>Ga0265295_1009139_pt1 | contig 10714 bp, 10 predicted proteins | sample Munlansysbiofilm_FD_192503 | JGI IMG/M metagenome (GOLD analysis project Ga0265295, IMG submission 192503) | Leachate microbial communities from a municipal landfill in Southern Ontario, Canada - Methane capture system biofilm | ecosystem: Engineered > Solid waste > Landfill > Unclassified ... | reverse complement strand
CGCCTCACGGCCACCACGGTGCGCGTGCCGGTCTTCTACGGGCACAGCGAGAGCGTGAACATCGAGACCGAGAAGAAGCTGACCTCCAAGGAGGCCCGCGCCATCCTGTCCCAGGCTCCCGGCGTGCGCGTTCTCGATAACCCGGGCGAGAAGATCTATCCCATGCCCATTCTCGCGGCAGGCGAGGATGACACCTTCGTGGGCCGTATCCGCGAAGACGAAAGCATCGAGAACGGCCTGAACATGTTCATCGTGGCCGACAACATCCGCAAAGGTGCGGCCCTGAACGCCGTCCAGATCGCGGAAGTGCTCCTGGAACGGGATCTTTTGCGCATAGCTTGAACGCCTGATGCGTTTTCTGGTTTGTCCGCACGCCCCGAACCGAATGACGGCTTGGGGCGTGTTTTGCGAGCGGGGCGCAATGAAGCGCGGCTTGCAGTCATGGAGGGAAAAATGGTCGAAATCGGCAATGAACAGCTCTTTTGGGAACGGTTGCAGTCACTCCTGCGTCCCGGCGAGGAGAATTTCCTGGCTTTCTACGATCACCGGCTGGGCGCGATTTTCACCAATCCGCGCCTCATGCTCATCCCCCTCGATGATCACCTCGTGCATCGCGGCGACGGCGTTTTCGAGGCGCTACGCTTCGAGGATGGGGCCATCTATCAGCTGGGCGAGCATCTGCTGCGCCTGGAGCGTTCCGCGGGTGCCATCGGCCTTGCACTGCCTATAGGGGCGGCCGAACTCGATGACCTGATCCGGCAGGTCTGCGTGGTCAGCAAGGCGGACGAAGGCAATGTCATGGTTTTTGTGGGGCGCGGCCCTGGCGGGTTCACCCTGGACACCCGCGAATGCCCGCACCCGAGCCTTTACATCGTGGCCAAGCGTTTCGTCCGCAAGCCCGAATCCTTCTGGACCGCCGGGGTCAGCGCGGTGCGCACGCGCATTCCGGCCAAACAGGGCTGGATGTCCCAGATCAAGAGCGTGAACTATCTGCCCAACGTGCTCATGAAAAAGGACGCCGTGGAGCAGGGCGCCGACTACCCGCTGTGCTTCGATGGGGACGGATTTCTGGCCGAAGGCTCCACGGAGAACGCGGTGCTGGTGGACCGGGACGGGGTATTCGTCGTGCCGGAGCTCAAGAACGCCCTCATGGGCACGACCCTCAAACGGGCCATGAGCCTGGCCGGAGGTTTCATGCCGGTCGCTACCCGTCCCGTGCCCGAGTCCGAACTTTACGACTGCCGCGAGATCATTCTTCTCGGGACGAGCATCGACGCAGTCGGCGTGGTCCGGTACAATGGCCGCGTCGTGGGCGACGGCGCCCCCGGCCCGGTCAGTCTGCGCCTGCGCGAACTGCTGGTGGCGGACCGCAAGGCCCATGGCCGGCCGCTGGTCAGGCACTTGTGAACGTCATGCCGGTGGTTGAAGCACTCAGCGCATGGAAAGCGCGGGTTATCCTCTTCCAGCCTGCGGATCAGGAAAGAACTCTTGCGTGCCTTGAGGCCGCAGTCGTTCACTTGCTCTACGCACATGGTGGCCTTCCGTGAATCGTTCGGTTTGTCTGTTTAATTCAAATCGGGCTTGGGGCGGGGGAGAGCAGTGGTTTTTCACGCATGCCCTTGTTCTGGCGGAGCGAGGCTGGAGAGTTTGCGTCGTAACCCACACGTCTTCGGTTCTTGGGGACAGACTTGTACGTCATCCGCAAATTGAGCTTCTGCGATTGCCAATCGGCAACTTGAGTTTTCTGAACCCGGTGATTCTGGCCGGACTCGTTTCTTTTTTTCGAAGCAATGCTGTGGAAAGTGTCATCCTGGCTTTACCTTCGGACTTGAAATGTGGCGGTTTCGCCGCGCGAATGACCGGAGTCAAGGACATCATTTTTCGTCGCGGACTGGCATTGCCGACCAAAGATACCGTTTTGAACCGGTTTCTTTTTCGTTGTGTGTTGACGAAATTGCTTTGCAATTCCGAAAATACACGACGTATGGTTTTATCTTTGAACAAGAACTTGATCTCGCTCGAACGTACGTTTGTTGTCTACAATGGTTTAGATCTGCCTGCATTTGATGCTTTGCCAAGTCATGCTCTGGTTCCCAGAGCACATCAAAAAGTAGTTATTGGTTGTGCCGGTCGCTTGACCAAGCAGAAGGGGCAGAAATACTTGATAGGAGCGATCTCCTTGCTGCGACAGCGAGGCTTCGATGTTGAAGTGCTGCTGGCAGGAACAGGTGAGCTTGAACGGGAATTGCGTGACCACGTCAAAAAGTTGGGGCTGGAAGATTGTTTTCACTTCCTTGGTTTTGTCGAGGAGATGAAGCGGTTTTATTCGTCCATCGACATACTGGCCCTGCCCTCGCTTTGGGAAGGCTTTGGATATGTGCTCTCCGAGGCCATGAGCATGCGCCTTCCGGTAGTGGCATTCGAGGTCAGCAATATTCCCGAGGTCGTGCTGCACGGTCAGACAGGTTTGCTCGTTCAGGAACGGAATGTCGTTGCCTTTGCTGATGCCTTGGCGCAACTTGTTCGCGATGAGGGGTTGCGTATTCGTATGGGTGAGGCCGGACGGAAGAGGGTTGAATCGAAGTTCACCTTGGCAAAAACCGTTCAAGAGTTAGAAGGTGTAATGTTGTCCTGACCAACGAACAATTCCCTGCTTGTCGCGAAGACGACAAGCTAAGTGTGTTGTTTATCACCTCGTTAAGCTTGTTTTTGACCCATTCACGGAGATCTCTATGACCAAAGCCAACAAAAAAGAAGAATGGTTTCTGCCCGAGGATCAACGCAAGGCGCTGGCCTCCTTTCTGAAGGACTTCAAGGATGTGGTGCCCGTTCATCTTTTTGTGAAGCAGGGGCAGAACGACGCCTATGCCGATTTTGCGCGCAACCTCATGCAGGACCTCGTTCGCCTCACCGACAAGGTTACGCTCAGCCTGCACTCGCAGGATGAGGCGGGCAACGAGAAGTATGGCGTGGAGCGTTTTCCCACTCTGCTCATCGCCCCCGAAAAATATTCCATCCGCTTCACAGGCACCCCGGCCGGAGAGGAAGGGCAGGCCTTTTTGCATGCCCTGATGATGGTTTCCACGGGAAAAAGCTTTTTGTCCGAGCGTGCCGGGGAGTTGTTGCAGGAACTGCAGGAGCCGAGGCAGGTCAAGGTCTTTGTCAGCCCGACCTGTCCGTACTGTCCCGGGCAGTGCGTCAACGCCATCAAGACGGCCGTCGAGAAGCCGCTCCTGGTCAGTGTCGAGTGCGTCGAGACTGGGGAGAACCCCGAGTATGCCGAGGAATATTCCGTGGGCTCCATCCCGCATACGGTTTACGATGAAAAGCTCTCCACCGTGGGTATGGAATCGGAGCTGGCCTTTGTCGTTCAGCTCTTGACCCTCAAGGCGGCCAAGGACCTGGCCGAGGAAAGGGGCGACGTGGACGCCGCAGATGCGAGCCATCACGATGTGGTCATCATCGGGTCGGGGCCTGCTGGACTTACGGCCGGAATCTACGCCAAACGAGCCGGTCTCGATGCAGTGGTGCTGGAAAAAGGCATTGTCGGCGGCCTGGTCAGCATCACGCCGGAAGTGGAGAACTATCCCGGTTTCATCAACATCGGCGGCAAGATGCTCATGGACATGATCCACGAACAGGCCAAACAGTACGTGGATGTCATCACCGGACAGACCGTCGAGGAGATCAAGATAGGCAGGAATATCGAAGTTCTGACCCAGGACCGGCTTTTTCTGGCGGATGCCGTGATCTACGCGGCGGGGGCGGCCTGGAAGAAGCTCGATGTGCCCGGAGAGGACCGTTTCATGAGCAAGGGCGTGTCCTTTTGCGCCTCCTGTGACGGATTCATGTTCAAGGGCAAGAAGGTTGCCGTCGTCGGAGGGGGGAATACCGCCCTGACCGACGCCCTGCATCTGAAGAATCTGGGAGTGGACGTGTTTATCGTGCATCGCCGCGACGGTTTCCGGGCCGAGCAGCACCTTGTCGATTCCGTGCTCAGGGAGGAAATCCCCGTGCGCTGGAACAGCGTCGTAGAGGAAATCGGGGGCAAGGAAACTCTTCGCTTCATAACCCTTCGGCATGTCAAGAGTGGTGAGACGGAGCGGATCGACGTCGACGGGGTCTTTCTGGCCATCGGCATCGTGCCCAACGTGCAGGCCGTGTCCCATCTGGGTCTGGCCCAGGAGCCGGGCGGCTATATCCGCGTCGACAGGCAGGGCCGGACCAGCATTCCGCGCATCTATGCGGCCGGAGACATCACCGGGGGAGTGCAGCAGATCGTCACGGCCGTCAGCGAAGGCGCTTCGGCGGCCATGGCTGTTTTCGAGGACCTGACCAGACGCAAGGCGGAACTGGCCGCGCGCAAATGAAAATGGCCCTGCAGAGGGCCATGAACCTGCCGTGCACGATCAGCGTTCCGAGGGGACCGAAGACAGATAGCGCAGGCCTACCCCGTACTCGGAGTTGGAATCGGGCAGGTTTTTTTTCCAGATGACCTTCGCGTAATAGCATGTCTTCGAGTTACGATATTCCTCCATCGGGTTCTGGAGTTCTTCGTTCTCCAGAACCTCGATGAGCAGATTGGCGCCCAGCTTCGGCGGGGGGTAGTTCAATTCCAGATACATGCCGGTGCTGCTGTAATTGATCATCCTGGCAGTCCGGCATTCATCCTGTTCTCCGGCACAAAAGCGGATGACGGCCTTGTGCGGAATGCGATCCTTTTCCCGATTGTCTCTCATATTTCTGACTCTCATACGCACCTCGTCCTTTCTGCGGCGTCAGGCTTCCTGAATCCGGACTACCTATTTATCCGTATTAAATAAGCAAATTATATGCCAAATAGTATGGAGTTTTATATCCGTGTACCTCGGTATGGATACGGAGCGCAATCGGTCGGGTGAAGAAATTGTTCCAGTTTTGTCGGATCAATCTTGGATGCGGATCATCCAGGCAGACCAGACTAGGGGATGATTCTGTTTTAATATTTCGAGCTATTGGCGATGAAAACTGCCGTGACTTTGAATCTGGAGGGGCGGGCGAGGCAGCTTCCGGAAATTCCGGATTTTACGGAGTGCGTTTTTGGAAGTGAAAGCGGATGCCGCCTGGTTTCACGGAAGCCATCTTGCCGCCGGGAAATTGGATGGTCCGGCCACAATTTTTGCGCACCCAGGCCTTGTCGAGGAGCAAAATATGGTTTGCCAGGGCCTGGCCCGGGCCCATGGAGTCAAGGATGGCCTTGTAGAGGCGCAGGCGTTTTGCCTGGTGCCCGTCAAGCAGTGCCGAATCCAGCAGAAAATCCCGCCCGGGAGCGGGCAGTTCCGGCAGTTCCAGGGTCCAGTATTCCTCGTCGATGCGAGCCAGGGTCCAGAGCTGCATGGCGGTCTTGAAAAGCGAGGGATTTTCGCGGCGCAGAAGCGGCAGGATGTCATGGCGGACCCTGTTGCGGGTACGCTCCGGCGAGGTGTTGGACTGGTCTTCGCACCAATCTGTGCCTGTTTCTTCCAGAAAGGCGCGCAGTTCGCTTTTTTCCCAATCAAGCAGCGGCCGCAGCAGGCCGCGTCCAGGGTCCACGCCCGGCATTCCGCCCAGGCCGGGCCAGCCCGTGCCGCGCAGCAGGCGCATGACGATGTCTTCGGCCAGGTCGTCGCCGTGGTGGGCCGTGACGACCCAGTTCGCCCGCTGATCCCGGCGCACGGAATCCAGAAATGCATAGCGCGCCCGGCGGGCGCATTCCTCTTGCCCCTGTCCTGACGCGGCCTGAAGCGCGGGGATGTCGAGCCGGGCCGTGTGGAAGTCGATTTCAAGTCGCGCGCAGACCGCTTCGGCGTGCTCCAGTTCCCGGTCCGATTCGGGCCTGAGCCCGTGATGGGCATGGGCGGCGACAAGGGTGAGGTCAAGCGGCGCGCGCAGCAGGGCGAGCAGGTGCAGGAGGGCCGTGGAATCGAGGCCCGTGGAATAGGCGACCACCAGGCGCGTGCCGCGCAGATCGACTCCAAGGGTCTCCCGGCAAAAGCGCGGGATGCCGAGGCAGCGCCGGGCCAGGTGTCGGGGGAGCTCCTGAAGTCGCATGGTCTTTGGGATCAGAGGGGAATGTTCAGGTCTTTGAGCAAGTTTTCCAGGTAGGAGATCATGTGCTCCTGCTGCTCGGGAGTGGCGTAGGCGATGCAAGCACAGCGCAAAATGCGTTTGGCCCGGACCAGGAGTTCAAGCCGGACCCAGTCGCGTCCGGTTTCAACGGCCATGTAGAACGGTCCGCATTCGGGGGCGTGCTCCTGCTGCATGGGCGTGAGCAGCGAGGGCGGCAGATTGAAGTTGTACAGGTGCTCGATGCTCAAAAGCTCCTGCTCCTTGAGCCTGCTTTCGAGCTTTTCCATGTCTTCAGGGGTGATTTCGTCAATGACAAAGGCGCGCATGGGATTCTCCGTTATTTGCTGCCGGTCTGAACTTTTCGGTCCAGATGGGCGTCCTCGGGGATGGCTTCCTCGTCCAGGTTGAACATCCGGCGGGCGTTGTGGATGAAACGCTGGGCCGACCCTTCTTCCAGGGAGCGGCGCTTGAGGTAGCTGATGGGCTCATGGTAGATCTTGTGGCACAGGGATTTGGCCAGACGCTCCAGTATGGCGACCATCTGCGGGTCCGGGTTGGGGCCGAGCTGCTTGATGGACTTCCGGAGCTCCTTGCGTGCGATGCATTCACCCTGGTCCAGCAGCGCGACGATGGTCGGTTGCAGGGCCAGACCGTCACGCCAGCGCATGAAGGCGGTGACCTCCTCGGCCACGATGCCCCGCGCTTTCTGCGCCTCCTGCATCCTTCCGGCCAGGTTCTCCTCGACCACTTCCTTGAGATCGTCGATGTCGTAGAGATAGACGTTGTCGAGCCCGTTGATGTCGGGATCGATGTCGCGCGGCACGGCGATGTCGATGAAGAAGATCGGCTTGTGGCGGCGCTTGCGCAACACGTCCTTCATGTCCTTGGCGCGGATGATGGCCGTGGGCGAGCCTGTGGAGCTGATGACGATGTCCGTTTCAAGAAGCGCCTGATGCAGCTCTTCGAAGGGCATGGCGCGCCCCTTGAACTGTCTGGCCAGCTCCTCGCCCTTGGCCAGGGTGCGGTTGACCACGGTGATATCGCGTACGCCCGAGGAAAGAAGGTGCGTCGCCGCCAGTTCGGCCATTTCCCCCGCGCCGATCAGCAGGGCGCGGTGGTTGGTCAGGTCGTTGAAGATCTTGCGCGCCAGTTCCACGGCCGCATAGCTGATGGATACGGCGCTGGAGGCGATGGCCGTCTCGGTGCGGACCCTCTTGGCCGTGGAAAAGGCCTTGTGCAGCAAGCGGTTGACGATGACCTTGGCCACGCCCTTTTCCACGGCGTTGCGGTAGGCCGTCTTGAGCTGACCCAGAATCTGGGGCTCGCCCAGGATCATGGAGTCGAGGCTGGAGGCCACGGTGAAGAGGTGGTTTACGGCATCGTCGCCGACGTGACAGTAGGTGTGGCCTTCCAGGTCGCCGGAGGGCTGTCCGCACTGGTCGGCCCAAAAGCGCAGGATTTTCGCGCGCATGTCCGCTTCTTCCGATCCGACGACCAGAAATTCGACGCGGTTGCAGGTCGAGAGGATCATGGCTTCGCTCACGACTCCGTTGTCGATGACCAGTCCGGTGGCGGCGGGGTCGCAATCGGTCAGCGCAAAACGTTCCCTGATGTCGACACCGGCTGTCTTGTGATTCAAACCAACGAGATAGATTTCCTGATTCATGGATTGGTGATGTCTATAGGATTATTGTCTAAAGCTGTGGTGTGACGGCAACAGGAAGTTGACCCCGACCAGGGACACAAGACAAAGAATGAAAAGGATTATGGCCGTTTTGGCCGGTTTGCGGCCCCGCCAGCCCAGCACCATGCGCTGATGGAAAAGCAGGGCGAAAAGGATCCAGGTGACGATGGAGATCAGCTCCTTGGGGTCCCAGCTGATTACCTTCTTCCAGGTGAAGGAGGCCCACAGAAATCCGGCCAGCAGGCTTATGGTGTAAAGCGGGAATCCGATGCTCACCGCCCAGTGGTTGGCCCTGTCGAAGGTTTCAAGGGATGGCAGTTCCTTGGAGAAGCCGGGCAGCTTGGCCTTGGTCTTTATCAGCCGTTCCAGGTGTAGATAGGCCACCCCGGCGCCAAAGGCCATGGCGATGAGCGCGAGCGAGACGAAGATGGTGCCGACATGCAGGCTGAACCACAACACGCTGAACTGCTCAGGCACGGCCAGGACCTGGGTGCGCACGGCCAGGGACGAACTGAAGAGGATCAGGGCCAGGGGCGCGGTGATCATGGACAGAAAATCATGCTTGAGGCGCCACCACAGGACAAAAAAGATGAGCACGAAAAACCAGGCCATGAGGCTCATGTAGAACTGGCCGTGTTGCAGGTTGGCGGCCCCCAGTTCCAGGGAGCGCAGGGCCAGGTCCACGGTGTGCAGTCCGAAGGCCGCCGCTGATGTCCAGGCCGCAAGGCGTTTGAGGAACGCGCGGCGCAGGACCAGTCCCAGGGGGTATGAAACCGAGCCTGACAGGTAGAGCAGTGCTATGATCAGTTCAAAAAGTCGGGAAGCAGTCATCACACCATTCTCCGATTCTTGTATGCAGGTCAGTGGGAAGCACGTTCCGGAGCAGTTCCAGACAGCCGTGCCGGTCGTCGTTTTTGATCAGGTCCGGCAGGGAGGAGGCGGCCAGCCTGCGAAAGATCTCCCTGTTTTCGTCGCTGCTTCGCCCAAGGGCCAGAAGCGCGGTTCTGATGTCGGCCAGAAGACGGGTCATGGCCTCGTATTCCGGCCCGTATCGGGTTTCCAGATCCCGGCGAATGACCCGGGCCAGGGCCGGGCTGGTTCCGCTGGTGGAAATGGATATGGTCAGATCGCCGCGGGTGATGCTGGCCGGGAGCACGAAACTGCCGTGCTCGGGGGCATCGGTCATGTTGCACAGAATCCCTCGCTTCATGCAGATCCGGCCGATTCCGGCGTTCACGGCGCGATCGCTGGTGCAGGCAAAGACCAGCCGCGCCCGGTCCAGGTCCGTTTCGGCGAAGGGCCGCTGTTCATACGAGAAGTTGCCCTGCCTTGCAAGAAGCTCGGTCAGTTCGGTGTTCGGCGGCGCGGGATCGATGGCCGTGACCAGCTCCGGGCCGCATTGCAGCAGCCCCTCGATCTTGCGCAGGCCGACTTCGCCGGCGCCGACGACCAGGCACCGCATGCCGGTCAGGTCCAAAAGCAGAGGGTAGTAACGCATGCCCGCCGTCTAGCAGAGCGGGGCCCGCTTGTCCAAGACGTCAGGGCCCCGGTCCTGCTCTGTCTGGTCCTGCCGGCTGAGAGGGCCTGATAATCCGGGGAGTTCTGGACTTTTGCGGGTTTTTGCCGGATGAAGGGTCATGAATTCCGGCGATTCCGACATGCAGTGCAAATCCTCCCCCAGATATCTGGTCATTCAGCTGGCCCGGTTCGGCGACCTGCTCCAGACCAAGCGCCTGCTGCGTTCCTTGCAAGGTGATGGTGAGGTGCATCTGCTGGTCGACGATTCCCTCAAATCCCTGGCCCGTATCGTCTACCCGGGGGTTGAAGTGCACGGCATCGCTGCCCACGGAACTCATGGCCCCGACATTCTGGCCCGGGTGCACGAGGAATTGGCCAGTATTATGGAGCTTGATTTCCACCGCGTCTACAATCTCAATTTTTCAGGGCCAAGCTTTGCCCTGGCCGGGATGTTTCCGTGCTCGACGGTCCGGGGCTACCGGTCGCATCGGGGACAGCGGCTGATCGATTCCTGGCCCGGACAGATCATGCGCTGGACCAGATCCCGGGCCTTGACCGGCCTCAATCTGGTCGACGTGTGGGGGCTTTATGCCGAGCAGCCGGTGCTTCCGGAGCGGGTCAATCCCGACGCGGTTCCGCGCGGTGGCGGCATTGGCGTGGTCATGGCCGGGCAGAACGCACGCAGGTCCCTTCCCGCCGCGATGCTGGCCCCGCTGGTCCAGGCCGCGGCCGGGCGCGTGGGGCGCGGCCCCATCCATCTGCTCGGTTCCGGTAGCGAGCGGCGGGCCGCCAGGGAGCTTGCCGCACTGTTGCCCGCGTCGCTCCGGGGCGAGGTCCGCGACCTGGTCGGCCGCACCGGCTGGCAGGAACTCCATGACACCGTGGGCGGGCTCGATCTGCTCGTCTCGCCTGATACCGGGACCATGCATCTGGCTGCCCATCTGGGCGTGCCCGTGCTGGCCTTTTTTCTTTCCTCGGCCTGGTGTCACGAGACCGGGCCCTACGGCCGGGGGCACCTGGTCCTGCAGGCCACAAGAGAGTGCGCGCCATGCCTTGAAACCGCGCCCTGTCCGCACGACGTAGCCTGCCGCAGTGTTTTTGGCGATCCGTCGGTGTTGCGTCATGTGAGTGGACACACGTCCAGGGAACTTGCACCGGGGTGCGCGGTCATGGCCAGCGGCTTTGACGAACTGGGCCTGACTTTCACCGCCGTCGCCGGTACGGACCCCGGGGCCGGGCGGCGCAGGGCGTTCAGGGCGATGGCCGCCGCCTACGCCGGGCTGCCCATGCGGAGCGATGCGGAATTCTTGCCGGAGGAAACCTGGATGCAGGAGCGCGACTGGATGCTGCCCCAAACACTGCGAGGACGGGCCCATGACTGAAACCCGACGAATTCTGGTTGTTCTGCCCATGTACGGCGGCTCC
>Ga0265295_1009138_pt1 | contig 10714 bp, 6 predicted proteins | sample Munlansysbiofilm_FD_192503 | JGI IMG/M metagenome (GOLD analysis project Ga0265295, IMG submission 192503) | Leachate microbial communities from a municipal landfill in Southern Ontario, Canada - Methane capture system biofilm | ecosystem: Engineered > Solid waste > Landfill > Unclassified ... | reverse complement strand
AATTAATTGACTTTCTAATTAATTGACTTTCTAATTAATTGACTTTCTAATTAATTGACTTTCTAATTAATTGACTTTCTATATGTATCCACGCTGCTTATTAAGCCCCTATCCTCTGTAAAAATCCTTCGCTTTATAAATAACAGGCGTGCATTTCCTGCACATGTATGCTCTACTTAATAGGGATACATTATTTATATATTTGTCTATTTATACATTACTGGGAGACTTTTCCGAATGTAAAAAGCTATATACCAGTTTACTCTCTGTTCTAAGCGACAAACTGGAATTTTCGGATTAATCAATTGTAATCATTTAACAGAGAATTCCGGATTAATCAATTTTAATCATTTAAAAGAGAAGTTTGTTCGGCTAGAAGGTTTACCCAATCAGATTATTTCATTATCATTATTATTGGTACATCTACCGGTAGTTCTTATTTTTTTACTGGTATGTCCTTATCGGTACATCCTGTTCAAGATTTAAACATTCAGATTCAGGACTTAAACGTTTATGGCTGGAATCTTCAGGACCTGAGTACTTCAGGACTGGAATACTACTCATCCACCTCACATACGGAGCAAAAAATGACGCTGATGGAAGATGCAAAAAAGGGGGTCATCACCCCTGAAATCGAAGCCGTGGCAAAAGCTGAAGGAATAGACGCCGAGATTGTCCGTTCCTGCGTTGCAAAAGGGCTGGTCGCCATTCCAAAGAATGCCAGGCGAGACACTCTCCCTGTCGGTATTGGAAAGTACATGAGCACAAAAATAAATGCCAATGTAGGGACCTCAAGGGACTGCATCGATATAGATGCTGAAATTGAAAAAGCAAAAGCTGCAGAAGCCTTCGGAGCCCATGCAGTGATGGACCTCTCAACAGGAGGAGACCTGGACGAGATCCGCACCCGCATCCTTAAAGCCGTAAACATCCCTGTAGGGACTGTCCCTATCTATCAGGCTGCAGCTTCCCGGAAAATTGTGGTGGAAATGAGCTCTGACGACATGTTCAATGCCGTCAGGAAACATGCCGAACAGGGAGTGGACTTTGTAACCGTACATGCCGGGGTCAACCTGAACTCCCTGGAGCGCCTTCGCCAGAGTGACCGGATTATGAATGTTGTCAGCCGCGGAGGCTCTTTTACCCTTGCCTGGATGCTGCACAACGGGGAAGACAACCCCTTTTATGCCGAATTTGACTATCTTCTTGAAATCGCAAAAGAATATGATATGACCCTGAGCCTTGGAGACGGCATGCGCCCCGGATGTATAGCAGACGCTTCCGACCGTCCCAAGTTCATGGAATTTATCACCCTCGGAGAGCTTGTAAAGCGCTCAAGGGAGGCAAATGTCCAGACTTTTGTTGAAGGACCCGGGCATGTCCCCTTAAACGAAATTGAACTCAGCGTCCGTGGCATGAAAGAACTCTGTGACGGAGCCCCCCTTTACCTTCTAGGCCCGCTTGTCACTGATATTGCTCCCGGTTTTGACCACATCACAGGCGCAATAGGAGGAGCAGTAGCAGGTATGCACGGAACTGACTTCCTCTGTATGGTAACTCCCTCAGAACACCTTGCTCTTCCATCTATCGAAGATATTAAAGAGGGACTGCTTGTAACAAAGCTTGCAGCTCACACCATAGACCTCATAAAAGAAGGGCCAAGAGAACGTGCATGGAAGCAGGATACAGCCATGGCCTATGCCCGAAGAGACCTTGACTGGGAAAAGCAGTTCGAGCTAGCAATCGACGGCGACCGCGCCCGTAAAATTCGGGACGCCAGAAAGACGGAAAGTGATGCCTGCTCCATGTGCGGGGAGCTCTGCGCAGTTAAAATCGTAAAGGAAGCTTTCGGGGAAAAGAAGGAAGAGGAGTAAAGACAGAAAAGAGTAAAGACCGAAAAAAGTAAAGGCAGAAGAAGCAATTTCTTTTATTTCCTTTTTCTTTCAATTATCTAATTTTTTCTTCTTTCCAGTCTCCTCTTCCCTTTTTTGGAAAAACCGTTTTCCTGCGTCGAGATGGATAGTCATTTTGGGTGCCCCATCAATTAGTCCTCTTGAGCGCAGCGAAAAGGACCTCGTGCTCCCGAAACGAAACTCGGGAAGGACACCGTCCTCCCGAGACGGGACTCGGGCGTTTGAGAGAGTACACCTCAACCATGTGGTGCGGGTGATATCTAAGCTTTGCCTCCCTGAGACCGCCAACCCCGAGATCGCTCTCCCGGTTGATATACTCCACTTCATCTGCTAGAGCAGCTGCTGTTTCTGCATTGATAGCCTTATATATCCCTTCGCAGTCCGGGAGCCCTTTCTCGAAATGGATCAGTGCCGTATCTGCGTTGAGCCGCTCAAAAATGGAAATGGCACCAACCTCCGAATCAACCCTTAGAAGAAAGCCTCTCAGGCGAAGTTCCATAAAATGTTCAACTGCATAGAAGGCTGCTTCTACCTCATGGGAAAGAACCGGATTTTTATCACACCCTTTCCAATCTCTCCATTTTTTCAGGAGTTCCATAACCTCTTCCAGGTTTTCAGGTGTAATTGGTTCGACCGTGCTCATGCAGTTTCTGCGGAACCTGTTAAGATGGCTGCGGATTTTCTGGTATTTCTTTCCGGGAAGTTCTGCAAGGTCGGAAGCTCTGTAGACATATTCAAAGTTATCTCTATCCGGCACCAGCTCAAGATCCGGCTCGAGTTCACGTATCCAGAGTGCAGTATCAGGATCTATGAATATAAGAGGTGTATTGTCGCTTACTTTCATTGCCAGCTGTATAAGCTCACGCATAAGTTCAGGGTCACGCGGGCCGATTGGAGGGTGAAACCGCGTAATCCCTCCGGTGGTGCCAGAAATTATTATATTTCCGTTCACGTATGCATACCGGTATTGTGTAAAATGATTCCAGCAGACCATGTTTGTAAACGTGTTACTGCTATGGGTTTGCGGGTAAAGTTCACTGTGCCGTTCGAAAAATTCCCTGTCGGCAAGAGTGACAGGCTTGAAATCTTCCTCACAGAGCATCAGGGGACCCCTGAATTTCGTAAATGGGATGCTCTGTAAGTACAGCGTACGGGGTCTGTTTTCATCTCTCCAATCATTTTCTTCACTGATTCCCTGGTAAATCTTTTATCAGAAGTCATGCCGGACAGTAATTATCATGGACTGAGCAGGTATATTTGACTTTTTAAAATCATATTAAAATATATCTTCAATTTAATAGGTTTGCGGATTTGATTTTTGAACTCAATTATCTTGAACTCAATTACTATGAAATTAATTATCTTGAAATCAATTATCTTGAAGCCAATTATTATGAAATTAATTATCTCGAAATAAATTGTTATGAAACAGACTATTATGAAACAGATTATTATGAAATTAATTGTATACATCCATAAATTTCTGTAAATTTTCCAGGGTTATACAAACTGATACGAAAAAAGGAATGAAGATGCCTGACACTGAGAAGAAACCCGCTTTGAACATCCGCGCTGCAAAAAAAGAAGATATCCCTCTTATCCTTGAGTTTATAAAAGGGATTGCCGAATTTGAAAAACTTACTCACCTTGTTACAGCCACGGAAGAAACCCTTGAGGAATCCATGTTCGGTGAAAAGCCTTATTCTGAGGTTTTCTTTGCCGAGCTTGACGGAGAGCCTGCTGGTTTTACGGTCTTTTTTCACAACTTCTCTACTTTCGTGGGAAAGCAGGGGCTCTATATCGAAGACATTTTTGTAAAGCCCGGGTTCAGGGGTAAAGGTATCGGAAAAGCAATGTTCCTGCACTGCATTAATCTCGCGAAAGAAAGGAACTGCGGGAGAATGGAATGGGCGGTGCTCGACTGGAATCCTGCAAGGGAATTCTACGAATACTTCGGAGCCGGGCCTGTTGACGGCTGGCACATCTACCGCATGAGTGCGGATAAGTTCGAAAGTGCGCTTGAAAAATAAGTTTTAGAATTTTTTCTCCAGCTTTCCTGTATTCAGGGCGGGTATTTTAAAATTCAGGTTGTATCTTCCTGCTGGATGAAAGAGTGGTGTTCAAGCCGTTCCACTCTTTTCTCAAGCCCTTCTATCTGCTCAAGAATTTCTTCTGATCCCTCTTTACCCTGAGCAGTTCCCATGCCTTTTTCTCCTGCTTCCTCTGTTAGTTCCTGAGCCAGCTGCATAAATTTATCCAGTCTCATTATCGGGAAAGTCTCGAATTTGCATAGCCCCATAAAAGGGAGGACTGAAGCTGCATAGGTCTTCTCATCATCAGCTTCGTAGATCACAAACGTCCGGTAGCCCGTAAGGTCAGTCCATTCATCGATCACTTTTATGCCCTTCGGGTACTCATAATTCGCATAGAATTCCGCGACTTTTAACGAGTCTTTCGGCTCCCAGGTTATTATGTCCATAAGCAACATTTCCCTTGCACTCCCTTTAGTGTGCAGTTTCTTTAATTTGCACTTTCTTTAATTTGCACTCACTTTAATAATAAATTAGAATTATATTCAATCAATCTGTACATGGTTTAAAAGTACACTCAGCAAAGTTAAGTATTGTTTCTCTTTTCTCTTCATACGGGCATATATTTTAAAGAAACAATGTTCAGAAAAATCCTGAAAATATAAGGCTAAAAATTTCTTAAACTTAAAAACCTGCCATTTTTTTATATTATTTCATTACCATGACTGTGTGTACCATGCCATCATATGACAAACCTTAAATACAATTTCTGCTTATTTTTTCTTGCTAAAAGAAATAATCTATCCCTAATGCGAACAGACCTGCAAGACCCGCAAAAAACGTTAATATGCGGGTCAAACTAACAAACCGAACTGGTTTTTACGACTTCTAAAACACTTCTCAAAAATACTTCTCAATTTTTCCACTTCTCTCTTCATCCTGTTGCATCTTCACCCTGTTGCAGTTTCTTAAATTGTGCTCCTACCGGGTTGTGTTTTGGGATCAAAGTAAATCGCAGGTTTTCTATGAGTTGAACTGTAAGTACAACAGCACGAAGTCTTTTTCACTCCCCGAATTGCGCCTCGGGAGTCCGCTGTCCTTCCCGAATTGCGCCTCGGGAGTCCGCTGTCCTTTTCACTCGCTCCGCTCGCTCAAGAGGACTAATTTAAAAATTATAATTAAGCCTGGAATCAGGTTTCAAACTTAGTATAATTAGTATAATTCTTCATCATTTTCAAGAGACTTCAAAACCTCAAGTTTTTCCCTTGCGTCTGCCATATCCGGGTAAATGCGCAGGATTTCATCAAAAGCCCTTATAGCTTCCCCGAACCTTTCCAGCTTTCCAAGGATGACCCCCCTGTAATTCATGGACTGGACGTCCTGCGGGTTTATCCTGAGCAGTTTTTCGAAGGCTTTCAGGGCTTCTTCGTATTCTCCGATTTTTGCAAGGGAGATGCCCAGGTATCTCAGGGACTGCTCATGCCAGGGGTTTATGGAGAGAGCTTCTTTAAATGCTCTGGCTGCGGTTTCGTAGAGCTTCTGTTTAAAGCAGACAACCCCTACATTATAAATCGCTTTTATATTTTCCGGGTCCCTTTTGAGCACTCCGTCAAAGGCACGCAGAGCTTCCCTGTACTGGTCCAGCATGCAGAAAATAACTCCTTTATAGTTCAGGACATCGAGGTTATCAGGGGAAATCTCAAGGATGCGGTCAAAGTATCCCAGGGATTCCTGGGCCCTGTTTAATTTAATGAGGGTTGTGGCTGCATTATACAGGGCTTCTTCGTTTTTCGGGTTGAAGAGGGCTGCTTTTTCAAAGGCTTTCAGGGCTTCTTTGAGGTTGTCCAGTTCCAGGAGGCAGAGGCCCAGATAATTAAGGCTTTCAGGGTCTTCAGGAGATGTTTCAAGCAGCTGTTCAAAGGTTCTGGCAGCTTCTTCGTACTCTTCGAGGTTGAAAAGGACCAGAGCCATATTATAAAGTGCTTCTTCGTGTTCAGGCTCCCATTCAAGAACCATGTCAAGTGCCTGCAGGGCTCTTTCGTAATCCTGAAGCTCTATACTGGCAATTCCCAGCATATAACAGGCTTCGGTATAATCAGGGGAGTCAGGGGCAAAAAGGAGCACTTTTTCAAGGTCTTTTGCAGCATCTTCAAAGTTGAGGGTCTTGAAACTTGCCACTGCACGGTTGTAAAGGACGTCTGCATTTTCAGGGCTCTCTTCAAGGACTGAACTGAAGGCATCCCTGGCTTCTTCATACCTGCAAAGTGAAAGAAGGGCAAGCCCTTTCTGTTCCTGGGCAGCTCTCAGGTCAGGTTTGATTTCCAGAGCCCTGTTAAAAGCTTCCACTGCATCCTCATTCTGGTCAAGCCCCCTCATAACAAGGCCGCTTAAGTACCATATATCAGCAGCCATTGGATTTTTCTCAAGAACCTTTTCAAAGGTGTCGCAGGCATCTTCGTATTTCCCGGTTTTGAGCTGGGAAAGCCCTATTTTAGTCAAGGCGTCTTCCAGTTCAGGTTCGCCTATTTTCGACTCTTCCCCGTCCGGGACAGCCTGTTTAAGGGCTTTCAGGGCTTCTTCGTAATGTTCCTGTGAAAACAGCACCAGCCCTTTTCCATACCATGCCTTTTTAAAGTCCGGATAAATCTCAATCAGGTCTGAAAATATTTCAAAGGCTTCTTCCTGTCTCCCCAGCTCCAGAAGTGCTATCCCTCTGTCATAAAGGGTTTCTTTTGAAGCCGACCCTTCTCTTGCAAGCTTTTCGAGAGGCAGGAGAGCTTCTTCAGGTTTTCCCAGCTCTATAAGGGCGGATGCAAACTTTTCAAGCAGTTCCTGACAGATCCGGTTATTTTCTTCCGGGCTTTTCTCGGGCTCATTTCCTTCTGGCTCATTTCCTTTTTCTCCTATGGTTAAGTTTTCTGCGGAAAGCTCTAGAAGGAAATTTACTGCAGATACGGCTTCTTCCTGCCTGCCAAGTTCAAAAAGTGCAAGAGCTCTTTTTTGCAGGACATCCGGGTCCTGTGTCCCTTCTTCAGGGAGTCTGTCAAAGGCTTTTAAAGCTCCTGCATAGTCTCCTGTTTCGAAACAGGAAAGCCCTGTGTAATAAGGAATATCAGGCTTCTGGCACCCGAGCTCAAGGGCTTTTCCAAACCCTTCCAGAGCTTCGGTGAAGTTTCCAATCCTGAAAAAGGCAAGCCCTTTAAGGTATTGCATGTATGTCTTATTCGGGCAGTATTCAAGCGCTTCTTTAAAAGCTTCCGCTGCTTCTCCATACCTTCCCAGTTCAAAGAGAGCGTATCCTCTCTGTTCAAGGGCATAAGAACAGTCAGGCTTGAGCTTCAGGACAAGGTCAAAAATGTCCAGAGAATCCTGTATTTTACCGAGGGCTTTTAAGGCAACTCCTTTCCGGAAAAGGACAGTTTTTCTTTCAGGGGTCTGACTGAGAACCTTTTCAAAGATCTCCAGGGCTTCTTCGTAGTGTTCCTGTTTGAAACATGCAGTGCTCAGGTGTGCGAGGGCTTCAGCATTGTCCGGGTCTCTGAAAATAACTTCCTTAAAACCCACCTCAGCTTCTTTATATCTTCCAAGCCTGAGCAGGGAAAGACTCTTCATGTAGATAAGGTCCGTATAAGTAGTTTCCGTAATTTGTTCCCGATCAGGAGTCGTCTTAAAAGCCTTTTCGAAAGCTTTCAGAGCCTCCTCAAACTTTCCCAGTTCAAAATTGGAAATCCCCAGCTGATAGCATATGTCGTGTGTGTCACGTAATGCAGAATTGATTTCAAGGGCTTTTTTGAAAGCTTCGGAAGCTTCCTCATATCTTCCAAGTTTTGAACATGACAGCCCTGTAAAGTACCAGCCTTCAGCAAAGTTCGGGTCCTGATCAGTAATCCCTTTAAATGCTTCAACTGCTTTCTCGTAAGCTTCCTGCCGGATAAACACAAGCCCTTTCCAGTAAAGTACGGAATTGGGTTTTTGAGGGTCCCGGGTTTTTTCGTATATTCCTTCAGCTTTTTCATTTATTCCTTCAAAAAGTTCAAGAGCATTTTCATACTGTCCAAGCTCGAAATATTCAATTCCCAGCCTGAGTTTTGCCTCTTCAAGCCTTAGTTTCGTGTCTTTCCTTTCCGGGTCGCTTTCAAGCAGGGTTGAGAGGGCATCGACTGCTTCTTTATTCTTCTTCAGTTCAAAGAGGCAAATTGCCCTTTTTTCCAGGGCTGAAAGGTTTTCAGGGTCTTTTTCCAGTACAGCTTCAAAAGCTTCGAAAGCAGCTTCATACTGCCCTGTTTCGAAAAGGCACTTTGCCCTGTATTCAAAAGCTGTATAAAGTCCAGGGTTCAGGCGGGAAGCTGATTCAAATGCTTTTGCAGCTTCTTCCTGTCTTTGAAGGGTGTAAAGTATCATGCCCCTGTAGTACCAGGCGGTGTCAGAGTCGGGTTTTTTCTCAAGCACCCTCTCAAAGGTCTCAAGAGCAGATGCGCATTCTTTAAGTTTCATCTGGGCAAAGCCCTTCAGGACTCCGGCATCTTCGTAATCCGCATCTTTTGTAGCTACCGCATCGAAGGCTTTTACAGCTTCCTCAAAGTTTTCCAGCTTCAGGAGAGCAAGCCCTTTCCTGTACCAGGCTTCTCTTGATGCGGGTTTTTCAGTCAATATCCTTTCAAATGCCTGCAGGGCAGTTTCATAATTTCCAACCTCCATTGCAAGCTTTCCTCTCCTGCACTGGATTTCCAGGTCATAGGGGTTCTCTGAAGCAAGTTTTTCAAAGGTTTCCAGAGCTTTTTCATATTCTCCAAGTTCGGTTAACGCCACACCAAGGCTGTAGGACAGGTCAGGGTAATCGGGCCTGAGGGAAACGACTTTTTCAAGGTATTCAAGGGCAGTTTCTTTTCTTCCCAGTTTAAGAAGGGATATACCCCGGTTGTAGAGAGAATCTATATCTTCAGGGTTTATCTTAAGGACTTCGGCAAAGGCTTCTTCAGCTTTTTCACATTCTTCTGAGGCAAAAAGTAAAAGCCCTCTATTCTTCCAGGCATCTTCGAAATCAGGCCTGAGTTTTATTGCTTCTTCAAAGGCTTCAAGGGCTTCTCCTGTTTTTCCAAGTTTTCCGAGAACTATTCCTTTCCTGTTCCAGCCCGTCTCAAGGTAGGGGTTCAGCCGCAGTCCTTCCTTAAAAGCTTCAAGAGCTTCTTCATAACGCTCCAGGGAGTAAAGGGCAAAACCCATGTTCATCCAGCAGGTCTCATTATCAGGATTCAGGCGTGCAGCATTTTCAAAAGCATCAATTGCAGGTTCTAGTTTGCCTGTATCAAGGAGAATAAGTCCTTTTTGAAGCCAGAGGTTATAGTTTTCAGGCTCTTTTTCAAGACTTTTCTCAAGGGGTCCAAGGGCTTCTTCAAAACGTCCGAGCCCTGCAAGCACTGTACCCCTTAGTTTCTGGGCTTCGGTAAAATCAGGATCATATTCAAGCAGTTTTTCAAGGGCATTCAGGGCTTCTTCGTGCTTCCCTGTTCTGGCAAGCAGAAGCCCCTGCTGGAGCCATGCATCTTTATTTTCAGGGTCAAGTTCAGTAACACGGGCAAAGGATTGGACAGCTTCGGCATAGTTCTGCAGTTTCAGAAGAGCAAGTGCCCTGCTGTACCAGATATCCTTCACATCGGGATAGATTCTGAGCATGGAATCAAAAGCTTCAAGGGCTTCTTCGTAGACCTCGAGTTTCATAAGTGCAAAACATCTGCAGTTCCAGGCCTCAAAATAAGAGGGATCGATCTTAATGGCTTCTTCAAAAGCTTTTATGGCTTCATTGAGCCTGAGAAGCTGTACAAGGGCAAAACCTTTCCTGAACCAGGCTTCCCTGTTCTCGGGATCGAGTTTCAATACTTTCGAAAAGATTTTTTCTGCTTCTTCGTATCTTGAAAGCTCGCTTAAGAGGATACCTTTATGGTAAAGTGCAGCCTCATTTGCAGGATATTTCTTTAAGAAATCTTCGAGAGCTTCAAGAGCTAAATCTTTTTTCCCTATCTTTGCAAGCAAAAGGCATTTCTGTTCAAGGGCGTTTTCATTTCTCGGATTTTCCCTTGTAAGGGAATCAAAGCATTCCAGAGCACTGTCATATTTTTCAAGTTTTGCAAGGACAAGACCTTTTGCATAGCAGGCTTCGGAGTCCTTTGGGTTAATTTCAAGTGCACGTTCAAAATTCTCAAGGGCTTCTTCATACCTCTCTGCCTTTCCGGCTACTGTCCCCATTGCACACCAGGCGGCTGCATATTCAGGCATGAGTTCAAGAGCTTTTTCAAAACAAAGGATTGAAGCTTCAGTCCTGTCTATTTCGGCAAATGCAAGCCCTCTCATATACCAGATTTCAGGGTTGTCAGGGGAAGTTTCGAGGGCGCTTTCATAGGCTTCGAGGGATTCTCCAAATTTTAAGAGAGCTGCAAGACAGGTTCCTTTTCTATAGAGGGCATCGGAGTTTCCGGGTTCGAGCTGCAGGACTTCATTAAATGAATCGAGGGCCTCCTGGGGTTTTTTAATTTCAAGAAGAGCAAGACCTCTGTTAAATAGGGCTCCTGTATGTCCCGGGTTTTTATCCAGTATCTTATTGAACGTGTTTACAGCTTTTTCATATCTTTTATGTTTAACCAGGTCAAGGCCTCTTTGAAAGGCTTCATCGTAAACGATAATAATTCCTCCGATTCCCTTTTTTGCAATAAATCCTGCAGCTCATTTGAGTGTTATCTTATTATTATTATTATTATTATTATTATTATTATTATT
>Ga0265295_1009137_pt1 | contig 10718 bp, 8 predicted proteins | sample Munlansysbiofilm_FD_192503 | JGI IMG/M metagenome (GOLD analysis project Ga0265295, IMG submission 192503) | Leachate microbial communities from a municipal landfill in Southern Ontario, Canada - Methane capture system biofilm | ecosystem: Engineered > Solid waste > Landfill > Unclassified ... | reverse complement strand
AGGGCTGGTCTGTACCAATACAGACCGGCTTTTCCGGAAGATTTGATGGAGGATTTGCACAAAACTGAATATAAATTGCTGGTGCAAGAGCTTTTTAATCATGCTGTTACATTGCTTGATAATGAGCAGGCAATTATTCCTTTGCTTGCTGCCAACCTTAGCGATAAAAAAGTGGCTACTTTGGCGATAGGACTTTCCGAAACAGGAACTTTTCAGCGCAGCCTCAACACTTTAGGACTGGATGCTACCCATTTTGTGCTTCCTGAAAACTTGGGTGAACAGCAAAAAAGAGCACTCTTAAAAAATTTGGAAAGCTATGATTTAGTCATCGTCAGTGTTCAAAATACCAATATTTTGGCAGCACGTAAATATGGAATTATGGCAGATCATATCGAATTTTATAACAAGCTTTCCGCAAAGACTGATGTTATTTTGACTTTGTTCGGTAGTCCATATGCGCTTGATTTTTTTGAAAAAACTAAAAAAACGGTAGCCGTTGTTTTGGCTTATCAGGACAAAGTGGAAGCCCAGCAATCGGCTGCAAAAGCCATTATGGGCAAACTCAGTTTTGGTGGAAAACTGCCTGTGAATGTCAATGCCAACTACAAACTTGGTCAGGGCATTTTGCTCGCTCCTTATGTGAGCCAGAGCAGCCTGATACAGGGTTTTATTGAAAACAAATATACCCGCAAAATAGATTCTATCGCACGCGATGGCATCAGCCGTAAGGCCTACCCAGGCTGTCAAATTGTAGCGCTGTACAAGGGCATGTTAATTTATAAAAAGAATTTTGGCTACCTCACCTACGATAATTTGGAGCCAGTAAAAGACAATACCCTGTACGATTTGGCTTCACTTACAAAGATTTTGGCTACTGTACCCGCGGTGATGAAACTTTATGAAGACAAGTTACTTTCGCTTGATGATACGCTAGGGAAGTTTTTCCCTTACCTGACAAAAACCAATAAAAGTAATATTCGGATAGAGGAAATTCTTACCCATCAATCTGGTTTCGACGGCTGGATTCCATTCTATCTGGAAACCATTTCGCCAAATGGTCCAATGCTTTCGGTTTACAAAGCTATTCCTGATATCGAGTTTCCTTTTCGGGTGGCCAATAACTTGTATATGAACAAATATTTCAAGAATCGTATTTTTCAACAAATTGCAGATAGCAAGCTTAAGAAAAAGGAGTACCGCTACAGTGATATTGGATATTATTTTATGCCTCAAATTGTAGAACTGATTACCAATCAAGCTTTTGAACGTTATCTATCAACAAATTTTTATGAGCCGATGGGACTCACGCACACGCTTTTTCTGCCGCTCAATCGTTTCCCTCCAGACAGCATAGCACCCACAGAACTTGATATGACGTTCAGACAGCAATTACTCCGCGGCGATGTACATGATCAGGGAGCGGCTATGTTGGGTGGGATTTCAGGCCACGCCGGACTATTTTCCACGGCGACGGAAACGGCTTATTTGATGCAACTTTTTATGGATGGAGGTACTTTTAACGAAAACCAATACCTTAAGCCAGAAACTATAAAACATTTTGCTACAGCGCGTTACAAAAAACTGGATAACCGTCGAGGAATCGGCTTCGATATGCCTCCTGTTGACTCGAATTACAAATACCGAACACCCGGCAAAAGTGCTTCAAACGATAGTTTTGGCCATACCGGCTTCACCGGAACATTCGCTTGGGCTGATCCTGAGCAGGAGTTGGTAGTTGTGTTTTTGTCAAACAGGGTACATCCAGACAGTGCTAATTCACAGTTGATGAAGTTGAATATCAGAACGAAAATTCATGAGTTATTCTATAAAGCCATTGAAAACAAAGAACACGGAAGTTAGCTATGATGCATCAGATAAAATCTATTCCATCGGCTAAAAATGAAAGCCGCAACCTGTTTATAACAGTGTGGCTTAACTTTACAATTGCCATAGCCGAGTTGATTGGTGGCGTATTCTCCAACAGCCTTTCGCTGATTTCGGATGCGCTGCACAATTTGAGTGATGCCACAGCCATGCTCATCACTTATATCGCGCTGAAAGTGAGCAAAAAGAAAGCCACCGAGAAGCATACTTTTGGCTACAAACGTATACAAATTCTAGCCGCACTTTTCAATGCAGTAACGCTGGTTGTTATTTGTGTTTTTCTGATCTTTGAGTCTTATGAGCGTTTTCAGAATCCGCAAGACGTAAAGACAACACCCATGCTAATTGTGGCTGTTATCGGATTGATAGCTAATCTGATAAGCGTGTTATTACTTCAGAAATTTTCTACATCAAACCTAAATATCAAAGCGGCTTATCTTCATTTAATTGGCGATACGCTGTCGAGCGTGGCCGTGATTGTAGGAGCAATTCTGATGATGTATTTTGGTTGGTACTGGGTCGATCCACTCATCACCGTGCTTATAAGCCTATACATCATCAAAGAAACCTATCATGTTTTGGTAGAAACTTATCAGATTTTAATGCAATCGGTACCCGGGAATATCAAGGTGGAAGAGTTGCGAAAGTTCGTGAAATCCGTGGAAGGAGTCAAAGACATACATCACGTTCACGTATGGAGTCTTACCGACCAACAAATTCATTTTGAAGCACATATTGAGTTTTTAAAAGACTTGAAAATTTCGGAATGTCAGCCGGTTTATGGGCGAATCAGCGAAGGATTAGAACATAAATACGGAATAAGTCATGTGACGCTGCAAGCGGAACTGGCTTTTTGTGCTGACGAGGAATTAATTAAAAAATTAGAATAAACAAATAATACATTATGAGATCAACTTTTTTATGGGTTTTATCCTTTGTGCTAATGTCGGCACTTGCTATATATCAGCGCACTACAGGACCCACTTATCCAGTTCGAGGTTCAATAGAACTCAATGGAAAAAACTATAAATATCTATTGTTAAGGTCGCAAGATTCGCATATTGATGCACCGTTTGAGATGGACGTACCGGAAGGAGCAGAGGGGATTCTTCGTTATAAACGCTTCAAAAGCCATGATGAGTGGACAACTATAGAATTACAAGAAAATGAAGGTAAGTTGCAGACTGCCATACCGATGCAGCCACCTGCCGGAAAAGTGGAATACCAAATTGCCGTTTTCGATGGCGAAAGTTATATCCCACTTTCAGCTGATCCTGTAATCATAAGGTTTAAGGGTGCGGTACCTAAATTTGTGTTGATACCGCATATCTTTTTTATGTTTTTCGCCATGGTATTTAGCCTGCGTACCGGTCTGGAAGTGCTTGTAAAAGGCGAAAGCACTTATATGTTTACCTCCGCCACTTTACTATTGTTTCTGGTGGGTGGTTTGATTTTAGGACCAATTGTGCAAAAATATGCCTTCGATGCTTTCTGGACGGGTTGGCCATGGGGTCATGACCTCACCGACAACAAAACCATCGTTGCCTTTATTTTTTGGGCAATTGCTTGGCTTGTGCTACGCAAAAATCGTGAAAACAGGATTTGGCCTGCTGTTGCCACCTTCGTGATGCTTGCTGTTTATTTAATTCCACATAGTGCACTCGGCTCCGAAATCGACTATACCAAAATCGAAAATCAACCAAAAACTGAAATTGCTCCATGACATACGCAATCATTATACTAACCGTACTCATTTCTATTGCTGCCTTCAATAATGAAGAACTTTTTAAGCGTTTTCGTTTCAACGCCTGGCTGATCAAAGAGAAAAAGCAAAGCTGGCGATTTTTTAGCTATGCCGTGTTGCATGCCGGTTGGATGCACCTGCTGGTAAATATGTTTGTGTTTTTCTCTTTTGGTCGTTATGTGGAACAGGCTTTTATTCAGGTATTTGGAGTAGGGCAGGGGCTGCTCTATTTTGTGCTGCTTTACGTTGGCGGTGTGGTTTTTTCCACTCTCTATGACTACAACAAACAAAAAGCAAACCCCTATTATGATGCCGTGGGAGCTTCGGGAGCTGTGGCTGCGGTGTTATTTTCAAGCATTTTGCTGGCACCCGTCAATAGCTTGTTTATTTTCCCGATACCTTTTCCGGTGCCAGCCTGGCTTTTTGGTTTGCTTTATCTGGTTTATTCGGCCTATATGGGCAAAAAAGGAGCCGATAATATTGGCCACAACGCCCACTTCTTTGGTGCTATTTTCGGATTGCTGTTTACTATTGCTATTCATCCCGCTTTCGCGACAGGGTTTATAAGACAGCTGTTTGGCTAGTATGCAATACCGCTTTCAGGCGTAAAATTTTATAGATTAGCTGAAAAAAACCAGAAACAAGGCTTTAAAACTAATGCGAAAAATACTTTTCTTATTTTTAGTACTGATCGGACTTTTGGCTTGTCAGAAACAGGATAAGGGAATCCCAAATCCTGAGCCACAGCCTGTATTTTTGAGAGCTGTTGACATTTCAGCCTATCCTGAAATAGCCTTGACCGGACCGTTATTTTATAACGCGACAGGAGTTCAACAGGACTTTTTAGAAATACTTAAAGAAAATGGTGTCAACGCTGTCCGGCTCAAGCTATGGGTTGATCCGGCGAACCAACAGGCCAGCTTAGCAGAAGTGAAATCATTTTCTGAAACACTTAAAAGTCATGGCTTCAAAACCTGGTTAACGGTGCATTACTCCGATACCTGGGCCGATCCCGGACACCAACAGACGCCTGGCCGCTGGGTTGGCCTTGATTTAGAAACACTAAAAGACAGCGTATTTGCATATACTGTAACGGTAGTTCGTGAAATTGAGCCGGATTATATCCAGATTGGTAATGAAATCAATTCCGGGTTTTTGTTTCCTTTAGGAAGTATTTCGCAGCATTTACAGCAGTTTCAGGAGCTTTTGCAAATGGCTTCAAAAGCTGTTCGTCAAACGAATAGAAAAACCCAAATCATCATCCATTATGCCGGTTTTGAAAATGCCGACTGGTTTTTTGAGCAAACTAAATCAATAGATTACGATATTATTGGATTATCGTATTATCCGCTTTGGCATGGAAAATCATTGGATAAACTGAAACAAAAAATGCAATACTTAACGGCAACTTTTGACAAGAAAATCGTGATAGCCGAGACTGCTTATCCTTTCACTTTAGGCTGGAACGATTGGACAAATAATATTGTTGGCCTGCCCGAACAGCTGATTCTGCCAGATTTTCCGGCCAGCGAGATTGGACAGCATAACTTCTTGCAAAAAATCAAAACAATTACGCAGGAAGTTGAGGGCGGCATTGGCTTCTGCTATTGGGGTGCAGAACTCATTGCTTGGAAAGGCCCGGAAGCCACCGACGCCTCTCCCTGGGAAAACCTGGCGGTATTCGATTTTAATAATCGGGGACTGCCGGTCTTGGAGGTGTTTAAAGAAGAGTAGAAAAGCAAGAATTATTTCCTGCAGATCTCGCAGAAGAAAGCATCAGCGGAAATCAGCGAGATCAGCGGGAGAAAAAAACAATTTGTAATAATTTTAGTCATGAAAAATAAAATTAACGAACCAGAAGTAAAGCGCTTAACCTCCAGGGTGGATGTTGGAACGAAAGAATTTCGTGTTTTTCAGGGGCTAATGCTAAAAAAAACCAGCCCTACTATTTAAAAAACTGCCCGGAAATCCTCACCTCTAAAATCTAATTCAATGAGCAACGAGCAAAATAAATTTTACACCTCAATCTCAAAATATTATTCTGAAATATTTCCGTACAATCCCATGCAGTTGCAGTTTGTAAAAAATAGGGTTGGGGACTTGGTTGCGAAACAACTACTCGATATTGGCTGCGCAACGGGTGAATTGGCGTTTCAACTTGCAGCAGCTGAGGCTCATGTTATTGGAATTGATTTGAATAAGGATTTATTGGATCAGGCGATAAGAAAGCGAAGTGCTGCAAGCAATCCTGAATTTCAATTTGGAAATATGCTGGAGCTTGAAAACGATTTCAAAGCAGAGCAGTTTGATGGGGTGTTGTGTTTTGGAAATACTTTGGTACATCTGGAAAGCAAAGAATTGGTGGCTCAACTATTGAAAGGCGTACTGAAAGTGCTTAAGCCCGGCGGAAAATTGTTGCTTCAAATCCTGAACTACGACTATATCCTGGACGAGCAGCTTGCTGACCTTCCTGTGATTGAAACTGATAACATTAAGTTTTTACGCCAATACCGCTTCGATAAAAGCCGTCCGAAAATTCGTTTTTACACAGAGCTTTATCTTAAAAAGGAAAATCAAACCGTGGTGAACGAGACCAGCTTATTGGCCTTAAAAAGCAACGAATTGGTTGATTTATTGTGCGATGCAGGGTTTCAGGAAATTACGCTTTTCTCTAATTTCAAGCAAGATACTTTTGGTGGCAAACATATTCCGTTGGTGCTTAGTGCGGGCAAAGCGGTTGCCGGCTAGTAGTTTTTCATTAGCTCAATATCGTAAGGCAGAAGATTGTTTCGCCAACTCAGATTCAGAATAAATAGAAAAGCCTTCAAAATTCATTAAAAACAAAAAAAAAACCGCCTTATCCCAATAAGCTCAATAGCTTACAAGGATAAGGCGGCATTACTATTTGATTATTCTGTCTTTATCACTTTAATCACTTCTATGCTGTTGCTTGTGCGCACGCTAATCAGATAAATTCCGTTGGGTTGACCACTTAAATCAAGCTTGTATTCTGAAGCACCATTTACCTTATAAGCCGCAATTTGCAAGCTATTCATTTGATAAACATCTACTTCGTGAATGCGTTCGCTCTCCAGTGCACGAATAAAATATAAGCCTTTTGTAGGATTAGGATAAGCTTCGATATGTTTCGTTGCCATCCGTTTTTCGTCCACACGCACGAAATCTTCGTCTCCATATTCAATCAGGTAAGCGTGGCAGCGGTAATGCGGTTCGGTGTGCGAACCACCGTTATAGCCTGTGTTGTTCAGGTTGGTATAATCGGCCAAAACATAATCCAAAGTCATTGTTTCGCCTGGCGCGAAATGTCCATTCAAATCCCATTCCCAGGGCTGTACATCCTGGCCCGGGCACCAACCGGATCTGTTATAGAGATAGGTGCCACTTTGCGGACTACAGCTATTTGATCCGCAGTCATCTTTCCATAAGTGCTGAGCGAAAACTTCCTCACCATCAATGTGAATATGATGCGTGAATTCTGAAAATTCAGCAGCATTCATGGTGTTTCCCTGGCCGTGGCCGGTAGTCGTCATCCGAAGTTTGGCAGCAATGGTTTCGTTTTGAATCTGAACAGGAATTTCCGGTAAATCATAAGAAATATCCGGATCGCCATACACCCAGTTGTCCTCTGCCCAAAGCTTGGTGACCTTTGAATAAGGATAAGTTGGTGTTCCTTCAATTAGTTCAAGCTCTAGAGATACCAGCCACCCGGAGGCTCCCCAAACCTGAACATAACTCACCCAGTCAACCCTTTCGGTTAGCAAGGAACTAAAGTCGGTGATGTCCCAGGTCCAGCCGCCACAAGCCACGCCAAAAGGTGTGATATAGCGTGCAAGCTCAAAAGTTTCGTCATCTTTATTTATCATCAGCTTAGCAGGCTGATCCCAAGGATCGCAGCCGCCAGTAGGGCAGTTTAGGTCGAGATGAAGGTAAATCTCACTGTAATTGTTCAGGTTTTCCGGCATAAATACCGTGCGAATATGTGTCTGGCCATAACCGCCATAATTGTGCCGCTCCTGATCAAAAATCATCAGGTTAAGCGTTGGTGTGATGGTTTCGTTTAGCACATCATTTTCAGGGTTGCCATCGCCCTCCAGCATGACACTTCCTATAATTTCAATACTTGAAAACGCCGATAAATCCAATTGATCTGCAAAGGTGTAAATATAAGTCTCAAAAGGTGGAATAACTACATTGACTATTTCAGTAACAGTTTCACCTTCATTAATTTGGTAGCTCAGCTCAAAACTTGTAACTTCTTCTGTAGCAAAGTTTTTTACTTCCAAACGGATTTTTTCTTCGGCACTAAAACTACTTCCAATAACAGAAGGAGAGGCAATTCCAATCACGCCCATATCTGCTGTAACAGGCTGAAAACCATCAACCCATGCTTCGTCCGACATATTAATCAACTGACCGTTATTGTTATTTCCGCTCACATCGGTCAACACATTCCCTGAGCCTTCATTCATATTATAATAAGCTACCAAACCTGTTTCTGCTCCAGTGAGTTCGGTACTCATCGTGGCCTGAATTTCCGCCTCAGTACGAGCCACTTCCCAAATTCGGATTTCATCCAGCCGACCATTCCAGAAACGACCGGGCCAGGTGGGATTGTCACCAATATTCATCACTACGCCGGTGCCTTCGGTTAGTAATCCGATGGCATCTTCAGTTCCAATCAGCACACCGTTGATATACAGCATCACTTGTGTTCCGTTATAAACGCCGGCAATATGATACCAGGCATTGGTGCCTAAAAGTGGGGGAGTGGCTACTGATTTCCAGCCTTCGTCAACCGAAACCGTAAACTCAACCCTGCCGTTTTGGCCGGCAGTAAAGCAATAGCCTTTGTCAGGATTTGTACCTTGTTTTCCAATGATTACACCGCCCCAAATATTGGTGTTCCATTCGGCAGCATTGATCCAGGCCTCAACAGTCATGCCGTTTAGCGGGTTTAGTTCGGGACTGTCGAGTACGCCAACTTTGTCGTCGATGCCATCAAAAAGCAGTGCGTAATTTTGTGCCAAAAGACTTGTTCCCAAAAAGGAGAACAAAAGCACCATTAAAATAGTATTGATTTTTTTCATAGGATTAAAGCTTTATTGTTTGATGATTTTTTTGGTGATAATTCCTTTATCTGATTCAAATACAGTAATATATAATCCCTTTTCTAATTTAGAAAGATCAATTTTCTGCTGAAATGATGCAAGTTTTAATGTCCTGATTTTTGAGCCGGAAAGGGTATAAATACTTAAAGTGGTATTGTGTGGAATTCCTGTAAGTTGCAGGCTTTCCTTCACAGGATTTGGTGCCAATACAAGTTCTGCGAAGGCATTTTCCTCAACACCAATCCACCCTTGGATAGGAAATTCTTCTTCGGCATAGCCAATGGCATAAAAGCCGTCCTTAAAAGTGATGTCGTTCCACTGAAAAATGCCTGCCAATGGACGCGTTGGGCGCATCACGGCGGTGAAATTGTCGGCTGCATTGACGCGATGAAGCAGTGCGTAGCGATTGATATCGGCTTCCGCCGGAATATCCATAGCCCCAGCGCCTTCGAGGCTAATGGTGAGGCTTCCGCCAACATTGCCGGCAGCATTGATATAATATTCTTTGGTGCTGCGGCTGAATCCGGCTGGCGGATTTTCAGGTGCGAAATCAGTACTTACGCCTTCCAAACCATTTTGTCCGACCACAACATATTTCTTAAATTCCTTTTCTTGAATATTGGTAATCAGGGTGATGCCGTAATCAGAGGTAATGCGGTGATAGTTTTCGCTATTTCTGTACCAAGCGGCTTTGATATCGCTCATTGCTGCCATAGTGCTGTTGCCCACAGGCGCCGCGGAAGTAATAAAACCGGTGCTTTCGTGATCAGAGTTGCTCAGGATGCCATCAAAACCGTTGGGGCCGCTATCGGGAACGGAACTTCCGGCAGCTTCGTTGAAGTTGTAATAGGCGACCAAATTGGGTTCTGTTCCGCTGAGCTCGTGGTACATGGCGGCATTTATTTCGGCGGGGCTGAGGGCTTTATTCCAAACGCGTACTTCGTCCATATCGCCATAAAACTGGAAGGAAAGCATGTCCCAAGGCGCGTTGCCGATGATAAAAGGATTGTCGTTGGGACTGATCGGCGTATTGGGAAACATACTTGTTTCACCTGACAGCACGCCATTTACGTAGTTTTTTATTTTGCCGCTGCTCACCGAAAAAGTCGTTACCAGATGCACAAAAGACGAATCAGGTTCTATTGGTCCATCTCCGGGTCGTGGCACTTGTTGAGCTGAAGGGTTGAAGAATTCAGCATACACATGTAGATTCTCAAAACCAAGCACATAACCGTTGTTGATAGGATCCTGATAAAAGATTTTGCCCATTATTTTACGGTTTTCGGCGAAAGTAAAAGCACGTGCCCACACCTCCAGGCTTAACTCATTATTCAGGTTGAAAGCCTCATCGTTGCCGCAGTCGATATACAAACTGGGCTGTCCGGTGGTGTTCCAGGTTTCGTAGTCGATAGACCAGCATCTGTTGTCAGTGGACTGCGCCTGCAATGTCCAGACCGAAAAAATGAAGGCCGCAAGAAGTAGATATTTTCTCATAATATATAGTTTAGGTTGTTACTTATTCCACCAAATCGGTGTTAATTGACTATCAATTCCTTGTTTTTCAATAGCTTGTAAATAATTATCTCTGTTGTAGGTAAATTCTGAATAAGGATACTTCAAACGTTTTGGGAAGATAGACTGATCGATGGGTTCACCATAATAATCAACTAAAACCGGAAATCCCGTCCGGCGGTAATCTGCGTAGGCTTCAATCACGTTTTCGTAAGTAAAATGGATATATTTCTGGGTGATTATAGTTTCCAGATCGGCTGACTGCAACTGGTTCAGATAGTTGCTGATCTCCATCTCGCTGATCTTAGGGCTTTCGGTCCAAGCGTTCATCACTTCCATGCTTGCGCGGATTCCGGTCTTTAGGTATTCCATAGGATCGCCCGGCCAATTGCCATTAAGCGCTGCTTCGGCTTTAAGAAAACACATCTCGGCATACGAGAACAGCGGCA
>Ga0265295_1009136_pt1 | contig 10718 bp, 15 predicted proteins | sample Munlansysbiofilm_FD_192503 | JGI IMG/M metagenome (GOLD analysis project Ga0265295, IMG submission 192503) | Leachate microbial communities from a municipal landfill in Southern Ontario, Canada - Methane capture system biofilm | ecosystem: Engineered > Solid waste > Landfill > Unclassified ... | reverse complement strand
ACAAAGGCATCCCTTGAGGTTGTCGGTGCAGGAACCATGCTGTTCGACCAGATCTGGCTCGGATCTTACATGTCTGGTGGTGTCGGATTTACCCAGTATGCAACCGCCGCATACACCGACAACATCCTCGATGAGTACACCTACTACGGTATGGATTACATCAAGGACAAGTACAAAGTCGACTGGAAGGCCTGTAACCCAGCTGACAAGGTTAAACCAACCCAGGAAGTTGTCAACGACATCGCTGGTGAGGTCACCCTCAACGCAATGGAGCAGTACGAACAGTTCCCAACCCTCATGGAAGACCACTTTGGTGGTTCCCAGCGTGCAGGAGTTATCGCAGCAGCATCCGGTCTTTCTGTCGGTATTGCAACTGCAAACTCAAACGCTGGTCTGAACGGCTGGTACCTGTCCATGCTCATGCACAAGGAAGGCTGGTCACGTCTTGGATTCTTCGGATACGACCTGCAGGACCAGTGTGGTTCCGCCAACTCACTCTCTGTCCGTGGAGACGAGGGTTGTATCGGCGAATACCGTGGTCCAAACTACCCGAACTACGCAATGAACGTAGGTCACCAGGGAGAATACGCAGCAATCGTCGCTTCCTCACACTACACCAGGAACGATGGTTTCTGTCTCTCCCCAATGATCAAGATCACCTTCGCAGACCCATCCCTGCCGTTCGACTTTTCCGAACCACGGAAGGAGTTCGCAAAGGGTGCAATTCGCGAGTTCGTAGCCTGCGGAGAACGTACTCTCCTCATGCCAGCCCGTTAAACGGGAAAAACTTACCTTTTTTCTTTTTTGCCGTTACATGTGACCAGGTCACACTGTTTATTGATGGTAATATTGTTGTACTGACTTTCAGGAAAGGAGATCTAATCCTTAAAACTATTATCAGGGGCAAATATGTCATGGCAAAAAAAAGAAATTGGAATTTTTTTTAAACCCTTTCAGTGCGATAATAAGACTATTTATTAATCGGGGGTTTATTCGTAATGAATGCTGCAAACAATAATAAAAGACCTGATATTGAGACAATAATTAGGAAAATAAAGGAACATTCATTATCTCAATACCATATCTCATACCTTGCGTTATTTGGAAGTTATGTCCAGGGAACAGCGACAGAAAAAAATGATATTGATGTATTGATAGACTTTGATTCACCAATTGGACTTGAAATTGTCGATCTGAAAGATGAACTGGAGACCCTCCTTGAGATTCCTGTTGATCTCGTTCCACGAAAGGCACGTATGAGAAATAAAAAACTATTCAACATAATTAAGGACCAATTAATACATGTGACCCCGTGAACAGAGTTTAGATTTCAGGGAGAAACTATTTATTTCCCATATGAGATCAATTACATATGCCACGCAATTTCCTGATATTCCTCATCCTGATGGTTATCGTAATAACTCCAGGAACGATATGCACCGCAGATGTAAGCAAAGTTTACTATAACGGCTATGCTTTTAATCCTAATTTTGTTCCATCCGGAATGCTACCCTACGAAGCCGGGTGGTCTCATGGAGCACTCTTTTCTGCTCCAAACTGGCTACTTGAACAAATAAACCCTGATGAGATGAGTACTGTTCTGGATAGAGGACCCACCCCGGTTCCCACAGAAGTGCCTCAGGACTATGACACATATATTGCAGAAGGATATGCTGCTCTTCAGGCGGGAAATTACCGGGAAGCCTATGCTGCCTATTTTAACGCGAAAGAAATAAAACCAACATCTTCAGATGCCGGGTATGGAATGGCCATTGCTCTTGAAAAGCAAAACAGATACCTTTCATCTCTTGATGCATATACGCAGGCAATAGCAGATTCTCACGGAGCAGCGTTCAACTGGGCATCGTATGCAGGAAAGGGACGAGTTCTGTATGCTCTGCACCGGCATGGTGAAGCAAAATTTGCCCTTGAGACAGCAATCGCGCAGTACGAGAAAGCAGGAGTATCATATCCCAATGAGCGTGAAGAATTAAACAAATTACTACATGTAATTAATCAGAAAATCGGAAACCAGAATCCTGTTTTTTATTCAGCGTACATCCCTCCGATGTTTTCCGGCAATAATGAATGAACTATCCTTTTTTTCGCACCTGTTATCCCACCATACGGAGAATAAATAGAAAAGAGAAGGAGGAGGCTAAAATTGAGTAAAACCAAAAAAATCGGGATAATAATCTGTGACCGGTATAAAACATGTGCCGGTGGAAAATGCCTGAGATCCATGCACAACCGGGAGGGGGCTTTTGACCGGTACAAGGGGATGGATATTGAACTTGTCGGATTTGCCACCTGTAACGGGTGTCCGGGAGGAAATATTGAATATGCCCCTGCAGAGATGAAGAAAAACGGTGCCGAGATCATTCACCTTGCTACAGGAATGATTGTAGGGTACCCTCCCTGTCCACGTATAAAATATTTTTCAAACTTCATCGCAGAGAAATTTGGTATTGAAGTGGTGATTGGTACACATCCTATTCCAACAAGTTATTTCGAGACCCATACACACCTGGGAACCTGGAACTCTGATTCGTGGAAGGAGGTGCTTACTCCGACTCTGACGGATGAAAAAACCAGGGACGCATACAATTAATCCAGATTATTTTCACATTTCTCACCTTTTTTATCATTTTTCCTAAAAACGCTCAAACCGAAATTACAACTCCGCGAACCAAAAAATTCAGGGGTATACCTAAACACATCTGATTGTGGTTTTCTAGAATACCTTTATATATTTATACTCATATGAGTAATAATGGTACATGAGATCGTACCAGGAATATAACAATGCCAGGATTCAATGGAACCGGACCTCAAGGAAGAGGTCCAATGACTGGAAGAGGATTTGGAAACTGCCGCATGGCGTACCAGCCAGCGCAGCAGCAAGTCACCCCTTCCGGAGAAAACCAAACGACAGTAACAAACGAAAATGCTCCGGTATATCAGCCACCAGTCCAGGGACAAGGACCAGTATATGGGGTTGGACGTGGCGGAATACCCTGTGGAGGCGGAAGAGGATTTGCCGGTGGAGGGCGTGGAGGACGAAGGGGACGATGTTTCCAGTAAACCTGAACACCCCCATTTTTACTTAAACATCATCATATTATTTATTGGTTAAAACAAATATGATGGCATATGAGTACAATTATCCAGATTGATCAGGATCTCAAAATTTCTTTAAACAATATTAATGAAAAATTGCCCTTTAGGCCATTTGAAAGAGTATCCCTCAAAGTAATGGACAATGATACAATAATCATACATCGAGAACCAGATGAAGATCCATTTCTCAGATCAATAAGAGAACCTGCAAATTCCAAAGAAAAATTTACTCGAGCCGATATTGAAGCAATGAAAAATGAGCTCTGGTCAGATTGCAGATAATTATTGATTCAAACATACTCATTTTCGCTAATAATGCTTCGATGCCTGAGCAGAAACAGAGCCTCCATATTATAGAGGAGATGATTGCTTCTGATTTCCACTTTATTGTTAATTCCATCATAATTTCCGAGACATATCACATTCTTACCCGTATGCTTGGAAAGAATGAAGCTATGGCACGAACACATGCAATTTTGTCCTCTAAATTCATCACATATCTCCCTATTTCTTTTGATGTAATCAATAAAGCATTATTAACCAGCTGTGACAAGGAGATCAGGATTAACGATGCCGTTATTGGCACTCAGGCATTATTAAATGCGAGGGGAATTCTGACAGATAATATTAAGGATTTTATTAAAATTGATGGTTTGCATATTATCCCATTAAGGAAAAAAGAATTGACATGACATTTTTAACCGCCAACCTGTTACCATGATGAAACATATTTTCGGACCGGTCATCTCAAGGCGCCTCGGACGATCTCTTGGGATTGACCTTATCCCTTTCAAAACCTGTTCATACAACTGCGTATATTGCGAATGCGGGGCAACAACAGACCTCACATCTCAAAGAAAAGAGTTTTTCCGAGGCCAGGATGTCATCGACCAGTTAGACAAGGTTCTTGCATCTTCTCCTAAACTTGATTATATCACATTTGCAGGTTCTGGTGAGCCTACCCTTTCCCTCTCGCTCGGTCCAGTGCTCGCCCACCTGAAAGAGAACTATCCAGCATACAAGATAGCGGTTCTTACCAATGGAAGTCTCTGCACGAGTCCGGATGTAAGACAGGAACTGCTGGCAGCAGACCTCATTAGTCCTACGATGACCACAACATCACAGGAGATTTTTGAGAAGATTCACCGGCCGGCTCCGGAACTGCTGGCTGCCGACATTATTCAAGGTATGATATCGCTGCGGAATGAGTATTCCGGACAAATCTGGCTGGAAGTATTTTTAATTCCTTTACTCAATACCACAGGGGGCGAACTCGAAGATCTCCGGGATAAGATATCTCTTATCAGACCGGATCGGATACAACTCAATTATCTGGACCGGCCAGGAACAGAATCATGGGTATCTCCCCCAGAACCGGTAATGTTAAAAGAGATTCAGGAATTCTTTTCTAAAGGAGGTATTCCGGTTGACATCATTGGTCTCGATTTCCAGATGCCGCTTCTTCCACATGATGATGACGGTATCGCCCTGATTGATGAAACACTCAGGCGCCGTCCCTGTACTGCAGAGGACATCGCACAAATGACCGGCCTTGCTGCACCTGAGGTCAGAAAAAAACTGGCCCTTATGGTACAAAAGGGCATTGTCCAGGCAAAAAGTGGGGAGCGGGGAATATTTTATTGGATTAACACAAACTCCTGAAAAAGAGGTGTAAGGTATGAACCTGCTGGCTCAATATTTAGATACCAATAAGAATAAACCGCATGGTACCACCAACCAGAAACACGGGACATGCCATAACAAACACTGTTTTTAACATCCCCATTCCCAGGTTCCCGATAGAGTACTGCAAATACTCTGGCACAGGGGAAAATACGACGCTCATCCAATATCGTCGAAAATGCAAATAACAAGAAAATTCAGACGCTAGAAACGTAAAGTGAAAGCATTGTGAACCGGAAAAGGCCGGTTTTCCGACCTTCAGAGACAAGGTAATTCCGGCCTCGCATCGGGGGTTTTAAACAGGGGAGTATGCCATACGTGGCATGTTCATTCTTGGGATGATTCCACAATCAATAATTATGACAATCAGGCCAGTTAATGTTCGGAGCACTCGTGATCATGCTGAGTGCAGATGCTTCCGGTTGATTTTAGTTTTCCAGCAATGAAATCCTGTGCTGCTGCATCTACCGAGCCGCTTGCCCCAAGAATAACCTCAATATTATTATCATTGAAGATTTGAACGGCTCGTGCACCCATTCCTCCGGCAATGATCAGGTTCACACCATGCTCTGCCAGAAAAACCGGGAGTTTTCCTGGTTCATGTCCCGGACTTTCCAGTGTACCTGAATATGCTATTACAGAATCTGTAGCATCGTATATTGCATACCCTTCACAGTGTCCGAAATGTCCTGACACATCCTTTCCATCACACGCAATTGCAACTTTCATGAATTATTACCTGATTGAATTAATTTCATTATCTGTTCATTCTTCGTGAGCATCCACCGGGAAAACCGTCCTGGTCTATACCATATACCGGTTTTGATCTGAAGACTGGTTTTCTTCCTGTGGTGCAGTTTTAGAAGAGCACGGGAGGTCCTCAGTGGTACCAGGAAAATTCCTCCGCCCCCGAAGGAGAATCTGCGTTCTCCTAACCATCGTGGGACGGTGGCATCCATATCAGGTATCCTTGTCGCCTCCTGGTGCTCTGCCCTATTATTACTCATATGAGTCAAAATATAAATAAGTTTTGGGAGACATCAGAGAGATACATCTTCATTATCCGGGACTACCTGGCGGCAATGAAATTCGCGATTTTTGGGGCAGCCATCTCCCCCCTGACGTGAACACCCTGACACTTCAATCAACTTCCCATTGACCAGGGCATCAGCAACCTTCCGTCTGGCATCATGAAGATCTTTCCAGACAGTTCTCCTTGAAACCCCAAGGATAGAAGCAGCTTCTTCCTGCTCCATTCCTTCCAGGTCAATGAGTCGCAGCACCTCTATCTCTTCAGGGAGTAAGACAACCGGCTCTTCCCCTGTTGGAATCTGGCATCGTGGCCCATAACACCGAAGCATTCCAAATTCAGAGACGAATCTGCGTATTCTTGGCCGTCCTCGTCTCCGCTTTTGGGCTCTTTCACCATCCTCATATATCATAACCGCAACAGTTCACCAGACAGGTTCTTTGCAATCTGATGTATCGCTTCCGATGCAGCGCCCTCAATCTGGGTAACAGGAATCCCTCTCCTGGTTGCATCAAGGACATTCAGATCATAAGGAATGGTTCCCAGAACTGATATATCCTTTTTATCAGCCATTTGGATAATTTCATCAGTAATATCGCTATTGACATCACACCGGTTCACAATCAGAAACATCCTGACCTTAAAAGACCGGCAGATAGTAATCAGGCGCATGAGATCTGACTGAGCAGATTTGCTTGGCTCGGTGACCAGAACTGCGACCTGAATACCGGTAATAGTAGAGATAAGAGGGCAGCCGATACCAGGAGGGCCATCAATCAGAGTAAGGGAAGCGTCTGGGTGGCGGAGCCTTGCTTCCTGCCTGAGCCGATGAACAAGAAGGCCGGAGTTACCTGCCCCTGGCATGAGTGACCCATACAATAAGGGTCCGGCATGGGACCGGGCATAATGAATCATCCCGGTGAGCCGTTTCTGCATATGAACTGCCTCTTCCGGACAGACCAGCGTGCAGGTCCCGCATCCTTCGCACCTGTACGGGACAACTTCAAATATGTCACCTGACTGAACGATCGCATCAAAATTACATGCATCTGCGCAAAGAGAACATTCGGTGCAAAGACCCGGATCAATGACCGCCTGATCCATCCCCCTGAACTCTTCTTCGCTATAATCCTCCGGACTTAAGAGAAGGGCAAGATTTGCTGCATCAACATCAGCATCAATCAGGACTTTTTCTCCGGGGAGGAGATGAGCAAGTGACGCGGTGAGAATTGTCTTCCCGGTCCCGCCTTTCCCACTTACCACTGCAACCTGGATCATGTGCGTCCTCCTGCATGCGCAAGAATCTGATCTCCAAGCGTTGAAAACCGCTCAAACCAGACAGGGTCTGCCTGTGAGATCAGGGTTCCTGCATTTTGAATCTGAAGTAATTTCATGTCCAGAGGGATTTTCATGAGAACAGGCAGATGGTGCACGCCGCAATACTCCTCGATGATCTCATCATGGTCGTCGCTTCGGTTGATAACCACTACTGCCGGAATCCCCAGTATTTCAAGCACACGGACAGCCACATTCAGGTCATGCAGACCAAAAGGGGTGGGCTCGGTAACCAGAACACAAAGAGACGCATCATCGACTGTCTCAATAAACGGGCACGCGGTCCCAGGAGGAGCATCCATAATGACGATTGGATCTTCTTTCACATAATCACGGACAGCTTTTATCACAAACGTCGTTCTGACATCACCTTCCTTGAGTTTGCCAGTTACAAGGGTCAGTGAGTCTGAAAGATGACAGATCTGTATCCCGCCAACCATGATTGATGCTTTTTCCAGGGCATCATGAGGACAGACACGAAAGCATCCGCCACAGGAGTGACAGAGCTGAGGGAAAAAGAGAACCCGATCCGTTAAGACAGTAAGGGCTCCAAACTTGCAGAATTCCCCACAGGCACCACAATGCTGACACTGACTCTCAAACACGCGTGGTACGGTAACAGAGACTTCCCTGGTTTCCGGTGTACAGGGAAAAAAAATACCAAGATTTGGCTCTTCAACATCACAGTCAGCTAGAGTTATCTTCTGCCGGTGGGACAGCACATATCCAAGATTAGAGGAGACTGTTGTCTTTCCGGTCCCTCCCTTCCCGCTAGCTATAACTATCTGCATGCACAACTCCGCAGATACCTCATTTTATTCAAGCAGAGTTTTCTGAATTCTTTTTCCATGAAGAATATGCAGCTTCTACGGTGACATCAGGGTTTTGCATGATAACCGTAATTTGTGCTGCTTTAAGCGCTTCATCTGCGTTTCCTCCGAGGCGTGGTGCGATAAGAGTCTGCACATTATTACTGACGAGGAACTGCACGGCCTGAGGACCGACACCGCCTGAGCCACCGGCATGAGGGTTTGCTTCAAACCGGACAGAATCATTCATGGTATCAAAAAACGCAAAGTACGGTGCTCGTCCAAACCGATCATCCATCTGGGAGTCTACCGTAGACCCCCGTGAAGGGACACATACAATCATACCTGATATTTATTGCTCATATGTGCAATAAACATTTCCTGAAAAAAAAGAAGCCCAGGCAGTATTCATGCCTCTATCTGAGAAATCAACCGGTCAATAATTGCATTGATGGCCGCCAATGCAGGGCTTTCTGAGGTTTTCCCCACATATGCCCAGCCTTCATCACCAGACCGCCTGATATCAATGTCCATTGGTATATCTCCGAGGAAGGGAACGTCCATCTCGGCGGCAATCTTTTCGCCGCCCCCTTTTCCAAAGATATCTACTACTTCTTTGCAGGAGGGACAGGCATATCCGCTCATATTTTCAATCACACCCAGAACCTCCATACCAAGGCTCCTGCTAAAGGTGATCGCTTTTGATGAGTCAAGGGTAGATACCGCCTGTGGAGATGTGACGATGACAGCACCGGCAATGTTTGGTGCAGATTGTGCAATCGTAAGTGCTTCATCCCCAGTCCCCGGGGGGAGATCTACTACCAGGTAATCCAGCGGTTCCCATGCAGTTTCCTCTAAAAACTGTTTAATTGCACTGGATTTCATCGGCCCTCGCCAGATCACCGGAGAATTTCTATGCGGAAGGAGAAAGGCCATGGATATGACCTGGAGTTTTTCAGATACCCGGACAGGTATGATTTTGTTGTTTTCAGAGGCTAACTGATGGCTCTCAAGCCCCAGCATCTTTGGGACATCTGGCCCGTGCATGTCAAGGTCTAACAGTCCGACCTGTTTTCCTTTCATTGCCAGGGCATAGGCAAGGTTTACAGACACCGTCGATTTACCTACCCCGCCTTTCCCGGAGAGGACTAAAATGACATGACGCACATCAATGGCAGCACGAGGAGGGAGATCTTTATTTTGATCAGGATTCTGGTCAGTCTTATTTTGATCAGGGTTCATGGTTTTTCCAAAATTTATTTTGATAAGGAAGATTTCATTCAGAAAATACGGTGACAGAGATATCTGCATCAATCAACAGATCGAAATGCATCTTATCAAGCCAGCCCGCCTTTTCAAACATGTGCATAAAGCATATTCCGATTGTGCCAGCTCCTTTCCATTTATTGAGTACTGCTGCAACATCATCAGCAGAGACCGGCATATTAGGCATGGCAAGCCCACCCATGATAACCACAACTGCCGGATTCTTCGGGGGGCGCTGCTCTGTGGCCTGAAAGCCCACATCAGATTTCATTTCCAGCGTATGTGCTTTATCTTCCCCGGTAAATGGCACAAAGATACAGGTAACGGGAAGACTGCGGATAGCAAAACAGAGCAGTTCAACAAACGGAGTGCAGGTGCCAGGCACCCCATAGAAAACAACTTCAGATCCAGCTGGAAGTGAACGTTTTTCGATATATTCCTTAAAGGGTCTCAGTATGCCGGGAACCCCCTGTAATGTAGTTTGTCCCATAATGTTACACCTCATGACACATCGCTCGCCGATGGTCAGGCACAGACATAAGTTAAGTATATAGTATGTCAGGGCGGTTCTAATATATTTCTGAGCGTATGAGAAATAAATACAGCCTGCTTTGCCCATAACTCAGGGACAGAACATGTATGAGTAATTTATCAGCGGGAAATCCAAACGATTTACTATGAATCGGGTATCAAGAGTGATGATCGGTGCTCCCGGTCTATATACCTATGGAGCAATGCGAATTGGAGGAATCATTCGTGATGCCGGATTTCATCCGAAAATTACCCGCAATATTTCTGAACTCAGAGGGGACCGGGTATTTCTCAGCCTGTACAGCACCCTGCATCTGCTCGATCCACAGGTAAAAGAGACGGTCAGGAACATCCAGCAGGAAGGGGGGACCTGCATCATTGGCGGCCCGGTTTCTTCAGGACCTGAGATGGTTCTTGGAGAGCTGCACCCTGACCTGGTCGTATGCGGGGAGGGTGAAGAAGCGGTATCTTCCATTATGGAAGGGAGAGATTTCGCTGATTGTCCAAATTGCGCATTTATAAGTGGGGAGGAACTCATCCGGACAGACCCGCACCAGACTCAGGAACTCACCTTTCCGATGCCCCTGATCCCGGATGATATCGGGACGCAGGATATCCGGGGCGCCCAGACGTATATTGAAACACACCGGGGCTGTTTTGGGCGGTGCGGGTTTTGTCAGGTTCCCCGGGTCTTTGGCAGACGGATCAGAAGCAGGAGCCCTGAAGAGATCCTGCAGGAAGTCATGGCATTTCAAAAGAAGGGTGTCAGAAGGATGGCTCTTATCGGGGGGACGGGCTCCCTCTACCGTTCTCATGACGGGGAAGTGAATTCTGATGCGTTCATCAGCCTTCTCGAAGGTATTTCTACCATTATGGGCCCAAAAAATGTTTCGTGCCCGGACATTCGGGCAGACTGTCTGACAGATGAAGTGCTTGAAGCAGTC
>Ga0265295_1009133_pt1 | contig 10720 bp, 12 predicted proteins | sample Munlansysbiofilm_FD_192503 | JGI IMG/M metagenome (GOLD analysis project Ga0265295, IMG submission 192503) | Leachate microbial communities from a municipal landfill in Southern Ontario, Canada - Methane capture system biofilm | ecosystem: Engineered > Solid waste > Landfill > Unclassified ... | reverse complement strand
AAGGACGAAGAATCAGGTTTGATAAGGATGGAAATATTGAACCTTATTAAAATATTTTAAGAAATTTTGTAACAAAATGATGTTTGCCCTCCTATTTATAAGTAGGAGGTTTTTTATGAATCAAAAATTAGATGACGAAATTAACGAAGTGGTTAGACTGATCACTATCGAAAAGAGGTTAGGCAAGACTTCAATCACAAAGGAAGATGCAGACTTTGTAAAAGCACTTGCCGATACGAAACATTATCCACGAGCGGAGTACGTCCTTGCCAGAATGTACTTATGTGGATATCAAATGGAACAAGACAATGCAATGGGGATGAAGTATCTTGCAAGGAGCAGTCGGCACGCAAGTTATGACATCCAATTGAAAATTGCTTACTTGTACCATGTGATGGGAGAGTACAAAAAGATAGCAAAGACACTTGAACGAGCTCTTGAAGATTGCAAATGGATACAATAAAAGAACTTGTAATGACGACAAAAGATAAGAAGGATTAAGTACGGTTTTTTGGTATCAGTTCACAAAAGTGAATTAATATCATCTTAAATTTGATAAAATGTTTAAAAGGAGTCAAATTATGGAAATATTCCTAACATATGTTTTACCTTATTTAGTCACCCTAATAGTAGCTGTAATAACAGGATTTATCACATATAGCACAGCCATCAAACAGTCCAAACTTGAATCGATTAAGCAGAGAGAACAATTTATTCTTGATAATAGTTCGCATATAAAAAAACTTCATTATGAAGAAAAGTTTAAGATTTATAGAAATTTGTCAGAAAGTTTTTTGACTGCGATTATGGATAACTCTCAACTATTTCCAATTGGTCTCGATAAAGTTCCTCAGAATGAAGAAGAGCAATATAATTTCTATTTAAAAAGATATGAAAATGCTTGTAAATCTATCGATAAAGCCACATACGTTCTCCACTCGAACGCCCCATTTATTGACAAAGACATTTTCGAAAAATTTAGTGCCATTCACCAACTATGCAAACTTCAAATTGTCTATTATCCCATGTTTGTTTTGGATAAGTATTCATATCAAAACGAGCTTAAAGATGAACGAACAGCATGCTGGAGTAGAACAAGTGATATTCTAAGCAAAAGAGAAGAGTTAATGGATTTTTTAAGACATAAGATAAATTCTGATGAGGCCCCCGCCTAGGTGCTTATACTTAGTTAAATCAAGACCGCACCCCCCACATCCAAAATACGTGGAGCCACTTTTTTGAAAACCGATATTTCGATGTCGGTTTTTTTGTTGCTTTTGGAACGATTTCAAAATGCACCCCCTTCCCGCGCGTGAGAGAGTTTCGGTTCGAAGAAAATATAGTCTTCAGTTTGACCCTTAAATGTATTTAAAACCAAAAGTAAAATCACCTTAAGAGTCGAACAGAGACGACACTCTTATCCTAGTGGATACCCAAGTGGTAAACAAAGCGACAGATAGGAGACTACGTGACTGAAATTCGCTCCCCACGCTCTAATGGTGACTCCAAATCCCCTTATCGTGGCTCGCTTAAACGGAATACAACATCCAGTTTCGAAACACACTCTTCTTTAACTGGATTTATCTTATTTATGTGGTATTTGTTTTGTTAGATACAAAGTATCTAAAGGAGAACAAAATATGAGTGAAAAGATTACTCTAACTGAAGTTAGAAAAGACGGAACCACAGCCGAATCCATCAGTATCAGTCACGAAGATCTAAACATCGGAGTAAACGCCCTCCGTGAACTACGTCGTAACAATATGGGGTTGGTAACATACGGCCAAATCAAAAAGTTTGAAGACCACATCAAAAGAACTGGTAAAACCCGATACAACAAAAAAGAGTTACACGATATTATCGGAGAAACTGAAAATGCCATATAAGTACAAAATTGATGTTTATCAACTAACCAAGAAAACTACCTACTCGGGCGAAATGGATTCCCTAAGCGAAGTCAGTGGCATCTTGAAACAAGTCGAAAAGAAACTAGTCAAAGATGAGACCGCAAGAATCACTTTCACTTACACAGAAATCAACGAGAAAAAAGCCATCTCGGAACGTGCCAAGATTCGCAAAATCGTCGAAGAAGAATATGGCAAGATCATAGGCGAAAATAGGTAAGAATATGAATGATACTAAAATCTGCTCAATCTGCAAAAAGCCCTTTAGCGAATATGGCAATAACCCCGCTCCATTTCATGGCGAGGTATGTTGTGATGATTGTAACGCCAAGTATGTCCTTCCCCTTCGCGTCTATCAAAGCATTCGTGAACCACAATATGCACTCAACTTTAAAGAAGATGGAAATCTCGAAACGCTGAAACCTAAAGACAAATACTTTACCCTCGAAGAACTTCAAACCGCAGTCAAAGGCTATATCGAACTATACCCTTGTCGCTATGAAAATAAGCTGATTATCTGTGATGAAGAAGGATTAATCAAACATCGACCGACGAACACAGTCTTTGCCAATCTCACAAATATTAAGCTTGTGGGTGATGTGCTGTTATGCCCAGAAGCAATCTTTGAGGCACCCGATGAAGAAGAAACTTAACTCATGCGTGTATGAAGAATACGAAAGACTTAAAAGTCTTTTTGCTTTGGAGACACTGGACGAAAGCAAGAAAACGCTCATCGATGAACTACTTCAGCAAATGGCGTTCATGAAGATGGAGCTCGATATCGTCCAAGAGCAGATTGCAAGTTATGGATCCGTGCAAGTCACCAAGAGTGGCAAACAGCGACAAAGCGAAGCCGCTAAATTCTATACAAAACTCGTCGCTTCATATTCTTCAACCCTTAAAACAATCAATGCGATCCTTGGTAAAACCAGTGGTGGAGAAGATGACGAACTCGACAAATTCTTGAAGGGCATCTCATGAACTATCTACTCGAATACTATCATGAGATAAAAGAAGGAAGAATACCGGTTGGCCAAGAACTTAAAGCTACACTCGACAAGCTCATAAAAGACCTTGATGATCCCCGATACACCTTTGATGAGAAAGCCGGAAACATTAGAATCCAGTTTATCGAAACCTTCTGCAAACACACTAAGTCGCCATTTAATGGCGAACCTTTTATTTTAGAGTTATGGGAAAAAGCCATTCTTCAAACTGCCTATGGTTTTAAAGAAAAAACGACAGGTCTACGTAGATTCAATGAAGTAGTCTTACTCGTTGCCCGGAAAAACGGCAAGACCACCTTTATTGCTGGTATCGATTTAGCGGAATTCTTCCTCTCTAAAGGTGGAGTGGACATCGTCTGCGCCAGTAACACGAACGATCAAGCCTCCATCCTCTATGAAGAAATCAATAATATGCGTGAGGGTAGCAAAGCTCTTCGGAGTGAAAAGCGTTCAAAGAAGAACATTTTTTACATCTATTCACCCAAGACCAAAAATAAGATCAAGAAACTATCAGCCCAAAGCCGGAACAAGGACGGCTATAACATCGAAGTCGGATGTATCGATGAAGTCCATGAGATGACGGATTCGAAAGTCTATGATGCAATCAAGCAGAGCCAATCCACAAAGAAGGAGCCGCTCATCTTCATCATTACGACTGAAGGAACAGTCACTGAAGGATTCCTTGATAAGAAACTAGCATATTGCCGCAAGATGATTAAAGGCGAAATAAGTGATGAGAAACTCCTTCCTTGGTTCTACACCCAGGACTCGCAAGAAGAAATATATCTAGACAAAAGAACATGGAAAAAATCAAATCCATCTCTAGGCAAAGTCAAACTGGAATCCTACCTTGATGACATAATGAATAAAGCAAGAAACGACCTCTCCACTAGGGTGACGATGCTCTGCAAAGACTTCAACATCAAGCAGAGCGATAGTGGTAGTTGGCTCACATATGATGACTTAAATAACGAAGAGCGGTTTAACATAGCAAGCTTAAAGAATTCCTATGCGATAGGCGCCGTCGACTTATCAAACACCACAGACTTAACCGCCGCTATATTACTGGTAATAAAAGATGAGAAGAAATATATTGTTCCCCATTTCTTCATGCCTAGTGATGTGTTAAAAAAGCGAATGGAAGAAGACTCCGTTCCTTATGACATCTACCTAAAAAACGGACTCCTTACATTAACAGAAGGAAGCCAAAACGATTTCTCGTTAGTGACGAAGTGGTTCCTTAAGATGGTGCAAGTACATAATATCCGTCCCCTCTGGGTCGGCTATGATCCATGGAACGCTCTTTATTGGGTCAAAGAAATGGAAGAGATGGGCTTTACGATGGAAAAGGTTCGCCAAGGTGTCTACTCATTAAGTGAACCAATGAAACAACTTGAAGCAGACCTCAAAAACAAGCTCGTTATCTATGATAACAATCCACTAATGAAGTGGAACCTTGCTAATACGCAAGCAAAGATTGATATCAATGGCAACATCCAACCAAGTAAGCTCGGAAGTAAGTTCAAGCGTATCGATGGAGCAGTGGCTCTCATCATTGCCTATGCCGTCCTTAATCGTTACAAAATCGAATATGAAGGGATGATAAAATAATGGGACTTTTTAAACGTAGAAAAAAAGAAAGCGTGACTGGAATTCTTCCGCTTAACATCGAAGCGGTCTTTTCTAGTTTTGGCACCAACATTCTCAATAGCGACACAGTGCGAATTGCCATTGATCGAATAGCAAGTCATGCTTCTAAACTAAAACCACGGCACATCAAAAAAGAAAAAGATGCTCTTTTGGAAAGTAAAAGCGACATCAATTTTCTACTAAAAAATGCACCCAATCATCTCATGAACCCGACGACTTTCCTTTATCGAGTGGTTTCATTATTATTCATCAATAACAACTGCTTTATTTATCCCTTAACGAGCATTGACGGAACTCTTGAAGGACTATTTCCGCTACGACCTCGGACGGTGGAAGCAAGTAAGGACGAGTCTGGCCAGTTATTACTCAAATTCTTCTTTGATAGTGGCGAAGAATACACGCTTCCATACGAAAATATCATTCATTTGCGTAGGTTTTACAGCGAAAATGACGTATTTGGTGGCAATGGTGCCTTAAGTGATCATGCGACTTTGATAAAGACCGTATCGATTAACGACTCGATTCTAGTGGGTATCGATAATGCCATCAAATCATCGCTTCAGATAAAAGGTCTATTAAAGATGAACGCGATGCTTTCCCAGGAAGATAAGGACAAGCAAAAAGCTATCTTTGATACCGCTCTTCGTACCTCGATTAAAGATAATAACTCGGCCATCATACCAGTGGATCTTAAAGCTGACTATGTTCCATTAAACAGCGATCCCAAACTCGTTGATGCAGCAACTTTAGAATTTCTTAACGAAAAAGTCCTCTCATACTTTGGAATTAGCAAACCGATTTATCTTAATAAATACACAGAAGAAGAATTCAATGCCTTCTACGAAGGAACCATTGAACAACTCTCCATCCAATTAAGCGAAGAATTCTCTAGGGTGTTACTCACCAAAGAAGAACGTAAAAAAGGTGAACAAATCATCTTCTATAGCGAAAGACTTCAATATGCATCGTGGAATACTAAAGTAAATGCCATCGAAAAACTTATGGGGTTAGGGCTTATGAGCCTCAACGAAGCGCGTTCCTTACTTGGTTTTGAACCAGTGGAGGGTGGCGATAAGAGATTACAAAGTCTCAACTTCGTTGATCAAACGAAAGCGAACCTATACCAGGTTGGGAACGAAGAAAAGTAAGAGTCTCACCCATTAAAACGCGACTCCGTGTAGAAAGATAACTAATTAGATTTATTAAGTATATCATTGATAAGAAAAAGTCCTGAGAATCGCTTCCAAGGACTTTAACGATTTTTTAGGGTGTTTTAGGAAAACTCCTCAAAATTTCCCGAAAGATTTAACAGCGTCTTAATTTTTGACAGCTATTAGTAAGAAAATACATTCATATCACCAATGCAGATTCTACCTCGATTACTAGTGCTGTATTGTTCGTAATTAGTCGCGGAGTAAAATCTAAAACCATAAACCGGAGAACTGAAATCTATTTTATATGTTGTTGGATTTGTTCTATCCCTAGGCAAAGACGCGTCATCAGATAAGAAGTTATACTTTTCCACCCATCGGCTACTATCGAATGGATTCCACCAGTCCTTGACGTGCCAAGTTTGCAGTTGAGCGATTCCATTATCATTATTTAGCCACTCATGAGAGTATTCTCTCCAATGCGCCATATCCACTTCGATACCATAGACCGGCATGTCAAATTGGTATTCAATGTACGCTTCTGTTATTCCATTTTTAATTGGTGACATGACAATATATTCACTTTGAATGTAACCAGTTCTATATCTTCTTGTCCTAAATAAGAATTCGGAAGTCAAATTATGGGTTATAAAATTATTTTTTGTATTATCATCAGTAGGATAAGCATCAGCGAACCCATAGTTATTTGGCTTGATAGTTGCCACTTGATTATGGCTTGTGACAAAACTATTTAGATAGTGGAAAATGAAACTAGTGAATTGAGTTACACCGGCATAAGTAGGCATGTTATTTGTGCTAACTTCATGCGTAACAATACCAGCCACTAGTTCATGTTGATGTTGAGAATCCCATACCAACATAGCGGATCCGCTTTGACCATTTTCAATATCCAGTGTTGTTTTATACACAGTGCCCGTTTTTCCAGTAACTTTTCCTGCTGTTTCCCACATTTGTCCATCTTTAGATGTAGGGTAACCGTGGGATCTAACATCAGTATTGTTGACGTACCAGTTTCCCCATTTTCCATGCCAACCGCCAGTCACATATCCTATATCAGTTTCAAGTTCAACCGCCGCCCAGTCGTAGTTATAGTTTTCTGTTGAATCATTATAATAGGATTTATCAATGCTTATCGCCACGCCCCTAGTTAGTAAATCATAATCCAAACCCGCAAGACCGTTTAGACCAGGAAAATAATATACCTCCTCAGCAAATCCGACTGAATCATCATAAACACAATGCCCTGCAGTAACAAGCAAATTTGGCCCTTCCAAGAACCCCGTACCTTCCGCATAAGTTCCATCATTGAATAAGCCAACTACTCCACCACTTAAAAAGTATGGATAAGTCCTAGGATTAATGATTCTATAACGATCATCGCTACCAATTATTCGTGGAGAAACACTATTTTTAGAATCACTGACTAGCTCATTATCTTGGATGTTTATGAATGAATTGTATCCTGGAGCAACTAGTGTTGTGTTGCTAAGAATGTCATCATTTTCATCAAGGGAAAGTGATTTAACTATTTGATTTTCCATTGGTACTTCATAGAAGGACGCGCTTCTATTTGTTGTTGTTTTACCTCTTTTTGAGTAATAGTTTTCATTAAAAATCTCAAAAGTATAAGAGCCAGTATCAAGATTGTAGTTCACGATATTTGAACTAGAGGGCGCTGTCGGCTTACCCGGAAAAGCCCTTTGAATTGTAGCGTTTTCACTGTTATTAGCAGTTTTAAGCGTATAACCAGAGTAAATATTGCTATCCGAGACATTCAAAATTGAAGACATCTTTGTAAAACTAATGTTAGCATCTACAACAGTGTTGCTAATTGCGCAAAATGAGATTGAATAAAACACAAGTGCACTAAATTTTGCGACAATCTTTTTAAAATTTGTCATGTTTGTCATTATTTCAAATTTCCTTTCTTTTATGGACTTTTTTTGCATAGTAGAATGGCATTTTTCTTATGAATTAGGAAGAAGTCTTTGGCATAACCGTAGATATTATCAAACTTTTTATCATTAGCAAATAATCAAATTTAATTCAGGGCATTATAAAATAATATTTTATAAATTCTATAATAAATCTCCTTTCTTAATTATAGGAGTAACAAACACGGAGAATAGAAACTAGGATTTTATAGATTAAATTTGATTTTATGTGTGATAAGGTCGTGGCAACTACAAGACAATGACTTCAACCGTTTTGTGTTCTTTATTATAAGTAGTTATCTAGAAGTTGAAAATTTTTAGTAAAGCAAGTCCTAAACACGGTCTAAAAATCTTAAAACGCTTTATAATAGTTGATATACCAAGATGGAACAAGAGCAACCATCTCTAGGTCTACACTACCAATAATTGAATATATTGGAACTCTGTTCCCTGCTAAAGGATTAAGAACACTATCATCTATTGAAAAAACATAATCGAAGTTCTCATATTCATTCAAACATGCCTCTAGGTCAGACTGATGAATTACATAGCCAATTAATTTATCTAATTTAAAATTATCTTCATTATCATTCAAAACAATAGCTGAATAATCCAAAATGGCATAAGTACGTTCCGACAAACTGAACTCGGTAGGTACTTTAAATCGATATGGGGTACCCATATTTGGTGATAATGAATGGCAAGAAGCCAAAAAAATGATAGCAGACATAATTAAAATTGATTTCTTAATGAAATTACTTGTTCTAACTTCCATGATTTTGATTTCTCCTTCCTTGAATTTCTATTTATATTGTTATTGTAACATGTTTAGTTCAATATTTTGAAAGTCTCTTCAATTTGGTTTATTACCTTCCTTAATCAGATTCAATATGATACACCAATGCTACAGACAACTGATATTCCTACATGCACCTGGTGGATTGCCTAATTTAAAAAATATCACTTTTCCTTGTGTAGTTGTCAACAAACTATTTGACAAATTTCGACTTTTGGATTTTTAATAGTCTTCAGTTTGACCCTTAAATGTAATAGACCATCTTTATACAATCAACTTGGTATAGAGGTGGTATTTTTAATGAACAAAGAAATCCGTTTATCCAATTTAAGATTTAATGAACTAGATAACGAGATGGTGTTAGAAGGTTACGCCATTGTTTTTGATACGGAAACACTCATTGGGGATGAAACCCGTGGATTCATCGAGATTATCGACCGTAATGCTCTAGCTACCTCAAACATGAAAGATGTACCACTCAAATATAATCACCAGGATAATTTTCTCGTGATCGCACGTACCCGGAATAATTCCTTAACTTTGACCGTCGACGAAAAAGGTTTAAAAGTAACCGCTCGTCTTCTTGATACCAATTCGAACCGCGACATCTATCAGATGGTAAAAGCGAATCTTCTCGACAAGATGAGTTTTGCTTTTACGGTCAAAGACCAGATTTGGGATCGTAGTGGTGACATACCAAAACGAAGAATCACGGCAATTGAAAGACTCTATGATGTTTCGATTGTCGATACACCAGCCTATGAAGACACATCAATTTATGCCCGAAGTCTAGAAACCATGGATATGGATCTAGCGGCCTTGGATAAGGAAATCGAGGGTAAAGAGATGAATCTATATCGAAAAAGAATTCACATCAAAATCGGAGGAAAATATGAATTTAGCACAAAGAATGAAAGAAATTGAAGCCCGCTTCGCCGAGATTAGAAAAGTCAGCGAAACGGCAAGTCTTGAGGAACTGGAAAAACTCGAAAAAGAAGTCGATGCCCTGAATGAAGAACGAGCAATGACAGCCAAGAAACTCGAGATGATGAGAAAATTTGAACCAGTGCAGATCACTGAAACCAAGAGTTCAAATAGAGAAGTCCTCGAAAAACGTGGCCTTGATCTAAAAGAAAAGCGGACGATTACTGTTTCAACAGAAGAGATTCTGTTACCCGCTCACGTTTCGACGACCCTCTCACCTATCCCCTTCCCGGTTGTTTCACGTTTGGCCGATGGACTTAATGTCATTAACTTAAGCGGTGGCGAAAGCTATCGTAAACCTTATGTCAAAGACTATGGCATCGCCGGACTCACGACTGAAGGACAAACCTATCAAGGCACTAGCGAACCAGTGGTCGACTATGTCGATATTAATCGCGCCAAGATCACCGTCTTAACCGAGATCACCGAAGAACTCGAAAAACTTCCAGCCATCAACTATCAAGCCGAGGTCTTGAAGAACATCAACGTGTCGATTAAGAAGAAGCTGATTCAGCAAATCATTAACGGCAATGGTGGAGCAAACCAATTCACAGGTATCTTTTCAAACGAAGCCAAATGTCTTGAAGACAGCACGCCACTTGAATTATCAGACATCGATGCCGACACCCTCACCAAAATCATCTTCAATTACGGTGGCGATGAAGAGGTTGAAGGTAAGGCTTGTTTAATCCTGAATATTGGCGATCTCTACAAGTTCGCTACCCTTCGTCATCCCGACGGAAAAAAAGTCTATGAAGTGGATACAACCCTCCACACCATCGATAACGTTCCCTACATCATCTCCAGTCAATGCCCAGCACTAACTGACACTACGACTTCAGCGAATACTTTATGTCTTGCTTACGGCTCGCTCAGCAATTATGAGTTAGCCATCTTCTCGGGTCTTGATATTCAAAAGAGCACTGAGAATCGCTTTAAAGAAGGTATCATCGTCTATCGTGCCTCGCTTTTCGCTGGTGGAAACGTCACGGCTTATAAAGGCTTCTTACGCGTTAAGAAGGTTGCGGCTCCAACCGCTGAATAGAGATATTCATGATGAGTGCGAGCGAAAACCTATTACCATTAGTTAAAAAAACGCTCTTGATTCCCGAGGCGGAAACATTTGCTGACCTCGAAATCACTGCTCTCATCGATAGCGCACTCGCCCTAGTGAAATCCACTGGGGTGAGTGAAACCGCTCTTGAAAGCAAAGAAGTGGCGACGCTCGTGATCATCTACGTTAAGACTTTCTTTGGGTTCCAAAACGATGGAA
>Ga0265295_1009132_pt1 | contig 10720 bp, 16 predicted proteins | sample Munlansysbiofilm_FD_192503 | JGI IMG/M metagenome (GOLD analysis project Ga0265295, IMG submission 192503) | Leachate microbial communities from a municipal landfill in Southern Ontario, Canada - Methane capture system biofilm | ecosystem: Engineered > Solid waste > Landfill > Unclassified ... | reverse complement strand
ACTCGGTCTCATACCCGCATTCGAGAAAGAGGTCCCTCATGGCGTTGAAGTAGAGGTTGCCATCCTCGTCCCGGGCGGAAAGAAGACCGGTCACATTCTCGAAAACGAAGTATGACGGCTTGTAGCGCTTCAGAAATTCGGCGTAATAGAGATACAGATAGTTACGCTTGTCGCCCTTCATCCGGTTCCGGTCCCGCGACCGGCCCACGATGGAATAGGCCTGACAGGGAGGACCGCCGACAATCAGGTCAAGAGCCCGGTTTCCCACCAGGGCGTCCACCTGCCGGAAAATATCCGGAAGTGTCTCCGCACCGATTTCGGCATTGATGACAGAGCCGACCACCTGCTCGGGGACGTGTTCATAGAATTCCGGGCGGCTGATGTCGCCATTCAGATAATCCGCATACAGCTCGGTGCGCCCGTGTACCTTCAGCCAGTGATATGCCATGCGTGTACGCAGGGTGAAGCAGGCCGCCTGATCGGACTCGACATGCGCGACCGGTTTGAATCCGGCCCGGATGAAACCTTCGGACAGACCTCCTGCCCCCGCGAACAGGTCAAGAAAATTCAGTTTCAGGTTCATGGTGTGACCTCCGTTTCTCCTTTATCTACCGGGGTCACAGACGATCCGTCGGTACGCGCAGGCCCGCCCCCAGGGACAGAATCCCTGTGGTTCTCCGCGATCAGTTTCAGTCGGCCTGCGTTCTTCATCAGCAAATGCGCCATTCCCTTCTCAGTAGTACTGCCGGATATATCCGAACGCCTTGTCGAACAGATCCTGGTCCTTGACCTGGTACTTCACGTAAATCACTTTGCGCAGGGCCTTCTGGACCTCGCGTTCTCCGGCCTTGGTGTTTTGCCAGCCGGGGAACCGGACCAGCCGCACGATCTCGTCGATGTCGGTCACGATCCGCTCGATCACCATTGGCGTCTTGCCGTTCTTCACCTCGGCGAACAGTTCGGTCAGGGCCGCTTTGGCCTTGGCCTGTTCATCGACCGGGTCCCGCTCCTCGGCGAGCGCCGCGCGGTTGAATTCCTCGACCGCAGCGTCGAACGCCCTCATGACGTTTCCCTGCTCGCTGCGAGAAAGAAACCCGATCCTCGCGAGCAACTCGGAGCGAAGCGCCCCGATCTCCGGCCCTGTAAGCGCCCTCATGCCGCTCAAACCTCCGAAGAGCAGGCCAGGCTGATCTGGCCGAGCAGCTCCGGCAGCGCGAGTTTCCGCAGCCTCGCCTCCTGCGCCAATATCTTGAGCGCCCGGATCCGCAGCCGCTTGCAGTAGTCATCGAGCTCCGATCCCGCACTGGCGAGATAGTACCCGCCGCCCGTGCTGTCTGACACCGAGCAGACGGGAACGCCGTCCTTCTTGAGCTCGGTCACCAGGTTCCGGAGCTTTCGCGTGTCGTTAATCCGATGCTGCCAGGGTTCGCCGTAGACCGCCGTAAAAAGCTCTCCCATCCCGATCGCGCGGGTGCGGCCGGTGTGCTCGGTCAAGATCTTCAGAAGCTGATATTTCGCGCTGTCGTCCATTCAAATCACCTCCGTTATCGGCCAGGCCGGCTGCCGGCGCTCGCCCCGTTCATTGCGGACGGGCGCCGGCAGGCATCTCTATTGAGTGCGCAAAACCGGCGCTGCCTCGCGCTCCTTTGCCCCGACCAGCGGGACGACCATGTCCCTGAGCCAGTAGAGTACCTGGTTTTCGGGAGTCCTCAGCTCATGGCTCGCAAAGGCCTTGATCGATTCCAAAAGATCGGGGTAATCTTTGAAGTCTATGGAGAGCGGAGCAGGCGAGCCCGGAATCTCTTTGGCCGGAGACGGTTCGCCTCCCCGCTCTCCTCCCTTTGCCTTCCTGCCGTTCGACTGCTCCGCCTGCGCGGCGGGGCCCTTCTCGATCCGCCGCTTCCTCTCGTGCCGGGCTCTGGCACGTTTGGAGAGACAATCGTGGCAGATCTTTCCCCTGCCGTCCTTCGTCTTGGCGTGTTTCGGGAATTTATCGAGAGGAAGCGATCCCCTGCGATCGCCGCAGTCGGTGCAAGCCTTGGTCGGTTCTGGCCCATCATCGGGCTTTCGTTCCGCCATATACCCACTCACGATATCAGTGACAGCCTCCTTCTGGCTTTCGTTTAACGCAACTCCCGTTTCGTTTATGGCCTCATCCACCAAGTGCCTGGCCGTTTCGTTCACATTCATCTTTTCTTCTCCCGTCATTCGTTCCTGGATCAATCGTTCCACGTCGGCATCATCGAGATGCCCCCCCTTCGCCAATCGCCCCTCCTCGCACCCGTTGCAGCCGAGATATTTCAGCCGGGTCGTTTTGCCCGGGCCCCTCTCAACGGTCGTCGTGACCTGGTTTCGAAGGCAATGTGCGACCCTCATCGTGATGCGCATTCTGGGGCAGAACATTTAGCCTCTCCTCACATCCACCACGTTACGAACCATGATCCTGCCGCCTCCCAGGCGCTGGACCACCCTGAAGACCTGATCGCCTATCCGGATGTCGTCACCCTTCTGGATCTCGATCATCCGGGTCCCTCTCTTGACACGCTCCGTCTTCCAGGGCCGATCGATCTCGATAGCCGGCTTCATCGCGCTTCCCTCCAATTTGTTCGGTTTTTCCGCCATTTCGTTCACGTTTCCCCGGTTCCCGATCAATTCATGTAGATCGGCCGCTCGCCCCGGATCACCCCGCCGGCCATCGGCCAGATGTGGGTGATGTCCCGGTGGAGCTCCACGACCGCCGTCCCGTCCCCGGAAAAGCCCATTTCCCGCAGGTTCTCCCGAAGCTGCGCGAGCGCCTCATTCGCCCGCCTGTGTGCGAGCCGTTTCCTTCTTGCCTCCATCCACCGCCTGATCCGCTCGTTCATCCCGATTCTCCTTCCTTTTTTTGTGGACCATGAGCGCCGCCACAACCTTGTGCAGCTGCCCAGGCTCCAGCCATCTAACCTTCATCACCCCAAACATCTGGCTCGCGATCCCGTCCGCGTAGCTCCAGGGGAGCCCCATCTCGGCGAGGATCGCCCCGATCTTCCACACCAACCGCTTCCTGGATTCGGCCGGCGCGGTATCCATTCCGGATTTCGCGGCCGATTTGTGGACGGGCTGAAACCCGCCGACCTTCATCCGCCGCATGACCTCGTCGAACTTCGGGTAGGTGAGGTCCTTTGAGGATTTTACGCCTACCCCGGCGAGCATCTCCCGGTACACCTCATCGCTCATCCCGAGCCGGCTCTTCGCCACGTGGATAAGCGCCTTCTCCTTCTTCCCGATCAACCTTGCCATTTCGGTCTACCCCTCTTGTCGAGTGCCCCCTCGACGCGGACCCGCATGCCTTTCTGCAGCCGGAACACCCGAACTTCCTTCACCGCATGGTCGTTCAAATGCTCATCCATGCTCAGGGAGCCGTACAGCTCGATCTCTCGTTTCATGCCACTATGCTCGATTGCCTGCATGCCGCTCTCTCCTTTCCCTCATCGATCACTCGTCGGAGCACCCTGCCGAGGAGCTCCCACATCAGCCGATGGCCATGATCCTCCCATTTCTGCCGGACCGCCGGGCGAAGGCGCGCCCAGGGGGTGAGGATCCCGCCCTCCCCCTCGTAGATCAGCCGACCCAGCTCGCCGGCGCCCAGACAATAAATCTTGCCGATCACCTCGTTCTCCTGCTGGAGGTCCCGGACCCTGGCCACCAGAGATTCAACCACGGTCGCCCATCGCTCATTGCCTTCGAGCTCCATATCGAGGGCAGCCTCGCTCGCCTCTTTCAACAGCCTATCCACGCTTCACCCCCCCGTGCGCGCGATCGCCGCAGCCTCCAGCCTCCGCCACGCCTCTTTCGTCAATTCCGGTTCATCCTCTCGGCCGCACTGGCACGGCACCCCGAACGCAGTCAGCTGACCGCACTCCGGGCATAACCAAAGACCGCTCTCACTGGATTCTTTTCTGTAGCCATCATCCTCTCCCGGTTTGTCTATTCTTCCCGCAATCCAGCCACAATCTCCCCACACAACCGCACCGCCTCTTCCGCCTGCTCGCCATAACGCTGGGCCATGCCGGTGCAGATAAGCCGGTTAAGCGTCACGGCCGCAACCACGAGGGGATCGGGGCTATATTCGTTCTCGACCGGGCGCCCAGTTCGCTGGCGACCCTTCATGGTAACGCGCCAAAGCTTCTCGGCTCCGCCCGTCGCGATCGGCCGGACTCCGGCCGGCCGCACCAGCCCGTCAGCCCGAAAGATCCTCAGCTTCTTATAGATGTAATTGGTCGTAGTTCCCGCCTGCATGGCGATGTCGGAGGCGCTCCACGTCGGGTTGATCTTCATCGCCCGCCAGATCTTCTCCTCCGTTTCGGCCTCCCGTGCGGTAGCCTCCATACCGGCAAAGCGGTAGGTCCCCCGCTCGACGCGCACGAGCGCCCGGCGTTCCATGAGTGCCCTGATCGCGCTGTCGGCCTGGTCGCCCCCAATCCCGAGCGCCGCGCAGACGTCTTTCCTTCGGATGACCCCTTTTGCCGCGGCAACATCCAGCACGCGAGAGACAATCGATCGTTTCCGCATCCCTGAGCTCATCGGCCGCCTCCGTTCCCGTTTTTCGCCTTGACGGGCTTCACGCCAGGCTTCCTCGCCGGCAGCTGCTCGAGCATCTTGAGATCGACCCTGTCCGTCTGGTTCGCTCGGCAGATCCGCTCCAGGTCCTTCATGTCGAGCCACACGAGCCGAAAATCCCCGCTGCACCGAGTCGCAATTCGCTGTGCAGCCTGCGGGTCGATCTTGATCTCCGCGGCCCGGAGGCCGAAAAGGATGATGTCTTCGGCCGAAACAGGCCCGAACTCGATCGACCGCGTGACGCGAGACCACAGCCTTCGCCTGGTGCTGAGCGTCGCGATCAGGAATTCTTCCCCGATCAACACCACCGGAGCCCCCGCCAGGTCGTGGATGTCTCGGAAGTGCTCGACCAGGCCGACGTTCAGACGGTCCGCTTCATCCACGAGGATCGTTCGCGGCATCCGCTCGAGCTCTTCGCATGCAACGATCTTGCAGCGCTCGACGCTCCGGGGCTCCGTTCCGTTGATCTCGCGGCACAGCTGCGCGAGCATCGCCCTGGGCGTCCAGTCCTGCATGACCCGCAGATAGACGGCCCCGGTCCTCACCGCGTATTCCCTGGCGCAAACAGTTTTACCGCGGCCGGCCCGCCCGCCGACAACCACCAGGCCGGGCTGGCCCTTCTCCATGTCCTCAACTGTTGCCAGGGCCTCGCGAAAGGCGCGCACATTTCCGGTTTCCAAAAAGACGCTCTTCATTCTTTCCCCCTCTTTTTTTTATTAAGATCCTTGTTCCATTTCCCCGTAGAGAGCGAACAGCTCGGCCAGGTCTTCGAAGCGCTGCCGGTAGTTCTCGAACTCAGGCTCCGCCTCGAAGAAAACCATGAAGCCTGCATCCGCATCGCTCAGCTCGTAGCCGTGCTGATGCTTCGCGCGAAAACACCACTCGTAGCGCTCGACCAGGCTGTTGAAGTACTCCGGACGGTCCGGGGCCTCAGCGGCCGCCTTCTGCGCTTCGATCTCGGCCTCAGCGCGGCTCACTACCAGCTCGAGCCTCCGGCATTCCTCATCCGACATCCCGTCGCAGTCCGGACCGGTTTCGGCCTCGATTGCCGGGAGCTCCCTCCGGTCGCTCGATTGCCCGCCCGGGAGCACCGCGGCCTTCTCGGCCCACGGTGCTTTGCTTATGGCGGCCGCCGTCTCGGCCGCAACCCCGAGCTCGATCAGGTCACGCTTCGCCCGCTTCGCCAGTCCCCTCTGGCGCGCGATCGCGGCCTTCACCTGGTCCACTCCGCACTCATCGCCGATGAGTTTTGCAACCGGCGGCAGCGCAGCCACCGGGTGGGCTTCCCCAAGATACTGCCCGCTCTCTTTTTCCCAGCACCACACGCGGCTGAGGTCCGCCGTGTCGTAGCGCACCACTACCGATTTCCTGTCCGGCCGAAGCCCGTAGAGGCAATCGCTCTCGTAGTCGATCCCGTAGAGCGTGATCCTGCATCGCCTCGGAGTGCACGCCGCCGGCCACAGGAACTCGAAGTTCAATTCTTCCACATCCACACCGGGGCCCCTGCCGGCCGCAAAGACATCTCCCGGCGTCCTTCCCCCGAGCCCCTTGTGCGGCTGGTTGGCGTACCAGTCGAAGTAGATCCGGAGGAGATAGGCCGTCTCGCGGATGTTCGGCACCCATCCGGCCGTCCTCGCTTCATGCCAGGCTTTGTGGAATTTTTCGTTTCGCATCCGCCAGGCGGGCTTGTCGTGGATATCCGCACCGCAGTAGCTCGGCATAAGCCGCTCGAACTGGTCCCCGACCGTCAAGAAGAAACGCTCGACCACCTTCGACCTCGCCCGGTAGGGCTCGGCAAATATCGTCGCAATCCCGAGCCTCCCATAGAGCCCCAAGAACTCATCGAAGTTAGGATCCGTTTCAGTAAAAACTTTGGCCTTGAACGCCCGGCCGTTGTCGAGGTAGACGCACTGGGGATATTTCCCGAGGTTGTAGATGGCGTTTCGAAGCGCGGCCGATATAGCTACCGTGCTCTCGGTAGGCATGATCTGCCACCCAACCGGCATGCGCGATGCCCAGTCAAAGAACATGATGAGCTTCATTCGGCAGGGCTTGCCGGTTTCGGGATGGAGGACCATGAAGTTGAGATCGTGCCCGTCTGCAACGAGCACCTGGCCGACCGTCAAGCTCGCCTGGTCCCTCGTGATGTAGGGTCCGACCAGATCCTGCATTGCCTTGTCGCCTCGCCTGGCAAGCACGACGACGTGGTAGTTTCGACGTTCGAAGTCGTCCAGCCACCGCCTGTATGTACTGTCCGAGAGCTGTAGACTGTGCGAATCGCCAAGGCCGGACTGGCTCAGCAGAAGCTTTGCCCCGAGGATGGCACTCTGCACGCTCGGTTTGTTCGGCTGTAGGTAGCATTTGAGCAGCGCGTCCTGGGCTGGACGGTCGAGCTGTCGGCATTTCCACTTCGTTGTTCCGTATTTCTTCCAGCCGCCCCGGCCGTCGGCGATCGCCGTGTAATCCTCGTGCCCGTTGCCCTCTGCCGACGCCCTGAGCTGCCGGTCGAGCCTGGCGATGGTCTTGGCCGAGATGTCGCCGAGCGTCTCATAGACGCCCGGGAGCAGATGCCCGCTCCGATACGCCGTGAGGAACGCATCGGTCGCCTCGCCCCTCTTCCCCCAGGGCTGTGCCCCCACCACCTGTCGCCACTTCAAAACGAGCTGATATTTCGCGAGCCCGACTCCGCGCGCCCTCTGTGGAATTGGAACAGTTCCGTTTCCGTTGCCGTTTGCAGGGGCCGCCGGCATGCGCGACCCGTTACCGTTTGCAATCGCGCCGTTTCCGTTCCCATTTTTCGAGACATGGTCGAGATGATCCTGTGCCTTCTGTAGGATCATATTACTATTTATAGAGGGGTCCACCGGTCCCCCATCGCCCGCTTCCAGGCTCTGCCGGAGCCGCAGCTCGTCAACCGCCGCCCTCACGTCCTTAGGGAGCGAAGCATACGGATAAACCTTCTTCGGCCGCCCCCTCCCCGAAGCCTCCATCTCGAACGGACAATAGCGCAGCATCCTGTACACGGCCGTCTGGCTCTTGCCCGTCGCCTGCTCGATCTCCTTGCTGCTAATGAGCTCGTTCACACCCGTACCCCCCTCCACCAAGTCGCGGGCTGCAACAACCCCTAAAGAGCCCCGATCCGGATCCCTGCAATCACCCAGATCACAGCATCAATCACCAGCAGCGACAACAAAAGCATAGGATTCCCGAACCTCTCCATCACCTGCCCCTCCTCATGTCCTCCGGAAGCCTCAAAAACCTCTCCGGACACCCGGCATCCTCCAGATACGCAAGCACTCGCCGGTTGTTCTTGCGGCCGTTGATCGTTGCACTGACCAGCGACCTCGACACCCCCAACTGCAGCGCGATATCGGACGGCCTCACTTCCGCCCGCTTCATCCAGATGCTGATCTCTTTTGCGTTCCTCTTTGCGATCATTCCTCGATTTCCGATTCTAAGAGCCGCAACTTTTTGCGCCCCTCCTTCACCCGGTGGTACTCTTTGGCCCACTCGAGCTTTTTGATATCCTTCGCCCCGATGACCTTTAACCCCAGAGGACGCACCAATATGTTCAGAATCTTGAGAGCGTGATCCCTCATCACCGCACAGAAAATCATGAGAGCCCTCACCGATGGGAAGTACCCCGTGGCATTTACGTTCAACCATTTCTCTAAAGTGTCCTCGCTAACATTGGATCCATTACCCTTTGCCATCCGCACTCCGTACCGGAGCGCAATCCGGTTCATTTCGTCGACGATCTCAGCCCTCGACTTGCCGCTCTCCCTGGCCGCCGCGTGCATCGCCTCCTTGATGTCCGGCTCGACGTTGTAGCTCTGGGTGGCAAATAATGTCAGTTGAATGGCCTTTTTCATCCCACCTGGACCTTCCTGTCCTATCCAACTCCCCTCACTATCCAAACATTTCCCGAATTCGGATATCCCCACAGGTTCCGTTGGATTATTGTCAATTTGATGGTGGTTCATTTGTGAACTACCACTTTTATAATTACTGATTTTTGCCGGAAAAGCAAGGAGAAATTCTGAATAAAAGTCGAATAAAAATACTGAACCAGTAAATATAAGATCCATTCGTATAATTCAGTACTTAGGATTTTTATTCACACCTTTGGAGAATGAATAAAAATACCCCTGATTTTTATTCACGAAAAAAGCATGGAAACTATCGCTCAAAGACTAAAACTAGTCAGAGATTCGACCGGACTGAAACAGAAGGATTTTGGTGCCACTATAGGCGTGAAAAGTCTCGACACTATTTCAAGGTGGGAAAGGGGGCTTGGATATCCTTCGGCGGATATCCTGGCTGCCATTCATGAAAAATACGGAACAAACATACAGTGGCTGATTTCAGGCGAAGGGCCAATGTGGACTAGTGGGGAGCCGGCCAAGCCGGACGAACGATCTCCGCCAGGCGTGCGAAATGATGGAATGCCTCCGGCGATCCCGGGCGGGCGTGACCGGGAATTCAGATTGTCAGATGCCATCACGATGGCGGTCAGAGTTCTCGAATCGGGCACATCCTACGCCACCGCGCTCTACCTCAATATCCAGCACTTCGACCGCGCCATCCAGGCCGAAGCCCGGATCCAGCTCCTCGAGAAAGGCATCGAAATACTTGGCGAAAAAATCGAAATTCTTGAACAACAAGTAATCAAATTGCAGGAACGAGCCGACAAGAAGAATAAGGAAGATGAAAAAGCGGATTCTATACAGCGAGACTGTGCCTGACACATGACCGCAAACGGGGACACTGCTTCAATATGAGGAACATTATTTTTGTCAGATTCTAGGATCTGATCTTAAGAGGGGAGACATGTTTGCTCTGACTTTCTTTGTGGTTACAGGAACAAGCATATGGGTCTTTTTTGATGCAAAGTCCATCGGAATCCAAAAGGGCAGCAGTAAGGGATTCCTCGATATGGGACCCGTCGGTTGGTCCCTTTCCTGTTTCCTTCTCTGGATCGTCGCATTCCCTATATATATGGCAAAAAGGAATGAATTCAAACACACAACGGAACTGCCGCAGCGCATCATTGATGTCGCCCCGATCGACCAGGCCCCGCAAGCCGAGGCGCCACCGGATACTAAAACTGAAAGATCAAGCAGCGACTCCTCCACAGGCCTCTTTTGCCCTAAATGCGGGCACATACAAGAAAACGCCATTGAATGCGAACAATGTGGAATCATCTTCTCCAAGATCAGACATCCCTCCTCGTTGCTTCGCATGCCAACCGATTGCGCCCCGATCAACCACCGAACGCATACCATGCAAGCCGGCCGCCTCATGCCTAATAAGACATGGATAGTCATGGGCGCATTGATCGTTGCAGTGGGCCTGATTGCATTTGTTGCGGGGAAGAACATGTACTCCACCAGGCACACCATCATGACCGTCTCCACCGATGATAACCCTCGGGACCTGTTGGATGATCAGATGGGATGGGGGCGGATCCCAGATAGTGCAACCATCGAACTGGTCGGGGTGATAAAAGGTGCCTATAATCGAGGATACGGCGACGAGGACTTCCCGGTCCCAGCCCTGAAACTCGCCGTCAGGAACAATGGAGATACGGACCTGAAAAGTTTTGGGATCGACTACACATTTTCCGACATCGACAATAACCGAATCATCGCGACCTATGGCATTGCCTCCGGATTTATCAAGGCTGGATGGACTTCAAAAATAATGATGATAAACGTTGAGCAAGCGAAGTACCTGGAATTGATAGGCGGGGGGCCGATCAACTTCAGAGTGAAGGCCGAGATATGGGTCAAGACCAACAACGGAGCCAAAACACTCTATGAGACGGTCTTCGAGCCAGACGAGCTTTACCTTTTGCCCAAGCTTCAATTCCAAGGATGAGATTCCCAATTTCTAAGACTCGCCATGCCACATTCACTTCGCCATCCAATTTTCTCACATAACCTGCAAATCCTGCCCCATTTCCACCCAATTTGCTCAGATTGACATGCAACCCTCTTAATCGATTTATAACCGCACCAGCTCTATATTTGTCTCACATTAGTCCCCATGAATCGGCCAAACTCAATTATCTCAGATAACCTGCTCCCCCATAGCGGTGGTGAACGGGTGCTCGCGATCG
>Ga0265295_1009131_pt1 | contig 10721 bp, 10 predicted proteins | sample Munlansysbiofilm_FD_192503 | JGI IMG/M metagenome (GOLD analysis project Ga0265295, IMG submission 192503) | Leachate microbial communities from a municipal landfill in Southern Ontario, Canada - Methane capture system biofilm | ecosystem: Engineered > Solid waste > Landfill > Unclassified ... | reverse complement strand
TTAGCACCTGCCTCAATAGTAGGCATATAAGCGGATGTATACACAGGATAGCCCAGTAGTTTATCTGGTTCACCTGCAACAAGAGCTGCTTGCCACATATAGGCTCCGTTACCGTCCTTTAGTTTTCTAAGGGCTGCAATGGTCTGGTCATTTAAAATGAACACGGCATTTTTACGGTAAGGACGTTTCAAGGAATACACAAGGTTAATCACTTCGTCAGCAGTAATAGCCGTTGCGGATGCTGCTGTTACACCGACTTCAGCACCACCACTTGCAGCTAGAATACCCAGTGGTTGTCCTGTACCATTACCATTAATAAAGGCATCTTCTTCGGCATTAGCCAGAGCCTTATAAAACTCCTCAATGATGTAATTCTCAAGTTGGAACGCATTGTCATAAAGTAGTTCTTCAGTAACCTTTACGGCTACATGAAGTTTGTGGGCATCCAGATTGATTTGAGAGAAGGTTGCATCGCTAAAGGTCAGTGCCTCACCCTCATCAATCCATGCAGCCGCAGGTTTTGTGGCCGCTATATTGATTTTTCGCTCACCAGATGTCGTAATGGTATGTCCTAACTTACGGATGATATTTTCGTCTTTCAGCCCATCAATCAGTCTCGTGTCATACTCTTCTGGAACCAGATATCCACCATCAGCATCAACACCTTCTTGCAGGACATTGGATACATTACGGAAGTTTGAACGAAGAGCTGAAAGCATTGCTGTCTTATAAGAATCAGCTGCTCGGCCAGTTTTAATTTCACTGTTATCCAGTCGACCATTCATCGGATTTTCAATGATTGGCTTGCTGACAGGTTTTTCAAGTTCAGCCTCGATTGCTTCACGTCTTTCCATGCGATGGATTTCATTCGTGAGTTCAGTGATCTCATCTTCCATGGTTTTGTAGGTTTTATCATCTTCTGCGGACAATGTGCCATTCTTGGTTTTATGAGTGTCCAAGAACCCGTCCATTGTTTCAATGAGCTTTTTGCGCTTGTTACGCATTTCTGTAATCGTCATAGTAAAATTCCTCCATTTACATATATTTTTTGATAATTAAAAGACGCTCCTTGAGTTCATCAATTGAGCGCCCTTGTGGTTTTAGAGATTCCTCCGCCTGAATTGGTTTATTCTTTTCTGCCATTTTGTTAAGTAGGTTAGTTGCCACTGCTTTTCTAGAAAACGCATAGGCAGAAAAAGTGGGTTCGGATTGTTTCTCATCCTTTAGCACATCGTCTGCAAAGCCAAGTTCAATCGCTTTGTTGGCATTCATCCAGGTTTCAGCATCCATCAGATGAGATAGTTTGATGCGAGATACTCCAGTCTTAATCTCATAGGCATTAATAATGCTTTCTTTCACCTCATCTAACATCTCAATCGCTCGTTTCATGTCTTCATGATCGCCCATCGTGATGGTTGCCGGGTTATGAATCATCATGAGTGCTGTCGGAGCCATCAATACCTTTGTTCCTGCCATGGCAATGACAGAAGCGGCTGATGCTGCAATCCCATCAATCTTGACAGTTACCTCATCTGGGTAATCCATCAACATGGTATAAATCTGACTTGCGGCAATGCAATCTCCACCCGGTGAGTTAATCCATAAGGTGATGGGTCCTTTTTCGCTAAAGAGTTCATTTCTAAACATCTGTGGGGTCACATCATCATCAAACCAGCTTTCTTCAGCGATTGTTCCATAAAGCTCAAGAACTCGTTCTTCTAGTTCGCTTGCTTGGTTCTTCCATCGCCAAAATATCTTGTTCTTCATCCAAGTCTTCCTCCTTTCCATCCTCGTTTGTATTTGCGAATGCACCCGCCTTTGTAAGAGGGAGCATATTGCCGTTGACAAGGTACATGTCACCGCCATCCTCTGAAGGGATACGGTCTAGGTTTTCAAGTTCTCTAATATCATTTGCACTCATCCAACCGTTCTGCCTTGCTGTGGCATATCCGCTCATACGACTGACATAATCCCCTCTCAGTAGGCCTTCTACATTGAATCTAAAGAAGTATTTTTTCTTTTCCTCCGATGTAAAAAGGGTGCGGGCTAGGGTTTGCTCCCAACGCACTACCCACGGGTCTAAGGTGTATTTCACAAACTCAAGAGATTGTTGCTCAATATTAGAAAAGCTAGACTTTTCAAGGTCGCCTACCATGTGAGGAGGGACTCTGAAAATCCGAGCAATTTCATTAATTTGAAACTTCCTTGTTTCAAGGAATTGTGCTTGTTCTGGTGAAATGGAAATCGGTGTATATTTCATTCCTTCTTCCAGCACGGCTATTTTATTGGAATTGGCACTGCCACCAAATTGTGACTGCCAAGCCTCTCTTACTTTCCCAGGTTCTTTAATCGTTCCTGGATGTTCAAGCACACCACTTGGAGCAGCACCGTTAGCAAAGAACTTGGCTCCATATTCCTCTGTTGCAATGGCTAGACCAATCGCATTTTTAGCCATCGCAATCGGGGAGTAGCCAACCAGTCCATCAAACCCGAGTCCGGGAATATGAAGTACATCGGAGGTACTAAGTTTTACGGTCATCCCCTTTGTACTGTTCACATCATCTGCACCTCTGGTATATAAGTAATAGAGCTGCCCACTCTCATCTCGATGAACTGACATCCGATTTGGCATCAAGGGGTAGAGTCCTACAACTTCACCTTTGCCATTGCGAATAATCTGCGCATAGCAATTCCCCCATAATAAAAGATGAGTCATCAATGTTTCTCTAAACACAAAAGAACTCATCTCAGGATTCGGTTCATCATGCAAAAGTCGATACAAGGAGTGGTCAATTGCTTTTTCCTTGCCACCATCATCTGTATAACGATAAAGGTGCAGAGGAAGCCCTGCTACTGCTTCAGCTAATATTCGAACACAAGAGTATACGGCCGTCATTTGAAGTGCCGACCGTTCGGTCACTGTTTTACCTGCTGTGGTTGATCCCATTAAAAATGTATAGTTGGAACTCACAGCTCTGTCAGTAGGCTTATCTCTTGCCTTAAAAATGGATGATAAAAACCCCAAAACCAATCACCTCCCTCATATAAAGAGAATGCCTCGGTTGTCATAAACCGAAGCACTCGTATCATTGCCACAACGAATCGCTCGATCAAGAGCCATAATCGTTGCCACTGCACCATCAATTTTTTCTGATGATTTTTCCTTGTCTGGCTTGATGTTTCCTGCCGGGTCCGTTCGAACAAAAATGTTATCCATCATCCAACGAAGTACAGGATGCCCACCATGAGCAACCTTTTCTTCTAGCGTTAGTTTCATCAGTTCCTTAGTCGGTGGACTCATATCCTTAAATCCTTGACCAAAGGGGACAACAGTAAAACCCATGCCTTCTAGGTTTTGAACCATTTGTACGGCTCCCCAACGGTCAAAGGCAATCTCACGAATATTGTACTTTTCACCAAGTTCTTCAATGAACTTCTCAATAAAACCGTAATGGACCACATTGCCTTCCGTTGCTTTAAGCTGTCCTTGCTTTTCCCAGACATCATAGGGAACATGGTCACGGTTGACCCTGGCACTTAGAGTTTCTTCTGGCAGCCAAAAGTAGGGAAGAATGATGTATTTATCATCCTCATCTAGGGGAGGAAACACCAATACAAAGGCAGTAATATCAATGGAGCTAGAAAGGTCTAGTCCGCCATAGCATACCCTTCCAAGTAAATCCTCTTCATTTACGGCAAAGGCACATTTATCCCACCTGTCCATTGGCATCCAGCGAACCGCCTGTTTGACCCACTGATTAAGTCGTAACTGTCTAAAGGCATTCTCTTCTGCAGGGTTTTGCTTGGCTGATTCACAAGCGGCTTTTACCTTATCAATCCCTACCGTTATGCCAAGGCTTGGATTAGCTTTTTTCCACACCTTCGGATCTGTCCAATCATCGGACTCATCTGCTCCATAAATAACCGGATAAAAGGTTGGATCAATCTTTCTTTTCTCCATGAGGTCTTTGGCTTTCTGATGGGTTTCATAGCAGATTGATTTTGTATCAGAGCCTGCCGTGGTGATCAGAAAATATAGGGGCTGCGTTCTGGCATCACCAGAACCTTTAGTCATGACGTCAAAGAGTTTTCTATTGGGCTGAGTATGCAGCTCATCAAAAACAACACCATGAATATTAAAACCATGCTTTGAATAAGCCTCTGCTGAAAGCACTTGATAAAAACTATTAGTCGGTTGGAAAATGATCCGCTTTGTTGCCGATAAGATTTTAACTCGTTTACTTAGAGCCGGGCTCATACGTACCATATCAGCAGCCACTTCAAATACGATGGACGCCTGTTGCCTGTCTGCAGCGCATCCATAAACCTCGGCTCTTTCTTCGCCATCACCACAAGTAAGCAGTAATGCGACAGCTGCCGCTAATTCAGATTTCCCCATTTTCTTAGGAATCTCAATATAGGCTGTATTAAACTGCCGATAGCCATCTGGTTTCAGTGTTCCAAAGAGATCTCTGATAATTTGTTCTTGCCAATCAATCAGTTCAAATGGTTTTCCAGACCATTTCCCCTTGGTATGACTTAAACACTCAATAAAGTTGACCGCATAATCTGCAGCATCTTTATCGTAGATAGAGTCCTTTGCCATAAAAGGTGTCGGTTTATATTTCTTGAGCTTTCTGATTGCGGTCACCTTCCTTCAATATGAGCATAAAAATAGACCCGCATCAAGCAAGCCTTATTACTCTTTCTATACGAGAAACAGAGCCAATGTTGGCACTGTCCTCTAGTAATCGTTAATTGTATTCTTTTAGTAGTATGCTAAGTGCAAACTCTGTCTCTTCATCAGCGGGCTTCATATCCCAGCCTCGGTCATAATTTGCGACAATCTCACCGTCTCGCTTAAGCATGAGCTTAGAGATGCGTCCTTCGTCAATTCCAAATTTTGAACCTCTTTCATAGCATTTTATCCAATAGCGGATGATATTGTCCCGAACTTTGATGCTACCCTTTTTCCACATGCTTCATTCTCCCTTACCAGTCAAAATGAAGTTTACATACTTGATTTTTTCTTCTTCAAGAAAAATGACCAACTCATAAAATTCCATCTCATGTGCGATTCTTTGGACTGTGTTCACATCAAACATATTGGTAAGACCTGTATCTCGAATGGCAATAATCTGCTCTTTTATCTTACTTGTCATCGTCAATCCTCCTGCAAAGGTCTTCTCCAAAAACAACGGATAAACTAGACCCTGTGTCCCAAGACACCATGATTGAGCCGATATCATCAACGCCTATTACTGTTCCTTTTGTTCCAATCACTGGTGCTTGAATGTCATCCATCCTTAGTAGTTCTACACGGCTTCCTACAGGATACTTTTCACGAAGATGATGTAGTCTTTCTTTACTGATTATCCTCATTTTTAGCTCCTCCTTTAAATGCCGACGAGCCGCTCAAGTTTCTAAGCAGTATTTTCCGTTCTTCCTTATATTCTTTTCCGATAAATCCAAGGCGCAGTAAAAAGCATCGGAATGCGTATTTCTCATTCGGAGTTTCCTTTTCTTTTACTGTGATGCGTTTTTGATTCCTTGCCATCTCACAAAGTGCTGAAATAAAGTGGGTATACGCTTGTACCTCTTCTGGTGAAGGCATCTCTTCAAACCAAGGAAATGAGACTTGGTCTTCAGAAACTTCAATCGGTAAATCCTCTACATCAAGTGCATGGCGGATTAATTTTCCTTTTGCTTCAATAATGGCTTTTAGGTTTTCAAGTGCCTTCTCCGTAAAATTGCTCCTTGGCATGGAAACTGTAAGGCCAATGTCCTCGCTGTCTGCCGTTTGTTTGCCCTCTGTGGCGCTCGTCTCTTCCTCAGCAATAAAACCCTCGCCGGCTAAATACCCAGCCACACGTTCGAATTCTTCGCTGTTTACCTTGTCAATGAGTTCAAGGTTTCCATTCTTGTCGATGATAAAGCCACCTACCTCATAAGCCATGCTAGGCATTCCAAGGTACTTGGCTTTAACTCCTGTGAGATTACTAAGAGCTGCGACCAGCCTTTTTCTTTCTGCTCCTGTTACGTTATAGTTAATGACCATGTACAAAACCTCCTTTGTTTTGGTATGTACATATATCACTCTAAACCACTACTATAGCAAGCTATTTCTCGCTTTTTAGGTGTAGAAATGAGACTTAATATTTCACCTCTAATTGTGTAAACCAAACAATGCCCGATAGGACAAAACATACATTGGGCAGGGCTACTCCATTACCCCACATCTTATATTCTGCAGAATCTGAATGAGGGTTTTTAAGCCACTTCGTGATTTGCTTCAGTGTCTTAGGTTTGGTGTAAGCTCCCGTTGCTTCACGGAATGTTTCAAAAATATCATACCAAATCCGAAGGTCATCCATCGTTGGGGTCTCTATGCCTAAATCACTGCACCACCAATCTGGAAAACCTTGCAGTCTTGCACACTCAGTTGGAGTTAGTCTTCTCACCGTATAATCTATCCCGTCATTATCATTGATAAGTGGTGGATCCTTGTAGTCGGTAGCAACTAGTGTATTGGCCAGTTCCTCTTTGGCATCTGTAAAAAACGATGCCTTACTGGATGAGTAGGTAGGAGTTGCAACAGCACTGGGACCTTGTGCCTTCAGTGTTGAATTAATTCCATCTTCAGTAATTCCAAGGTTTCTAGCATAGTTTTGACCGCAGTTAAATGACTCCCTATCAATGGCATAGACCACAGCGTGTTTATCTACAGTATTTAGAGTAAAGCTAAGCTCCTCATTCACACCATCACCTTGAGGTCCATTCTTGTCTGCCCGTCCTATCATAGAACCTTGTAAACCATAAGATTCCACCACTGCAATACCACCTTGATTGCTGTCCGGTGCATTACCCGACGTATCAATCGTTCTTGCCGTATCACTTTCGTAAACATTGGAACGGGCATTTACAGTTCCTTCCGAGGTAAATCGCACATCATAAGTCTTAGAATTCTCCACAACAAATGGTTGATTGTTGCCGCCTGTTCCATAGGTCGCTGAAATCGTAGGAGCAACATCTATCGGTCCAGTAAAACGTGTATCCTTTCCGTGATTATCAAAAACTGCAGAGTCCATAATGCAAGGAGGATGATTTGATTTCGCTCTTAAAGTGCAAGTGATATCGGTTGTCACATCCATGCGTTCTCCGCCTTGGTCATTTAAGCAGATTGTGCCTGTCTCTCCAGTGCTGTCTGCAAAGTTGCTGGCAGTTCCTTGCCACGAGCGGATGCTCTTTTTAGAATACCCAGACAAGCCTTCTGACTTAAATAGTATTTCTCCGGCACCCCCACCTGCAAAATCTGCGACAAGGAAGATGCGTTTTCTTCGTTGGGGAACTCCCCAGTATTGAGCGTCAAGTACTCGCCAGGCAAGGGAAAAATGATCTCCCACAATAGTTCCTGCTTGTTTCCATTTATCAATCTTAGGAACTGATAAGGTTTCATCCTTGATGTGGCAGATGCCTTCAAGGACACATCTGAAATCTTCTCCTTTGTTTGATGAGAAGGCCCCAGGGACGTTTTCCCAGACAATATATCTTGGTTTTTTGCCATCTGTAGCACACCTCATTTCTTTTATAATTCGGATGGCTTCATAAAAAAGACTTGAACGTTTACCATCCAAGCCATCACGCTTACCTGCTATGGATAAATCCTGACAAGGTGAGCCAAAAGTAATAATATCTACCGGTTCTATCTTACTGCCATCCATGTAAGAAATATCGCCGTAATGTTTTATAAAAGGCAGCCTTTTCGTTGTGACCCTAATAGGAAACGGTTCAATCTCCGATGCCCATACTGGGGTAATACCAGAAATTAAACCGCCTAAAGGAAAACCACCTGAACCATCAAAAAGACTGCCAAGGGTTAATTTATCCATCAGCAACCTCCAGTTCATCATAGTTGTAGCTCAACCCATCCCTTTGGACGCTGACATCAGTAGAAGTTCCGACCTGTTCAATGTAGCGTTTGATAATGACATCGCAAAACTTTTCATCTAATTCTGCCGTGTAGCAAATGCGCTCTGATTGTTCACATGCAATTAAGGTACTACCACTGCCACCAAAAGGATCTAGCACAATGGTGTTAGTCATCGAGGAATTTAAAATTGGATAGGCGAGCAGAGGAATGGGTTTCATCGTAGGATGGTCACCGTTTCTCTTTGGCTTATCAAATTCCCAGATGGTGGTTTCTTTCCTGCCCGTATACCACTGATGCTTGCCTTTCTTTTTCCAGCCAAACAGCACTGGTTCATGCTGCCATTGATAAGGAGAACGACCCAGTACAAGGGAGTCCTTTTTCCATATACAACAGCCGGACAAATAAAAACCGGCATCCGAGAAGGCTTTTCTAAAATTAAATCCTTCGGTGTCGGCATGGAATACATAGATGGAGGCATCGTCTGCCAGAACTTCTTCGATGTTGATAAAGGCATCTAAGAGGAACTGGTAGAAGGCATCATTTGCCATATGGTCATTTTTGATTTTCCCTGCACCACCTTCATAATTCACATTGTAGGGAGGGTCTGTTACACACAAGTTTGCCTTCTTTTTATTCATCAGCACATCATAGGTTTCTTTCTTGGTGGAATCACCACAGATAAGCCTGTGTCTGCCAAGCGTCCATATGTCACCAAGCTTGCTGATGACAGGCTTCTTTAGTTCTGCATCCACATCAAAGTCATCATCGTGGATACCGTCTTTTAGTGTGTCCTTAAATAAGTCATCCAGTTCTTTAGGATCAAATCCGGTAAGAGAAACATCAAAATCTACACCTTGTAAATCTGCAATTAAAAGGGCTAGTTTATCCTTATCCCAATCACCGCTGATTTTATTGAGTGCTATGTTAAGTGCTTTCTCTTTCTCTTCGTTCATCTCGATAATGACACATTCAACTTCTGTGATGCCCATATCAATGAGAACTTTTAGTCTTTGATGCCCACCAACAACATGGCTGGTCACCTTATTCCAGATAACCGGCTCTACATAACCAAATTGTTCAATGGATTGTTTTAATTTATCGTATTCTGCATCTCCTGGTTTCAAATCTTTACGAGGATTGTATGTTGCAGGGATGAGGTCTTTTGTGTTCTTCTTTTCAATCAACATATTTGTTTACCGCCTCCCTTAGTTCTGTATAGAAATCTAGAAATTCCCACGTGCTTAAGCCATATCTGAAATGGCCGTAAGTAGCTGTATCTGCATAAATGACATCCGTCAGTTTTAGCTTTTCGATAATGGCTGCAGGTCTTAGATTGAATACATCTAAAACAGCACGGCAAAGGGTACTTTCCTCAATCGTCCCTGTTCCAAAGGTATCAATCTCAAGAGCAACAGGATCTGCTTTTCCAATTGCATAGGAAATCGCTACCTGGCATCGCTTAGCAAAACCACATCGAACAATATTCTTAGCAATTGCCCTCGCCATATAGGCACCACTGCGGTCAACTTTGGTTGGGTCTTTGCCTGAAAATGCACCGCCACCATGAGCGACGAGTCCTCCATAGGTATCAACCATGATTTTTCTCCCCGTAAGACCGGTATCTGCTGCTGGTCCTCCTTCAACAAATCGTCCACTAGGATTAATGAGGATCTCAGTCTCATCATCAAATGGATATTTTTCAAAAACTGGCCACAGCACCTGAGCGATGACCTCATTTCGCAAAACATCTAAATCTTTATCTACACTGTGTTGAACAGAGACAACGATGGTCTTAATTCGTTTTGGTTTGTCACCTTCATATTCAACGGTCACTTGAGCCTTACCATCAGGGCCAATGTCTTTGATTACACCATTCTTCATCACCTTATCCAGCTTTTCGCAAATGGCATGGGATAAGACTAAGGGGAGAGGTAGTTTCTCACTAGTTTCATTCGTGGCATAGCCATAAACGGTGCCTTGGTCACCAGCACCTAACATGGAATACCATGACGTATCACCCTCACGAGATTCCAATGCCCTATCCACACCACCTGCGATATCTTTACTTTGTTGATGGACATAGACAAAGACTAAAAACTTTCTAGGATTGTAGCCCACATCCGTAAGAACACGGCGGACAACACCTCTAATATCAATTCTCTTTGAGCAGGTAATCTCACCGGCAACAATGATGTGTCCTTTGGTTGCCATCACCTCGCAAGCAACACGAGATGATTTATCTTTTCTTAAACATGCATCTAAAATGCTATCTGAAATAAGGTCACATAGTTTATCGGGATGACCTTTACATACACTTTCACACGTTTTATATTTTTTCATGTTATTTTCCTTTCCGAGCAGATAATAACCGCTCCATCAAATCATCTTGTGGACTTCTGCCACCAAACTCCACAGAGCAGTTTTCCTTCACAATCTGGTAAATCTGATACCAACACTGGTTGACCTGTTTCATGTATTCACGACTCATCGCCACATAAGGTGATGCGATGGCAGCTGAAGTGGTTGGATGCTTGGCAAGAAAGCCATATTCTGAAATACACTCTTCACACTGAATCCAACGAGAAACACTCATGGCATACTGCTCGATTAGCTGGTTGTTTACTAACATTTCGCAGCTACGATCTTTCAGCCACTTGTAAGTTTCGATATAAATATCTTCTGCGCAGAGGTCTTTGCCATTTTTCTGGGTAGCCTTTAAATAATCTTTTACAGCTGGCACATCTGCACCTTCTATATCCATTGGCTCTGGCAGTACCATGGCACCATTTAA
>Ga0265295_1009130_pt1 | contig 10722 bp, 5 predicted proteins | sample Munlansysbiofilm_FD_192503 | JGI IMG/M metagenome (GOLD analysis project Ga0265295, IMG submission 192503) | Leachate microbial communities from a municipal landfill in Southern Ontario, Canada - Methane capture system biofilm | ecosystem: Engineered > Solid waste > Landfill > Unclassified ... | reverse complement strand
TAGGTGATAGGGGATAGGGGATAGGGGCTAGGGGCTAGGGACTAGGGGCTAGGGGCTAGGGACTAGGGACTAGGGTTGTAGCCAAGCAGGTAGGGCGACGTCGTCCCGACTAGCCGTCAAAATCGAAATTGGGGTTGGTATCGGTATCGGAATCCAAATCTAATATCCAAGGACTGGCGCTCACGTCTCACTGGCCACTAACCACTAGCCACTAGATTGCGATAACGATTATGATTAAGAAAACTGGAAATCAAGTTATAGGTAAAGGGAGTGATAAACATGAAAAAGATGCAAAAAATAATGAAGCAGGGGAACGTATTGTTAGGATTAGGGTTGGCACTCATATGGGGTTTCGGTGTTTCGCTGGGCGTTACCGCACAGGATAGCCATGACGGGCACGATCACGCTGACCATGCCGCTGAAACGCACGAAGATGCCGGACATGCCGGCGAAGGCCATGCAAAAGATGATCACGACGACCATGCGGGGCACGACCACGCAACCAGCACGGAAGGAGGCGTCAGCCAGCAGGCTGATGATGATGAGCACGGCGAAGAGGAGGAAGGGCTGCGCCTGACCCCGGAACAGCGCAAGCGTTTCGGAATTGTAGTGCAACCTGCGGGCGCAGGCAGTCTGCGGAACGAGATCAGCCTCCCCGGCGAGATTGTGTTCAACGAAGATCATGTCGTACACCTAGTGCCGCGCGTGGCGGGTATCGCTCGCGAGGTTCATAAGCGAGTCGGTGATCGTGTGGCGGAGGGCGAAGTCCTGGCTGTCATTGATAGTCGGGAACTGGCCGATGCGAAGTCTGAGTATCTGGCTGCTAGCGCACGGGGAGCGTTAGCGGAGAAGACCTTCGCACGTGAGCAGTCGTTACACGAAAAGCAGGTGTCATCGGAGCAGGATTTTCTGGAGGCTGAACAGGCATTGGCTGAAGCCCGGATTGCGTTGCGATCGTCCGAGCATAAGCTCCATGCACTCGGTTTATCAGAAAAGGAAGTGATTGCCCTTGATGGCGAACATGACGCGGCGATTACGCGGTACGAAATTCGCTCACCGATCAGCGGTGTTGTGACGGAGCGGCACATCTCACTGGGTGAAAGCTTGGCTTCCGATGCAGATATATTTACCGTTGTCGACACGAGCAGTGTCTGGGTGAATCTAGCGGTACACACTAAGAATCTCGGTGCTGTTCGGCCGGGCCAGGAGATGACCCTTCGCGTTGATCACAGCGGTGTCCAAGGGCACGGCGAGGTTTCGATGGTCACACCCTTTGTTGAAAAATCTACGCGATCCGCGACGGCGCGTGTGGTTTTGGACAACCGCGATGGACGATGGATGCCTGGGACATTTGTGACGGGATTCGGCAAGACAGACGAAGAAAACGTGTCCCTTGTGGTACCACGCGATGCCGTGCAGAACATTGAGGGGCGCACGGTTGTGTTCGTTGAGCATGCGGGCGTTTTCGAAATAACCCCGGTGAGCCTCGGTCGCATGGATCGGGTTCATGTTGAGATAACGGCTGGGCTTAGGCCCGGGATGCTTTATGTTTCGAAGGGATCCTTCCAGCTTAAAGCAACGGTCGTCACGAGCAACCTGGACGCGCATGCCGGGCATGGTCACTAAGACACTAATAGATGAAAGAGGTTTTGAATGATCAATAGAATTACTCAATCAGCATTGAAGACGCCGGGGCTTGTGCTGCTCGCTGTCTTTGCCATTCTGGGAATCGGCGTTGTTCAGTACACGCGTATGCCGGTAGATGCCTTCCCTGACATTTCACCCATCATGGTGCCGATATTTGCCGATGGCCATGGGATGGCTCCAGAAGAAATCGAACGCTTGATTACGTACCCGATCGAGTCGGCCATGAATGGTCTTCCTGATGTTACGGAGATCAAGTCGACGTCTGCCTTTGGAATGGCGGTGATCTACGTTTACTTCAAGGACAGTACGGACATTTACTTTGCCCGGCAGCTTGTCGGCGAACGTTTATCAAGTTTGATAGGAGCATTGCCTGCGATGGACGAGCCTCCGGCACTCGGTCCAATTTCCACGGGTCTGGGGCAGATATTTTTCTACTATCTGGAGGCCGACCCCGATGTGGTTGACACGGAAGGGAAGCCACTTGATACGTGGTTGCGGGAGGTGAACGACTGGGTAGTGAAGTTTCAGCTTCAAACGGTGCCAGGCGTAACGGATATCTTGTCGACTGGCGGGCATGTGCTCCAGTATCAGATTCGTGTGAATCCGAATGCATTGTTGAAATATGACCTTTCGCTGGAAATGCTCGTTGAATCTGTCAGGGCGAACAATCGGAACGTGGGTGGACAGTTTCTCGTGCTCGGTTCTGAGGAGCACTTGGTGCGTGGTATCGGCCTCGTTGAGAGTTTGGCCGACATTCAGAATATTGCAGTTAAGGAAGATGATGGGCGGCCCGTTCTTCTTTCCGATGTGGCTGAAGTGGTTTACGGTAACGAGATTCGCCGTGGTGTGGTGACGCTCAACGGAGAGCGTGAAGTTGTCTCGGGCTTGGTGCTTAAGCTGTTTGGCGAAAATACGTCGCAGGTGATTGAGCGCTTGCACAGGAAAGTTGACGAGGTGAGGCAGACGCTGCCGGAAGGCGTAACATTAGTCTCGTATTACGATCAAGCGGAACTCGTTGAGAACGCTACCTGGACAGTAAAGAAATCGCTGCTGATCGGCAGCGTACTTGTGGTCATCACGCTCGTTCTGTTTTTGGGCAACTTGCGCACGGCATTTATCGTGGCGTTGTCGCTTCCGATCTGTGCATTGGTGGCAGTGCTCGGCATGGGCGCGCGGGGTATTTCAGCGAACTTGATGTCGCTGGGAGGCATTGCGATTGCCATCGGAATGCTTGGCGACGGTGCCATCGTGATGGTGGAGAATCTGTTCCGTCATCTCGGCGAACGCCACGATCGCGAAACGTCCAAGGCGACGGTTATCTACAACGCTGCAAAGGAAGTGAACCGACCGATTGCGTTTTCCATCGCGATTATTATCATCGTATTCCTCCCACTCTTCACCCTTGAGGGGGTGGAAGGGAAGATGTTCTCGCCAATGGCTTTCACGATTGCATTTGCGTTGCTTGGATCGCTGCTCATGGCGGTGCTTGTTGCGCCTGTGCTGTCGCTGTATCTTCTCAAGCAAACCCCTCATAAAGAGCTTCCGCTCGTGCGCATCCTGAAGGCGGGCTACCGCCCGCTGCTGGCAATTGCCGTGCGCTTTAGATTTGTCGTTATGGGCTTCGCTGTTGCGGCGCTTGTTGCAAGTCTGTCGCTCGTTCCAAAACTCGGGACTGAGTTCATCCCAACGCTTGAGGAAGGCTCGATCATGATCGGCGTGGCTATGGCGCCCTCAATCTCTCTCGAAGAGGGCACGAAGCTGATCATGGAAATGGAAGGTGAAGTCGTGAAGTTTGCGGCTGTCGATGCGAGCATTTCGCGTATCGGGCGACCGGAGGCAGGCAGTCACCCACATCCGGTAAACTACGCTGAGATGCACATCGAGCTGAAGCCGATAGAAGCATGGGGCGAGTACGACAGCAAGGAAGCGTTGATCGAAGCCATCAGCGCCGCGCTCCAGTCCTTTCCCGGCGTACAGCTCAACTTCACGCAGCCGATTCAGAATGCATTTGATGAGTTGCTTTCGGGAATCAAAGCCCAACTTGCTATCAAGATTTATGGTGAAGATTTGAGCGTACTTAGGCAGAAGGCCGAGGAGATTCGCGGTACGATCGACACCATTCCGGGCCTTGTTGACTTGTCCGCAGAGCAGAATTTTGGACAGCCTCAGGTACAGATTGTCGCAGATCGGGCTGCGTGCTCGCGATATGGTGTGACCGTGAGCGCGATTATGGAAATGGTTGAGCTCGCTGTTGGCGGTGAAACGATCGACAACATTTATCTGAATACGCGCCGGTTTGGCATTCACATGCGATTTCAGGAGGAATACCGGTCCGATCCTGATGCGATTAGAAACATCCTCGTTCCAACGAGTCGCGGGTTCGCTGTGCCGTTGTCGCAGGTCGCGCGTGTCGAGGAGGTGACGGGGCCCATTCAGATCAATCGGGAGAAGAACCAGCGTCGCTGGATCGTTCAGGGCAACGTGCGGGGGCGCGATCTGGGCGGCGTTGTGGCCGACATCCAAGCGCGAATCGCGGAGAAGGTCACCTTACCGCCAGGGTATACGATTGAATACGGCGGGCAGTTTGAGAACCAGCAACGCGCCATGAAACGACTTTCCATTATCGTGCCGACGGTGATCGGACTCGTGCTTGTGATGCTCTGGATGTCGTTCGGTGTGATGCGGCATGCGATGATCATCATTGTCAACGTTCCCTTGGCATTGATCGGAGGCATTCTCGGATTGGTGATCACGGGGCAATATCTCTCCGTGCCGGCATCTGTCGGGTTCATTGCTCTTTTCGGGATTGCCGTGCAGAACGGGATGGTGCTGGTCACATACTTCAACGACTTGCGTGAACGAGGTAAATCCATTTCCGAGGCTGTAACAGAAGGCGCTGAACTGCGTTTGCGTCCTGTGCTCATGACGGCGATGACGACCGTTCTCGGGCTTCTGCCGCTACTGCTTGCAACAGGGATCGGTTCAGACGTTCAGCGACCGCTGGCGACAGTTGTCGTGTTCGGGCTGACAACATCGACCTTGTTGACCCTTTTTGTTATCCCGGCTGTTTATGTCTGGATAGAAGAACGCGTGCACAGAAACGGGCGGGATAGGGGATAGGTGATAGGTGGTAGGTGATAGGGGATAGGGGATGGGGGATGGGTAGGAAAGTAAGAAAGTAGGAAGGTAGGAAGGTAGGAAGGTAGGAAGGTAAGAAAGTAGGAAAGTAGGAAGGTAAGAAAGTAGGAAAGTAGGAAGGTAGGAAAGTAGGAAGGTAGGAAGGTAGAAAGGTTCTTGGGATCAACGGCTAGCTGGGGACAGCTTCGCCCCACCAAAGGAAACCCTTCGCCCCCCCAAGGGAAACCCTTCACCTCCTGCACTTAGTCTTACACTCTCATCGGTTTGAGACCTCGACAAAGCTACCGACAAAGTTTTTCCGATTACGATCCGGGAAATACCAGTTAAACCCTACTGACCCCCGATGGCTAACCGAATACAAAATTGTAATCAATATGGGTTGACAGCCGTGTTTGGGATATGGTACGTTTTGCTTGTTTTCCCGTGCTTCAGCAGGGAGAAGCTCCTTTAATTCCGGTGTAGCGCAGCGGTAGCGCAGAAGACTGTTAATCTTTTGGTCGCTGGTTCGAATCCAGCCACCGGAGCCATTTCTTCAGGAGCTTTTCAGAATACTGTTTAGTTTTATGAACGCCCACGAGTTGTTACACGAGGCGTTTTACAGTGTCTTAACGATTCTGGAGGAAAGATCCCGGTGGCGACCGATATGGGGGGGCAGCCAGGTTTTAGAGATCAGGTTGTTATGGAACTTTGTTACAAAATTCATCTGAATTTAGGCACTTGTACTTTTCAGACTGGTTTGTTAAAATCTAACCTGCTTTCAAAGGGAAAAGACGAAATGATCCTTATCACTCATCGGAAGAATGTCATGACTAAGATTTTAAACGGACAGAGCATGCAGCCGTATTTTTGGGCGGTCATGCTTTTTGTAGTTCTGACCGGGGGGATTTACGCGCAAGGATTGCAAGTGACGCCCGAGTTGAAGGCTGAGCTTGATTATATCCAAGCGTTGAATACGGCGCGAATGCCAGATTACGCGGAATTGGTGCTGAATCAGTTGGAGGCTAAGTACCCGGAGGCGAAGGCGCACTTGAAGGCCGGCCGGTTGGAGCTGATCCTTCAGTCGGGACGTTTTGATGATGCGAAGGCGCTGATTGCCAAGGAGCGGAATCAGGAAGCGCCTGAAGCATGGGCGATGAAGTTGACGTTAGCCGATTATTATTACGTTTACGGTCGCTATAACGAAGCGTTGGGTATTTATAAGGGGCTTTTCGAAAAGTATAAAGCAAAGCCGCCAGTAGAGATTGCCTCGTTTTACAAGGAATCTTTTTACAAATATGCGCAGATGCTTCTTTTCCTGGGACTTGAGAAAGAAGCGCTTGTGGCATATAAGGATATGCTCGGATTGGATATGGAGCTTGAGATGAAGCGCCAGGTACAGTTTGAGGCGGCTCAGCTTAAGGTACGCCTCGCAGAAAAGATGCCGCCCGGAAAAGAGCGCGATGCGTTTTTGGATTTGGCGAAGCGGCGCACGGAGGATATTCTCTGGGTGCAAGATTTGTGGTTTGGCCGGGGAATCGTGCTGTTGGCTCATATCGAGGTGCTGAAAGGCGATGTTGAAGGCGCAAACAAGCTGGTTAAAACGTATATGGGCCAGTTGCGTAATATCGACCGACAGCTTCAGGAGCAGTCCCGGTTAACAGGAGAAGATCTTTCCCGGCTGAGTCCGATTGCGGAATGCCGTTATCTTATTGGCTCTATGATGCAGGATGAGGCGAACAAGGAGCTTGAGAAGAGTGGCGCGGACTTGAAGAAGGCCGGGGAGCTCTTAAAAAACGCATTGACGGAGATGGTCAATGTTTATGTGCGCTATCCGTCCACAACATGGGCGCCTGACGCGCTGACGCGGTCAGATGAAATTCAAGCTTTGCTGAAAGAGCGTTTCGGTGTTCGGGATATCCAGATTGATATTACGCCTGAGCAGCGTCGGACCATTGCTGAGAAGCAGTTTGCGAACGCACGAATGCTTTTTAATCAGCAGCAGTTTGAGAATGCCGTTGATGCGTATGGCGTCGTGCTGAATCAGTTCCCGGATGCGATTCCGGAGTCCATTGACGCGCTGAGCGAATATGCGCGCGCCTATATCCAGCTTGGTGATACGCAGAAAGCCGAGGAGAAGCAGTATTCTGAATTGTGCGAAGAAATGATTATTGGGCATTTGGCTGAGCGTTTTAGTCAGGCACCGACAGCCGGGATGATCAAGGCAGGCGATGAATTGCGCCGGATTGCTGAATTTTATGGTGAGCGCAATGAAGCGGTCGAGCGCGAAGCGACGTATCAGCTTTTCTTTGAGCTTTATTCGGATCACCCGCTTGCGGCACCGGTGCTGATGAGTGCGGCTGAAAAACTTTATCGTGAAGAAGATTACGCTGGGGCGATTCCACGCTATACGACGCTGATGGATTTTTACCAGAAGTCGCCACTTTCCTTCGAAGCGATGGTGCGGCTCGCTGATTGCTACTTGAAGCTTGGCGATACTGAGAATGAGATTGGCGTTCGAAAGACGTATGTTGAGCGCTTAAAGGCGCGCGAGAAACCGGGGCAGGATTTGATCACCGGCATGTATATGCTGGCGCGGGCCAATCGTGCGGAGGCGATTCGAGCGCTTCGAGAAGCGAATGTAAAGTTTGATGACGCCCGGCGGGCGGGAACAAAGCCTCCTGCTGAAACAGATTCTGAAACGGACGCTGAGGCGGCTGATCCGCTGGATGTGGCGCTCGACGACATCAAGCGTGCGAATCAAGCGCTTGTCGCAAGTGTCAATGACTATGGCGAGATTGTTAAACTTCTCGCGGCGAGTACGCGCAAGCAGTATGAGGAGAATACAGAAGAAAAGGAACGCAACGACAGCATTCTGCAAGGTGCCCTTTATGATCGCTCGTATACCCTGACGCTGATTACCCAGCCCGTTGAGCAGCTTCCGCGTCTAAAGACGATGGCGATTCGCGGCTACGAAGCCTTGTTGACTCAATTCCCGGAGACATCGTCAGCGCCTGCCATTCTCATGCAGATGGGTACGTTGTGGTCGACGATGAAGACGGATGACGCCGCAGCTCAGGCTAAGAATATGAAGAAAGCAGATGAGCTTTTCTCGCGGTTGAGCAAAGAGTTCCCAGATTCGGAGCAAGCACGTAACGCCTATTTTATGCGTGGCCGTACGCTCATCGAGCTTGGTTATCGTCGAGAAGGCGTAGAAGTGCTGAAGAAGATGTTTTCTGATAGCGGTAATTACAGCGCGACGCAGATGCGTTTGGCAGCAGAAGAGCTTCTGGCTTCGAAGGAGTACGAGCTGGCCCGTGAAGGATTCGGGCTGGCAATGAAGATGGCTCCTGATAATGCAGCGATTTCCGTTTCGGCACAAATTGGTATTGCGGAGATTCTCGTTGCAGAGAAGAAATTTACAGAAGCGGCTGATGCGCTTGATGCATTTATTGCTGCCAATCCGACATCGTATCGTGTGCTTGATGCCAATCTGCTGCTTTCCCGCGCTGCTGCCCAGGCCGCTTTTGAAGAAAAGGATCGAAACAGCCGTATTAAGCTCTTTAATCGTGCGATCGAAGCGATTCGCGCCGTGAGACCGTATAGGAAAGGTGCGAAAAATCTTGCAGATATCGAAATGGAAGTCGGCAGCATTCTCGAGACTAAAGCAGAGGTGGAGCGTAAATACGACAACCCCGAGCTGGTGAGGCGGTATATCGGCGAGGCAGCTTCGCATTATCAGAAGTTCTTGATGGGGACTGACAAACGTAACGCAGAGTTGCATGGTCCGATTGAATTGGCGTATCGGAATTCCCTCAAGCTGATGCTCGAGATGAAGACATACGCTGATGGTACCCCGGTTTACGAGGATGTTAAGGCTGATTGTGAAGCCTACCTTTCACTCTTCCCGAATGGGCGTTTTGTGACGGATGTTCGGGCGTTTGCCACGGAAGCCGAAATCGGTCTTTCCACGATACGTTAATTGCTTGGCCACGTGTGCCAGTAACATGATTTTAAGTAATACAGGAGCCAGAAATTAAGATGAAAACCCAACGTTTCCTGAAAGCCGCAATGATGGCGGCACTTTGCTGCGGTGTCAGCGTCGCAGCGCTTGCTGACGTTCCGGCGCGAATTGAGCTCGACAACGGGAATGTGATCGACTGCGAGCTGCGGTGGATGCCCGCGAGTAAGCGCTATGTCATTACCCGTCAGCCGGCAGGTGGCGGAGCCGCTATCGAGCAGCAGGTGACAGCTTCTCAGATTGTACGTAAGCAGATTGCTCCGCCTGCAGGCTGGCGTGAACTGATGGTACAGGCGGGTCAGAACCCGAATGCCGCCCTTCCGCAATTGCTCCGTATCGTTGATCAATACAATATGCTGGAGTATGATGAGCAGGCGGCGTTTGTGATTGGCACGATTTACTTGAAAAGCGGTCGTGCTAAAGATTTCATTAAAATTGCCGAGAAAGTTATTCAGGACAATCCAGCCGCTGCGATGTCCTCGCAGATGGCACCTGTGTATTGGAAAGCGTTGATCGAAACGGGTTCGACTGCCGGCGGGCGGTTGAACAAGATGCTTGATGGCGCTGTGGCTGCGGCACCGCGACCGATTGCAGCCATGGCGTTGATCGCACGTGGTGATCAGCTCAGGAAGGCGGGTCAGCTTCGCGATGCTTTGAAAGACGGTTATCTGCGCGTGGCCCTGCTCTTTACGCAGGAGCGTGATGCTAATGCAGAGGCGCTCTATAAGGCGTCGCTGGTTTTCGACGAATTAAATCAGGCGACGTATGCAGAGCGTATGCGTCAGGAACTTCTTTCTCGTCACCGTACGAGCGAGTTCGCGGAAAAACTCCGCGGCAACTGAGTGACTCGCTTTTTCTCAGTTTTTATTGTAACCCCTCAAAATCCCACACATACTCGAAGAGAGAATTATCATGCATAAATCGTTCGCCCTATCTATCCTTGCATCTGTTTTTCTGCTGGCCTCCACGTCGGCTGGTTTAGCTCAAGATGCACCCCCCCCCGCTGCTGCGGCTGCTGGAGAAATTGTTGAAAATCAGGAAATGGCAGCTACTACCGCAGCAAGCAGTCAGAAGTCGGGTCAAAGCGCGTTCTGGGTCGTTTTAACAGGCTCCGGGGCATTGGGCTTTCTTTTGTGGATGGCGCTCTTCGGTGCTGGCGGTGTTTATATTTACCTCGTCGTGCAGCTTGGCATTCTGATCCGCCCTTCGAGAATTATGCCGCAACCGCTGATTGACAGTGTTGCCGCTTCGATGAAAGAAGGCGACGTCGTTAAAGCGCTGCAGTTCTGCGAAAATGATCCGACACCGATGGCCAGTATTTTATCGGCTGGGTTTTCCCATGTGGAGGAGGGCTTTGAGGTGATTCAGGAGGCGATCAGCACCGCTGCAGATCTTGAGATTGAACGTTTGAATCAGCGCCTGACCTGGCTTTCCGTCGTTGGCAACATTGCACCGATGTTAGGTCTGCTCGGTACGGTTCAAGGTATGATTCTCGCGTTCTCCAACTTGGCTGGCGGAAGCCCGGACGTGGGACTGCTTTCGATGAACATCTCCCAGGCGCTGTGGACAACGGCGGGCGGTCTTACTGTGGCCATCCCCTCCGTGATGTCGTACTATGCTTACCGTAATAAATCGAACCGCATCGTTCTTCGCATGGAAGCCATCACGATGGAACTTGTCAAGGATCTGCGCAACGTGGAAGTTGTTACGGATTAATTTTTTATCAGGACGTCCGCCCTCCCTTCCGGGGAGGGATTGGACAATGAAATGCCATGAGTAAACGCAGAGAACAAGCAGGATGCGAAGTCGACATGACGCCGATGATTGACGTCGTGTTCCAGTTAATCATCTTTTTTATCGTGACGATTACGATGTCGGAGGCGAAGGACGAGACGATTCGTCTTGAGCGTGGACGTTATGGTCAAGAGATCGAGACGGGT
>Ga0265295_1009129_pt1 | contig 10722 bp, 8 predicted proteins | sample Munlansysbiofilm_FD_192503 | JGI IMG/M metagenome (GOLD analysis project Ga0265295, IMG submission 192503) | Leachate microbial communities from a municipal landfill in Southern Ontario, Canada - Methane capture system biofilm | ecosystem: Engineered > Solid waste > Landfill > Unclassified ... | reverse complement strand
AGGTGAGTATATCCTTTTGGTTGGTTCCCATATTTGGCAAGAAATTCTTTTTTATGATTTCGATAAAGCGCTCCACCTGCACCTTTGGTCCGCTGTTTTGCACCTTAAACCTTTGCTGTTCTGTCATGGAACCGTTTTGTATAATCTCTTTTAGCTCCTCCTCCGGAACCCCCGTATCAAATTCAAACGGATTAATCCCGTATTGAGAGTTCCAAGCCGTAAACTCTATGTAGTTCCCAATGGTGCTCCCGTTGTTGTCTTTTACGATCATATCCCCTTTTAAATCGAAAATAAAAATGTGCTTATTTACGGTTGCTAGATATTTTGCAATATTTAACAATAGGGTCGTTTTTCCCGCTCCTGATCCTCCACAAATAAGCATGTGTGGGTTGATAGACTGCTTGGAATCTGGGTTCCAAATAATTGGCGGCAACTCGGGTCTATTTACTAATTTTCCGAAATTATAATCCAAAGCACTTCTCTCTTACAGTTTTTTCAATTCTCTGTACATCCGACATGAACGGAAGAGGAATGTTGTTAATAATATCGTTTTTGTATTTAGGATCTATCTGTCTTAAAAGGTCAATTAAAAAAAATTGGTATTTAGTATGGTAATCTTCAACAGAGTGCAATTGTGCAATCCTCTCAAAGAGTTCAACCGTTCCCTTTAGGGTCGTCAGTCCAAATTCTTTGTCCAATGAAAAACTGTAGTTGATCATCTTTGCCTGTACCGCACAAATCTCCAGAGTTATATCTTTAATCATCTCTTTTTTTCTCCTTTGTTTTCAAAAATTAGCTTCAGCCCCCATCGCTCTTCGCCTTGGTTTGTTTTAAAGCTTTCAAAAGTAACTTTTGCATCATACGGCTTCATGTTTTTTCCTACAAAACCGCTAAAAAGGTATCCTCTCTTTTTTGATAGGATCTTCTTAACGGTTTCAGCTCTTTCTTCCGTAGTAAAGAATTCAATCGCTTTATCCGAAAAGAATTTATGAACGTAACTATCCCACATGGAGAACGTACAGCCTCCTGAACGTTTGAATTTTTCACATACATAGTATGCGCTTACTTCGCCGGTTTGCATATTCACGTACTCTTTTTGAAATACAGGTGCGTTGCAGTTTGGGCACTGTCCCAAAGGTGTGTTCTCTTCTTGGGGGTATTTAGCTAAGAACATATTTGCCTTGGCATCGCTTTCATAAACATCCTGTGGTAGCGTAATGCCACTTTTGGCGGCAATTGATTGTAGGAGTTTGATTTTTGACTGAGAGGGCTTGCCGTTGTCAACAGCAATACCGCTAGTCATTACTGCCTGATCTATCTGTCTTGCCAACTCGTCCAAGATAGATTCTTTTGTGATTAGGCCATTACTTGCATCTTCGATTTTTTGATTGAGTTCGGCGATATATTCTTGATCCAACAGGGATGGCAGATAGTCATGAAGCCATTGCATTAAAAACATGGATGCCTCTTGTGGGTGTAACATATTTTTTACAAGGATTACGGCTTTTGATTGTATCAGTTCGTTTAAAATGGCATCGTGCTCAAGCATGGTGCCAATATTGTTTTTTTCTAGGATTTGAGTTAGAAATCGTCCCACTCCAAACCTTGGCGGTCTTTGGCTATTGTAAGAATAGGCATACACATCGAGAGGGCGCAATGTTGTTCCGGGTTTTAATTCAGGCAGCACTATAATTTGCTTAGAAAAAGAGTTGTCGCTTGTAGCTATACGCTGAATAAGGCTACCCGTCAGAAGCTCCCAATTTTCTTGCCCCTTTAAAACAATATTTGCTTGTTCACGCAGTTTTTTATTGCCTACGACGATTTCAATAGTCGATGTGTCGTAAACGCTGTCCTGCATTTGCGTAGAAAGGGTTATGTAAAAAATAAACTCATACAGCCTCTTTGCGTCCTCTTTGAATTGATTGCTCTCAAACGGTATCGACAAAAATTCTTGAGAATATTCCACTCGTTTTGGAAAATATGGCTTAGTAAAGTTTTTTGGCCTGATACACTCTTGGCTTCTATCTACGTTTTTATCAACAAAGTCCCTTTGATATTGAAGCACTTGCGATTCAGAGAAAGTTTGGTTAAGAGCCGTAATGATCTCTTCGGCTACCAAAGGCTCTATATGCCACCCGTTCGTATTTGGGTCGGTTATTAAATTAGCCTTATGGAGTAAATTTGCAAGATACGTTGTGTGATTTGGTGCGAATCCAAATAAATAGAAAGCGCTATATTTTAGTTGAGCCGTAGTCAATGGTTCATGGGGTGCTCTTTCTGTATTTTTTTGCACATAAGTATCGACTTTATGCTGATATTTTTGATTTTTTAATTCGGCGATCACATCATTAATCTCTTTGTGCATTGAAGCATTGTAGTGAGTTGGATAATATGCGCTAAATTCAATCCCATCCCAAATATAATCGGCTTTGATCCTAATCACCTCTTGCGAATTAAATTCACGAATTTGAGCTTCTCTTTGTGTCAAATAATGCAAAGCACGAATAGCTTTAAGAGATAGATAAAAACTACTGACCGAGGAGTACCATTTTTTGTAACTATTGTCGATGAGGCTTTTTCTCTCCAACGTACTTGCGTTTAGGTATGCTTGGCTTCTGATAAACTGTTGGTGGTTTTTTGCAACTATCGCTTTTCCTATCGGGTAGAATAGCTTCTCGTGTAAAAGCTTATCGATTTCAAGCTCGATGAGTGCTTTTGAAAGACTCATGCCATTTCTCCTAAATGGGGCAATGGTTTTGAGAAATAATAGCCTTGCAGATAATCAACACCTATTTTGGATAGTATCTCTGCTTGTTCCTTTGTTTCAACATGTTCAGCGATGATTTTTATTCCGTATTTATTTGCGTACAAAACAACCAATTCGACAATGGTTTTGTTCTTGTCCTTGTTAATATTTTTAATTATTTCTCCATCAAGTTTAATATAGCTCACATGGGAATCCAAGAGACTTGATAGGTTTGAATAGCCGCTTCCGAAATCATCAATGGCTATGGCAGCACCAAGCTTATGAATTTTTCTTAGTATCATGCGAAACTCTTTTAAATTACCTACGCTTTCGGTCTCCGTGATTTCAAGAATCAACCTATTGCAGATGCTCTTGCTTGTGTGTTTGAGTTTTTGCAATAAAAAAGCTCTCGTTTCATCGCAAAACAAATCTTGCATAGACAAATTTACGGATATAAAAATGTCCGTATTTCTTTCAAGTTCATGTATCGCTTGACACACAACTTCTTTTGTTACTTTTTTATAAAGCCCCATTTCTTTGCTTTTGTTGATAAAGCAATCTGGGTAGAAAACAAGCTCTTCACCCTTGCTTTTGCAAACCAATCTGGCAAGTCCTTCATATTTATAAACCTTGCGAGTGGCAGCGCATACAATAGGTTGATAGTGCAATTGTATTTTTTTGTTTTGAAGTCCGTAAATAATTCTGTTTTGCATTACTGCCCTCCGAAGTTTTTAATTAATGTCGAGGTAGGCGCTTCTGGTTGAGTCGGGGGCGGTGTTACGCCTTGGTTGCTCCCGTTTTGCTCCGGCGCTCTCGGCGCTTCTGGTTGAGTCGGGGGCGGTGTTTGGAATGATGTCGTGGAACCAAGCCCAAGCTCATTGAGCACATATGGGTTTATGTTGCTATTAGGTACCCCGCTAAGCGGCTGTTGCAATTGTTCTTCCGACGCAGAATTGAACACTGATTGATTGTTCTGATACTGATCATAAAGAGCATGAGCGGTATAACCCATTGATTTTCCATCGTTAATTACATTGTCTACGAATGTTACTGGTGTTTTTAGAACTTCAAGTGCTGCGTCGCCATAGTTTCCTGATTCAAGATGAGTGGTTGTGTTTTGCGCTGTTTCAACCACGGTTTTTACTCCAGATATCGTTGGATCAAACGCTTGGGCGGTAGCATTGGCAGCATTAAAAGTATTTGTTACAATACCTGCCCCTGCTTCTTGGTTAAAAGCATGATTAAGGGTTTGCCCTATCATACCACCATTTGCGTTTTCATCGGCATTGGCCGCAACTGCACCCATTCCTAGCATTGTTGCAACGGTTAGTAATGCTCCTGCTTTGCCACCACCTACTTTTATGTCGTCTGCACCTGCAACATTGGCGTTAGGGTGGGGAGTATTGGATTGCTTTGGTGCAAAAGCTTCTTCAAGTTTTGCTTCTGCTCTAAGTCCACTTTGCTTTATTGAGGTTGCTTTTTCATCTATGGAACCATCTTTATTGAACACAAATCCATTTTTTTCTGCTGCTTGCGCCAAGCCCAAACTTTCAAAAGCTTCAAGTGTTCCAGCCCCTCCTTTTCCACTCTTCATGGCTTTCTCCACTGTTGTGGCGGCCTGATCGATCTCAGATGCTACTTTCGCAAACTCATCGGCATTAGCTGTCCCCTGAAGTCTCTCTGAGATAGCATCTCTTATTTGAGGTGCGTATTTTGCACCTGCCGCCGCCATAAGTGCCGCAGCTCCTATAGCCAACTCATTCCCTTCCGACTTTTCAAGCAATCCTAAAAAAGTGCTGTTTTTGTGCTCTTCTTCTATGCTTGCTTTTTCTTCTTTATGTTTTCTAATATTGCTATTGAAAGCTCCATCAAGATTGCTTTGAATTTGCTCTGAGCCTGGACCGGGTGTTCCTTTGAAGTTTGTCTTTTGAACCGTTTCATCTGATGGATCTCTAATAACCAAAGGGGAATTCACTGCCTCCACATTTTGTTTGCTCTGCATGTTAACGCTACCAATTTCATCTCTTATCGCTTTGGTAGAGGCCTCCATATTCACTTTTCCGTTCTCATCGACAAAACCTTTATTCTTACCGTCTTCGATGCTAATTTCTACGGCCTCTTTTACTTCTGCTTTTAACTCCTTCCCATCTTGCATTTTTTGATCAAAATTTTTGAATTTTGGATCGCTTGCACTTGGTTCCGACCCTTGTTTGACTCCATAAGTGCTTAAAAAATCAGCAAAGTCAGCTTTTCCACTTTGAAGTTCAGCATCTTTTTTTAATGCTGCAAGAGCCGCTTCATCCTTAACAAATTCATTTTTAAAATTGCCTTTTTCGTCAAACCATTTTCTCTTTTCTGGTTTGTTGTAAAAACCACCTTCTCTTTTTATATACTCATTCATAGCAGCATTTAGAAGATTTTGTTGTGCGCTTTCACCATTTTTAACAACTTCCGAATAAGCTTCTTTGAGAGAATTGCTATTAGAAAAAGCTTTCCCGATTGTTGTTTGAGCTTGGTTTGTTTCAGCGTCGCTTCTTTGGTAAGTAGCTCCATGTATCCTATCTATTGCAAGCGATGCGCTTTGAGACTCAGATAGCTGATGTGTTAAGCTCTTTTGGTATGACGCATTGTATTCTTTTGCAAAACCACTGCTTGCATCGAATGTTTCAACCACACTTCCACCAACAGATAGCGATACTGAGCCGTCGCTGCTTTTTGAGATTTTACCTCCTGCCTTGATAAACCCATCGATGCTTGCTCCGGCTTCCATGCTACCAGTAACCTTGGACATTGCTGCTTCAAGCTTTTTAAGATCAGTGCCGGAAGCCTGTTTTATCCCTGCGCTATAGCCCTCTTTGAGAGCAACGCTATTTACCTCTTGATAAGCTTCTGCATCTTGTTTGGTTATTTGAGCCGTTTTTCCATCTTTAGTGCTAACTGTGTATCCATCCCCGCTTTGTTGAACCGTTGCATTTGAGTTGATCCAATTCTTAGCCAATGAGCTTGCCGTCTGTGCTACCCTTTCTTTGGCATCAGTATATGCCGCTTCTATAGCTTGGGTGGAGTTAGCACTTAGATTCTTCGACTCGTGGTTAATTTGAGTATCGCCTGCTGTTACCTTTGCTCCTGCAGATAAATTTTCCATCTCTAAAACATTTCCGGTATTCGTTCTGTTGACTTGACCGTATTCAGTAGCTAAACTGCTTTTGTCTTGTGTTCCTTGTGCTGTAACACCGCCTGCTTTATTTGTTTGCAAATTAAGAAAATCAGTTCTCCCCATAACCACATCCCTAGTTTGTTGTTGCAACGCACCACTTACTGCCGCAGAAGCTCCTTGTCCCATGCCGCCGATAAAAGAGGTCATGGCATGTTCGGAACCTTTAGCTATGGCAAATGCCAACATCGGCACTGACCATACAACCTTGGAAAGAATGGCTACTTTAGCACCCAGTGCTCCAAAAATATCAATTTGGTTCTGAGCTGTTACTCCCGGGATATGACTACCTATTTCTCTTGCTGCCATAATGTCTATTGCATAATTGAGAATTAAAAATAGCGGTCCCCACAAAAGAAGCCATAGGTTGAGAGTGAAAAACATTTTGAGATAGCTTGGGTTGAGTGTCGCAATGGTAAGCAAAGCCAAGATCCAAGAGATCGTAACAATAATCACTAGAACCATTGCTTTCATAATCGGAATAACCCCTTGTGCTTGAAGCGTTGAGAGAATAGCATCGTTCGTCATTGAATATTCGGCGACGCTTTTATTACGCACAAGTGTTGTGACGTTCATGCCTAAAGAGGATGCGATTTTGTTGACCGACTCTAAAGAAGTATTTCTCAATATTGCTTGAAATAAGTTTTGTTGTGAGCCTGTTGTGGAATTAACCATAGTGCTCATAGCTACGTCTGATTTGTCCTGAAACGTTACCTGATTCATACCAAACCTTGAAGCAATTGCCGAGAGCATATTTGCACTTTCGGAAGTGATCGAGTTTTCTATCAGCGTCCACAATTCGGAACAGTCATACAAAATCCCTTCCGGATTCGATGCGGTGTAGTAATGAGACAAGAGATGGTTTTGTGTTGCAAGCACCGTGGTTAAATCGGTTGCATAAAACAATTCACTGTAATCTTGCCCTGTTTGAAAATCCCCCTTAAATTTGCAGTCTTCCAAATATGCCGTAATCGTTCTCTCTGTCCAAGGATTGGTTGTTTTTGATTTGAATATCTCCATAGGAGCGGCCAAATTAAACCCTAATCCTGCTTGTCTATAAGAGTTAGAGTTTGGCATAGAAAAACTCACTTCCATCCTCTTCATGATAGCATCTTCAATGGAAGTGAAAATCGACAATGTTTGCCCAACGCCCACCGGCACCTTATTGACTGTCGTTGCCTGTCCCGTGACTCTATCAATTACGGTAAACGTATGGATAGATGAAGCCGAAGTTTTTAAGAAGAGGTTTTGCGCCAAAAGCAAAAGCACGATCAGTTTGGCGAATTCAAAGCCTATCATGCTATGTGTTTTTTGCTTTAGAACGCTCATCATCATCATTAAAAGCCCGAAAGCAAACACTATCTTCATCAGATTTTCATCTTGCTGCTCCAAGAACATAGAAAGCCCAATGAGAGATTCGCTTACAAGGTCGTGGTAGCCCCATGTGTATATCTCGTTTGCCCCAAAAACGGAACTTGTCAAAAGTGCCATTATTAATATTTGTCTAATCAAGGAGATTCCTTTGTATTGTTTTACCTGTCTTAATAATGTCATTAAATTTAAAAAAAATGAATATTTATTTGAAATAAATTTAAAATATATTATTTTTAATTTTTTGTTTATTTATACAGTATATAATTTCTATATAAAAACATTTACTATATATTTGGAGTACAAAAAAAATGACGGTAAAATCTCACGTTCTATCTTCCATAACTATATTCAATTCAGTATATTTCACGGCCTTTAATTATGATTCGACCGCTTATATGTTTATTCTTTTGGGTGTCGTAATTGGTTCTGTTTTTCCAGATATTGATGAGCCAAACTCTTTTCTTGGCAGCAAAGTAAAGATTGTGTCTATCCCGACAAATTTCTTTATAGGGCATAGGACATTAACGCACAATATACTTGTTTATATAGTTCCAATGGCTGTTTTGTGGTTTTATGGCATGGAGGATTCTTACGCAAAACTACTTCTAATTGGTTTTCTGACGGGGGCGATTTTACACATACTTGAAGATGCTGTAACCAATAGTGGTGTAAAAGGCGCAATGTATCCTCTTGTTAAAAATTTTTCAATTCTTCCCTACAAGTTGCGTTTTTCCACAGGCGGAATATTTGAAAGATTTGTATTTCTTCCTCTCATTTTTATTCTTCTTGTTGTTCAGTATGCAATTTTCATTTAAAAATTCAAAATAAATACTCATTTTTTTTTAAAAACACTACATTATTATATCGAGGGTATATTTCGCCCATCTTCTTTTTTTGAGGTGTAATAATGCAATTGTTCTTAAAGAGATTGCTGTTTTTGTTGGCTGTAGGGCTATTTTTAGGGGTCAATGTGTATGCGGGAACGGGTGACACGCTTGGCCTATCTTCAACATGGACAAAAGTTTCCGCATGGTTTACCGACGGCTATGTTATGAAAATCATATCTTTTCTGATGCTGATTTTTGCGATCACGTTGGTAACTATGAAGCAATATTTGTATGCAATCGTTATCTTGATCGTGCTTGTCGTAATCAGCAATCTACCTTCGGTAATCAACGCATTCGCAGGTGCTACATTCTAATTAATGCTCCGCTTAGTTGCGGTGCATTATGAATAAAAAGGAGAAATCATGGAAGAGAATCAGTATGCAAAGATACATAGATACATAGACCAAATGCCAATGGTTTGCAATTGGGAGATGGATACGGTCGTGTTTGCCGTCGGCGGAATATTTTCCGTTTTTCTACTTGACGGATGGGCAGGAATAGGAGGCTTATTGATTGGTAGCTCTTTGGCGTATATAAACGAAAAAATGAAAAACAATAAGTATAGAAATTACTTAAAACATGTTTTTTATATCTATGGCTTCGTGAAACCAAAAACAGGGAGACTTCCCCATTCGTATAAAAAATATTTTTTAGCTTAATTTACATGAAAGGACGAGCTTGATTTTAACAAAATTTAAAAATCTCAAAGACAACTTTATCAAAGAAAACGGTCTGTTAAAAACTCTTTTGGTTACGGAGGGGGTATTGATCGCATATCTAGTTTTTGTTGTTGTAGAAAAAACCGATTCGCAAAGAACGGTATTTCTTCCACCTCAAAACACCTATAAAGAGTTTTGGGTCAGCGGGGACACGGTTTCTAAAACATATCTGGAGATGATGGGAAATTTCATAGCTCACAATCTGCTAAACATCAGCAAAGACAATAGCGCACAAATGATCGAAAATATTCTTCCGTTGGTTGATAGCCAAACATATTATGAAGTCAAAAAAGAACTTCAGAAGATGCACGATTACGTTAAAGATAACAACTTGGCAAGATCGTTTTACGTTGGCTACATAGAAAGTGCACCAAATAAAATTATCGTAAACGGCTCTTTGGCTGATTCAATTTCAAACAAAATCGTTCGCAACCAAAGCATTAAACTAGAGATTACATATCGTATAAAATTTGGACTTTTCCACATCGTGAATCTCAACCTAATTGACGAAAGGAACAAATAATGAAAATTAAAATAAAAGCAATCTTGTTTATGTCACTAGCTGCTCAAACCCTTTTTGGAGGGACGCAGATTATCGACAATCTGAACGACACGAAACACATCAGTCTATCGAGATCCGATGTCAACAGATTGGTCTTTCCAAGTCCTATCAAGTTTCAGGCAAACTCGAAAGAGAAGGATTTAACTATAAGCGTGGTCGATAACGAAATGTATATTAAATTCATGCCGTATATTGAATCTGAGCAGACAAAAGTCAAAGACCAGATCGTTGAGACAGGACAAAGTAAAGTCATCTACCATAAAGCCAAGGCTTCGGAACTATTTGTAGTAACGGAAAATAAAACCTATTCGCTTATAGTGCATCCGAAAAAACAGGATGCTACCACGGTAATTTTTACGGAGTCTTTTCAAGAGAAAAAGGAAGAAATATTTGCCAATAAAGAGATGGAGTATGTTTCTTATATCTCCAATGGGATCATTAAGGAGCTTCTTGCAAACAAAAAGATCAAAGGCTTTACAAAATCACCGCTTGATGGAGAATATTCAATTATTAAGATGCCTGAATTAAAAGCTGATTTGGCGTACAGGGCAATGAGCTTGCATAGCGGGCATAAATTTGATGTTTATGAATATGAAATCAAAAACATTAACACTTTTGGCATGAGCATTCCCGATGTAAAAAATATCCTCTATAAAATCAATGCGGATTTGCAAAGAAAGATCAAGGCGTACACGATTTTTTACAACAATAGGATATACAAAATGCTTCCGTCTCAATCGGCAAAGCTAATTATCGTAGTTGATGCAGAGGTTGAGTGATGCAGTACAAATTCAACCCGAATAATATGAAAAAAATGCAGACGGTTGTGGTCGCAATCGTAGCAGCAGGTGCTTTGTTTGTAGCAATTTTATTTGCATTTGTGACCTCGGACGATACTCCGCAACAGCAGCGTGTCGAAAACAACATCAAGCACCATTCGCTTGTCAATGAACAAGACATGGTTAAAACGAAATGGATCGGCGATGTTGCCACGGATGTGGATATTACAAAGGAAAAACTAGAGCAGACCCAAAAAGAAAACAAGGAGCTAAAAGGTGAGTTGTCGGAGATCAAAGAGATGCTTAAAAAACTCGATGAAAAAAGAGAACAAGAAGCTCAAAACAAAACTCAAATTTCAGATCAGGGGCAGCCTTCTTCTCCGTTCGTAAATGGGCTTTATAAAAACTTTCCGATGCCCCCGGGAAGCAAACCGCCGTCTC
>Ga0265295_1009128_pt1 | contig 10723 bp, 8 predicted proteins | sample Munlansysbiofilm_FD_192503 | JGI IMG/M metagenome (GOLD analysis project Ga0265295, IMG submission 192503) | Leachate microbial communities from a municipal landfill in Southern Ontario, Canada - Methane capture system biofilm | ecosystem: Engineered > Solid waste > Landfill > Unclassified ... | reverse complement strand
AACCCACACACCCGTGAAAGGTGTGACGTAAATGTCATGCATATGACCTGCAAGCATGGAATTTCAACCCACACACCCGTGAAAGGTGTGACTCAGGTCACAAAAGCTGAATGTATGAGCCTGCCGGATTTCAACCCACACACCCGTGAAAGGTGTGACTAATCCATTTCAGGATTAAGATCGTTAAATTTTATTTCAACCCACACACCCGTGAAAGGTGTGACTTCAGAACAAGCGGCTGGTCACCGATTCCACGGAGATTTCAACCCACACACCCGTGAAAGGTGTGACGGATAAGAATCAAAGAGCGTGACCTTCAGAGGAGTATTTCAACCCACACACCCGTGAAAGGTGTGACCCGATTCTCAAAGATGATCTTCTTCCTTTCATTCAATTTCAACCCACACACCCGTGAAAGGTGTGACGCAGCAAGGCGAGGGTCATCATCAGAGATAGAGAGATTTCAACCCACACACCCGTGAAAGGTGTGACTGAGAGCCGGGTCTTCTCGAGCTCAGGGAGAGGATTTCAACCCACACACCCGTGAAAGGTGTGACTTCAAGCGGCAGTACTTCCGGTATTATACCATCATTTCAACCCACACACCCGTGAAAGGTGTGACAAAGGATATCTACTCCTCCGGGATGTTATCCGAATTTCAACCCACACACCCGTGAAAGGTGTGACCATTAGAGAGAGTGAGTGATATCATGATATCACTTATTTCAACCCACACACCCGTGAAAGGTGTGACATTAGGGGAACTTGATGTTCCCTCCTTCCCAAAGGCAATTTCAACCCACACACCCGTGAAAGGTGTGACCGTAAATAATTCATCGAATTAACGTATCATCTCATAATATTGGATATCATGAGACTCATAAATATTGGTTGTTTATTATTTTAATACTACTGAACATTATATTAAATTTATTTTATTTATCTCTTGAATATATTCAGATATATTTTAATTTGCACCCTTAATCAAAATTTCAAAAAGATATATATACTAGATTCCCAATGTTGTCGCGAATCCCCCAGGGATTTAATGATCACTTCAGGTTCGCAACTGTCATGCAATTAATATTCCCTCAGGATCATATCCTTCGTTAGCACCAACATGTTCAACGCGGTTTTTCCAATTTTTTCCAAGAAAATAAAACCGAAGACTATCTTTTTCCGGATCTATAATATCGCACAATTTTAATCTCATTTCTGTAAATTGAGCTGGATCAACAACACATTCAAACACAGACTTTTGAACCCGCTGCCCACGATTAACACATGCTTTGGCGATATGTCGTAACCTGCGTCTTCCTTCTGGAGTTTCAGTATTTACATCATACGTAATAAGGACCATCATAAGAATCCTAATTCATAAAGAACGGCGGATACCCACCAATATCATTCCTGATAAACCTCGCAAGAAGTAATGCCTGAACATATGGAACCAGACCAACCGGAATTTTCTCTTTGAGATAAGGATGAGTAATCTCCTCCATTTTTCTCTTCTGCCATGCACCAAGAATCGTTTTTCGTCCTTCATCAGTAATAAAAACACCCCCATTTTCTTTCTTCATGAAATCTGACCCTTTCACCTGTTGTAAATTAACAAGATTCAAAGCCAGGCGATCAGCAAGAAAAGGGCGCATTTCTTCCATTAAATCAAGAGCAAGACTGGGCCTTCCCGGCCTGTCTGTATGAAAAAATCCAACATATGGATCAAGACCTACCGTTTCAAGAGCAGATTCTGTATCATGAGCCAATAATGTATATAGAAATGAGAGGATTGAATTCATATTATCAAGAGGGGGTCTCCGATTTCGTTCGTAAAAGAAAAAATCTTCCTTTTGTTTCAGAATTAACTCATCGAAAACATTAAAATACCATTTAGCACAATTTCCCTCAATTCCCCGGAGAGAATCGGCTGAATCACATGAAATCGCTTTTTCAAGACTATCTGCAAGCAAACCGTCAACCGTGCGAATTTTTTCTGAATCGACAACATCTCCGTGATCTCTGATACTTCTCCCGAGGACTGTTTTACAATTGACAATCTTTCCAATGATGCAGGAACGGGCAATATCGAGAGACCTTTTTTTATCATCAGCAATTCGGTACTGGACTCTGCGTAGCAGAACATTCCCTCTCATTTTTCCTTGTACTCTGGCCTGAAATCTTCCTGTAGGGGAAAGAAAAGAAAGCCCTACATTATGTTCTGAGCAGAGCCTCATCAATTGGGGGCTTGCACCCATATATGCAAAGCAAATTACCCCTTCTAAATTATGAATTGGAATCCGGAATTTCTCTTCATTCTCTACCCTCACAACGATATTATCTCCATCTCTGGTAAGATAAGACTCCGGCGTTGTTACATATAAAGTGTTGAGAAGTTTTCTCATGATTTACTCCGAGCATCCTCATAAAAAATGGAAGATTTAATCGCTTCATTCACATGTTTCTTAACATAATTATTGACTGATTGACATTTTAGAGTCAATTTCGGGACACAAATCTCAACCAGTGAACATGCTTTACAATTCTGGGAAGGAGTAGCCGGTGGAGTAACACCTGCATGAAAGATCTGATGCATCTCATGTGAAAGAGAAATTACCAGATCACGAAGATCCTTTGTGATCGCCAAATGTATTCTTCTTCGAATCTCATAATAGAAAAAGTCTGCCGTATCAATTCGAATATTAAGCATCTCTTCAAGACACATCACCTGTGCAACAAGCTGGACTTCATCACGTTCATCAATTTTTGGTCTGCCGCGTTTATACTCAACCGGACAAACGTTCCAATATCCTTCCCTTCCAGGCAGAACTATTCCCCTGGATGCGCGAACATACTCTATCACATCAGCAATGCCATATAATCCAAGACGATGTGAGACCAGAGGATATGCACGTGAAGTAATCACCTCTCCCCTTGTTTCTGATAAAAAAGGATCATCAGCCCGCTCGTGGATATGCTGACCTTCCACAGTCCTCTGGTTTTCTTCCCATTGGCGTTCGATGTGAATTAACGCCCATTGCCGCCTGCAAAAATAAAAATGTTGAATACCTGATAATGCCAGAAGATCATCATCAGAATATGAAGTTATGTTCATAATTTTTCAATAAGCTCAACTCCGGCAGGAACATCCTTGTCAATAGTAACCTGATAATCTGTGTAAGAACGAGGAGGAAGGGTATCTGTTTTCTTTTCGACTTTGATCTTATCAAACAGAACATGAGACTGGCAGCAACCGAGTTCAGAATTGTGTTTAAACACAATTAATTTGCGTGCAGACATTTTTCCCCTGGCAGCAGAGTGATCATGCTCAAACATATTAACAAGGCTCTCCCAAAGAAGGTCAAGATCTTCTTCTGAAAATCCGGTTACCTTTTTTGCAAGGTTAGCAGAGACATAACCTTCTGCCCGGTAAAGGGCGTATGGGATTATCTGTTTTTTCCCCATTGTCTGACCCTTTTCAATTTCTTTAACATCTGTTACCGTTTGACGAGTAACGGTAATTTCTTGCTGAAAAATCGGATCCTGACTGCGTGAAAAGTTTATCTGTACCGGGCCGCGAACCTGACCACAATTAATTTTTGTAGTCATTACAGCCCCGAAAGCACGAATGTCAAAAAAGTTATCACACATAAATTTTGTAAGTTTGTCATCCTTCGGGTTACTCTTGTCTGGTTCAATACCTAGTTTATCATATGCTTTTTTGTGTTGATCATTGAGTGCAATTCCGGATTTTACATAAATTTCATAGCCAGGAATACCCTCCCTTACTAATTCAACATAATCACGAATTTTACGCTTCAAACAGACATCGGTAACAATACCATGTCCTGTCTGGGGGTCAATTCGTGGCATATTGCCCATGTCAGGGTCACCATTCGGGTTTCCGTTCTCAACATCGTACAGCAATACAAACTCATACCTGTTCTTGATTATTTCATTCATAATTCATTCCTCCTTTGAAATTGTTTTCTTCGTAAAAAATGCCTGTTTTTGATGATAAAATCCAAGCATAAACATACCCTGGTCCTCAAGATTTAAAAATGCCGGAAATGTATCCACTCCGGACAATATCTCCTCAATTGCCTGGTTAGTTTTAAACCCCCAGTCTGACTTCGCAATATGATGCTGGGCAAGTTTTAACAAAACCGGGAACACAACCGCCGGAGTAGCTGACGCACTACTAAAGTATTTACTGGTGATAGTGCTGCCCATCTCTTTATTCGTCTCACTCTGCACTTTTTCTAAAACTGCAAACAACCGACCAAGCCGGTATGGAACATTCGGATTTTTTTCATTCAAACTCATGGTAATCATATTTTCCTGTAATGTTGTCACTCCATTTCTGGATAACCGCAATAAATAGGCTTTAATAAATCCTGCACGTGCAAAATTAATAGTCCTCTCAACCTTCACTCTGTTTAAAATAGCATAATACATCTGAATTGGGTATTGTGTCCCATTCAAGATTGCATTCAGCATTAAACCTCCTAGTATTGGAGAAACATCCCCTTTCTCTGAACTTTTTGGAATCGTCTCTTTGAGAAGACGGAATACAGACAGATAAGGAGGATCAAAATCACTTTTTATGATCTCAAGATCAAGATGATGTCTGGCAATTTTTTTTACAAAATCTCCATACGTATCACGATACCAAAATCTGACTGCTAATCGCGCATTATTTGGAGATAACCCAAGAATATAAAAACGAGTATCAGGATCAGCACCAATCGTCTCTGGATCAAGAGGCTCAGTGTTCCTCACCTTTGTAAGGATGTCCTGGATCAACTGAATAGTCTTATCATCCCTGATCCGCTCTTCGTTTTTTTCTGAACTATCTTCCCCCGAGCTTTCCGATGCATACGGAGGATTAAAAAGGGAAAATGCGAGATCTTCACATGTTCTGTCTGACGTCTCTGCCCAGAACACAACCGTACTATCTGCAACACGAAGTCTGTTTTTTGGATCTGCAAGAAGGTGGTTTAAGACCGTTGTGTATTTGAATTCAGCAGTTGTCCCAATTGGAGCATTAAAACTTTGTTCTTTGCCATATGAACAAAACGAGGATTTATCAAAACTTATAAGTGATGCTCCTGCACTTTGTGCTCCAGAAACCCCTTTTATTTTTTGATGAACTCTGGAAATAGGTTCCATTTTTCCGCTTACAAGACATTGAGTTGATTCTGCTTTACCACCCTGGTGATTATTGGAATTAGCCTCCCAAGCTTTTCGAAATGCGGGTGATTTATGAAGATACGTTCCCGAAATTTCAAAAATAAAGAATACCCCTCTAAGAATATCATCTTTATTCTCTAAAATTTTAGGATGTTTAAGAAAATCTTCCGGATTCCAATTATCTAAATAGGACAGCAGCGCTTTAGATTCAATGCTATCAACATCATCTAGAATTTTATGGTGAAGTGATTGAAATGCTTTAAAGCAATTTTTTGATCGCTTTGTAACAACAACAGCATCCTCTCCTGTATCATCAAGAACGGAGTCAATTTTAGATGAATCATTTAAAATTTTTTCTCGATCTTTCTTTTTAATATATTCTACTCCAAACAGGTTTTTTTCATTGTCACACAAAAAATAAGGATTACAACCTGCTCCAGATCGACTATCCTGTTTTGGGACAACCAATTCCTTTGGTCTAGGATTTTTATCTTTAGTCCTAATATCAATAATGTGGATAAGTTTACCTTCAGTAGATAAACTTAAGACAAAAGAGACCTTGCCAGTACTATAACCGGTTCTAGGAAGAGTAATATTTTCGTCATCTGAAAGAACGTCGTAATACTGATTAAGAGCCTGAATAATCACGATACTTCCCCTTTATTCAGGCATTTCCCAATATCTATTATACCGTCCTTCATCTCAGCTCTGAAGAATATTGCCTTCATTTCATCTTCAAAGTCAATATCATACAGCATAAATCCGAAATCCTGTGTTTTTCCGAAATAACAGGAACCGGGAGGGGAGTCCTCAATGTATTCAAAATTCACTGGGAATTCTCTGCACCCGAAATAGGGCTGATGGAAACATTGACCCTTTCTCATCCGTCTTAAGGCAACATTATAGTGTTTTTCGACTGTATCATCAGATCCTGCTTTATCTGTCATTTCAAAATGTGCATCAATACAATAACAGACATCCCGGAGAACATATGAAGCCCGCTGTTGTCGCTCTCCATTGGAATCCTGATAAAGGATTACATCAGATCCTTTCAAGGCACTCTTCACTTTAGTTGCTGAAATTTTACCTTCAACTTCATTTCTTCGAATATTATCAAATTGTATCGGATTTAAAACATGAATCCGGTCAATTCTCCACCTTATAGCCGGTTTCCAATAGATAGCTTCAAGGATCCCACGAGCCGCTGAGGGAGTCATAACATCATAACTCACCCGTTCAACCTTCATTTCAGGTCTGGTAAAACAGGCATAATCCCCCCAAACCTTCAGTTTAATCCCAAATCCCATATATACTCCTACGTAATTAATAATCCTCCAAACCCATCATTTCCTGACATCCGAATAATTCCGGTATGATCACTATACAATCCCGGATTCACAAGAATGTGATACCGTTCACCAACTGTCTCTAGTGCTCCTGATTTTTCCAATTCACGAAACTCATGCGAGTAAATACTAACTGTATATCCCTGCAGTTTTCGTGCAAAGGTTCCAGGGAAACCTATTTTTCTAATATTTTCAATTGCTTTTGCTGCATCTTTATCATATGGAATAATTACATCGCGGGTGTTCTCCTCGATTAACTGATAATCATGGCTGACATTTTCAAAAGGGAATGCGAGTTCCTTTGTTCGTTCCTCAAGAGAAGGTAATATTTTCTTCTGGTCAAGTCCGTCATCACCCTCATAAAAATACAACCGGGAAAAAAATTCTTCAATAGCTGGAAGAGAAAGGGGATCATTATGTGATTCTAACACCATCTCTCCAATTTCTGCAACTTTCCGTTGCCAGCTTGTAGGTTTCCCATGCTTTTCAGTTGACGAAAATAAAAATACATCACCAACAGGGAGTTTACCTTCACGGTTGCATCTCCCTGCAGCCTGTGCTATAGAATCAATTCCCGTCATTGCCCGATAAACCACAGGGAAATCAACATCAACTCCCGCTTCAATGAGTTGGGTAGAGATAACGCGACAACTCCTTCCAAACTTTAAATTTTCCCTGATTTCAGATAGTTTCGCGCTACGATGAACTGGGCACATCTTTGCACTCAGATGATACACTTCCCCGGACTTGGACAGGGCATCGTACAGTACCTGTGCATGTTTTCGGGTGTTGACGATACAAAGCATCTGAGTATGTTGCATAAGGCGGTCGGTTAATTCTTCATCAGTACATTGACCCAAATGTGTAACCTGAACTCGTTTGAATTGTTCATAAAGTTCTTCAGGAGATGGCATAATTTCTGTAATAGCGAGACTTTTATCAATAAGATCTCCTATTTTAGGTTGTGTAGCCGTACATAACACGACAGTTGATCCATAATTCACTACAAGCTCTGATAACGCCTGCAATGAAGGTTTGAGATATTCTGTAGGAAGCATCTGTGCTTCGTCAAGAATAATAACACTTTTTGAGAGGTTATGTAATTTTCTACATCTTGACCGTTTATGCGCGAAAAGTGACTCGAAAAATTGTACGTTTGTAGTAACCGTAATTGGAATGTCCCAGTTTTCTGAGGTCACTGTGTACCATTTTTCACTCTTCTCAAAATCATCAGTATCCTCTCGAGCAGGATCAAAATTGCTGTGATGCTCAAGGACATTTTTTTCTCCAAAAATATTTTTAAATACCTTTGCATTCTGTTCTATAATGCTGGTGTAAGGAATGACATAAAAAATTCGGTTGAGATTATTTGTTGAAAGGTGTTTTAAAGCAAAAGCCATTGAAGAAAGAGTCTTTCCCCCACCTGTAGGAACCGTAAGTGAAAAAAATCCGGAGGATAACTCAGCTTTATTTAAACACTGTTGCAATATTTTTTTCCGCGATTGATTAATTGGAGTATCATCTGCATCTGATGTAATCGTTCTAATCTGTTCAAAGAATACTGAAGAAAGATACTCATTTGAATCATATTTTCCCCTGATATCTGCTAAATGGGGGTTCATAAATGCTTCTGTATCTAAAGAATCTGCATCCACAAGGCAGGAATAGAGCATACGAATAAAAAATGCAATTGAAAAGCCAGTCTTATTTAAAAAAGGACGGATAGGGATGCCTGGAGAAATTTTATCCGGAGCCAAGACCTCTTCTTTAAATGCGGAATAATCCTCCAGAATCGGATTCCTCATCCGTTCACCAAGTCCACTTTGGTTACTGCCATAATTTAAAAGTCCGGTGTGATGCCCGGCAATGATATATTGTAACAATAAACTCTGGGCTTTCGGGTACAATTTTGATACCTCAACTGCCCCTGCAGTAGAATGATCTACCCGTACAGAAGATCCTTCCAGCCGTTTTTGAAATTTATCTGAGTATTTTCCGATGTCATGGAGAATTCCTGCCACATATGCAAGTTCTCCTGCATGAAAATCAGAAGCAAAAGTGGATGAAAGTTCAGCAACCTGCTTTAAGTGAGCGATGAGTGGTTGCCAGTCTGACTTATCTGATTTATCTGTAGTATGAGCATAATACATATTATCAAATCCTTAAGGTGGTTTTCAAATTCACTCAACAACAAACCTTAATCGACAGATACCATAAGACCTTCTGGTTTAGCATTTTTTAACAGGAATTTCTAATCATTGCATACACAAGCCACATATTTACCGGATGGAGTTATTTGTAAGATAATCTGTCTACCTATTCTTTCTTTTGAAATGTATCCAGCCTTAACGAGTCTTTCAATTGGGCCTTTCCTCAGTTTTGTAAGATAATTTGATTGACATTTCCTCCTCTCCCTTACAGGAAGTTCCCAATACCTTGTTTCATATCCTTCTATCCCAGAACTGATTATCTCATGAATTAATTCTTCCCCAGTAATCCCATCCGTGTTTTTTGCGATTTTTATTAAAATTGTCCTGTCAAGATCGGTAGGTAAATCAAATCTGAAATTTTCAAGATCCCAGATTCGGCAGGACTGACAAATAGAAAGACCATGTTTTTCAGTTTCATCTTCATTTTGTGAATAAGCATCAGCTCTTACATAATATAGTTGGACATTATGTGCCATTGCTGCCTGTGTTACTGCAAATGCAGTTAAACGTCCACATGCGGACATATTTACAGATATTTTATTATTTTTCAAACGTTCTTCTTTAATAATCTGGGAAATGACTGTCATAACAGATAAGATATCAAACATATCGACCCGATGAGTAACAATTTCTATCCCAAGGTTCTGAATATAGTTCGTTACTAAATCATCATAATGGCGCTGTTTTTTTGTTAACGCCTGCTCATCAGGAGATGAATATTTTTCTATCTCATCCATTGTAACCAAATGGACGCGGTTTACTTTTTCGTTATCTAATGGACGGACAGCTCTGTCAAATTCATAACCCAGGGGGATAACATGAATATATTCCCCACCTCCCTCCTGTGCCATAATAGAATAGAAGATGTAGTTGGGTTTAAATGAATCGATTTGACTTATGGGTATTGTTGAATGACTATGATAAAAAGAAAAACATTCGCAAAAGAGTGATAATGATTTTATTTCGGTAAAAATAGTAACAAGATGATACAATATATTTAAAGTTGAATTTAGCTAACTGTGAACTCATCCTTTTGTAGTAGAATATTAGGAATACATCCTCATGAACCAATAGAGATTAGAGTGATTATAGATTGTTATTGACCAAAATTCAAGAAAAAGGCAATTCAAACCTAAAAAATTATTTAGATTTTTTTCTTAAACCGTGAATGCAATAAACAATGATGTTGTAATTGAATCTTCACTTCCTCCAATTTCAGAAGTCCCAATATTGGTTAAAGACATATTATCTCTTTCCAGTCACAAACTATGATAAGAATCTGACAAATTTACCGATTCAAACCAGATAGTGACTGGAAAACCTGCTAAAACAATCACATACGGGAGTAAATATGACCTTCACCCTGAAAATAGAGTATCTCAGTCCCATCACCTCGGCAGACCTTGACCTAAAACCCCCCGTGCCTGCTGACTATCCTCACCAGGGAGACAAGACCCTCCTGCCTTCCCCCTAATTCCACATAAAACATTTCAATCCCATTCAAACCTGAAACCCGCGACTATCCTCCGTCCGTTTCCCTCCTCTTTCAAGCCCCATATATACTCACGTCCAATATTGTTGGTCACACGAGTGACAGGGGAAACATCGAACATGGCAGATTTTGTATCGAAATCAGTAATTAAAAGTGCAGAGCGGGCTTTAGCAACTCCCTTTGCAACGAAAGCAGCAATGAACACCATCGTCGGGAACATCCTTTCCGGCAACCCCTGGGGATGTACTGCATACACCTCTGGCGGGGAAACACTCCCAGCCGTCTCAAAGAGTGCAGAATATTACTCAGGGAAGGTCATCTATGAGAACAACGACGGAAAACAGGTTGGGTATATCGCTGTCAGGGCTCCGACATCTGCAGCCTTTGACACAGATATCTCTACCATTCTTGCAAATGCAGCCCTTGAAACTGCAATGGGCGGCACTGCATCACATGACAGTTCAGAGGATTCCTTCAGTGTGACC
>Ga0265295_1009125_pt1 | contig 10728 bp, 9 predicted proteins | sample Munlansysbiofilm_FD_192503 | JGI IMG/M metagenome (GOLD analysis project Ga0265295, IMG submission 192503) | Leachate microbial communities from a municipal landfill in Southern Ontario, Canada - Methane capture system biofilm | ecosystem: Engineered > Solid waste > Landfill > Unclassified ... | reverse complement strand
AGTTTCTGCCATAAGTGCAACAGCAAGAAAATTGGCTGTTATAATCTGGAATATGATAGTTAAAAACAAACCATACTATAATCCAAAAGAATATCTCTATCTTGACCAAAAAAGAAAATTAGGTTTATTGAAGCGCATTCAAAAACAAATTACTAAATTTGAGCTTTCAAAAGAAAACTTTGAATTTGTAACTGCCTGATTATAAATAATAAAAATTGACGTTAGTCAGAGTTATGAAAGGACCCAAATAACGACAGACAATGAAACAAATATTATTAATCATCTTGACAATTACAACTCTCAAAGTTGCTGGACAAAATCATTTTATTGGAGTGAAAGGTGGACTTAACTCGACAAATATTACTTCAAGTAATTTTTTAGGTCAAACTGATTCTAGAACAGGATTAACTGCTGGACTGACCTATGGATATTTATTTAATAAACATTTTTCTATTGGGGCGGACTTGATTTACAATCAGCATGGCTTTAATAACGACATTATATTTACAGACAATTTAGGAAATCCAACAGGTGAAAAACATACAACTAAATTTAACTATGACTACATCTCATTACCAATAAAGACTGGACTAAACATTGGGAATAAACTTTACGGGTTTACAAATATTGGGGTAATCCCATCCTTGCTTGATGAAGCCAAAACAACAACACCAACTTTTGACACAGACGGAAAGCTGACCGGAAACGAAACTTTTGATATTACCAATCGTGTTTCAAAATTCGACTTTGCTGGACTGATTGAAATTGGTGGTGGCTATAAATTTAAAGGACGATATTGGTTGTTTACTTCGTTTTCTTATCAACATAGTTTTACGACAATTACAAACTCTGACTATTTTGCAAACAGTAAAATCAGACACAATGGAATGGCTTTAACAATAGGACTAAAATGTGCATTGACAAAAGAATAACTGGCTATAATAGGCGGTAATTTTATGAAAACAGACCAGACCATAAATTTTGACACACAAAAACTGACAGTTAGCAATGACCGTTGGACAGTTGTGTTATGGTTTGAGAGCAGATATGCAGAGAATAAGATTATTGAAACGAAGAGCTACACCAAGACAATTGACTTGAACGAAACAGGAGAATTAAGTTCTCTTCTCGCAATTGAAATTACAAACAATCGTGGCGACACTACAAGCTGTTTAATTACTGGCATTGACGGAGGAAGCTATTTGTATATTGCTGACGACAAGAACAAAAGTCAGTCAGTAAAATTGTTAAGTGACAACTTAATATTGAGCTTAGGTTTTACTTTTTTTTCCTTCAGCATAGACAAGCAAGAAATAGAATGGAAACTTAGACCTGACATGGCTGAAGTTTTTGAGTTCTATGACTTACATGACGACTACTTGTTGAGAGGGGAATTAGAAATTCACAGAATAACAAGAAATGGAAACGTAAAATGGAGTTATGGTGGTAGAGACATATGGGTAAATATTGACGGTAAAAAAGAAGTCCATATTGAAAATGACAAAATCATACTAACTGACTTTGAAGGAAATGTTTATGTAATTGACTTCAACGGACAAACATTAGAGGACAGACCATTTGTTAGAATTAAAGAGAACAGAAATAAATGGTGGCAGCTATGGAAATGAAAAGAAAAACTACCGCTAATAAATAGGGCTTCGAGCGGTGCGCAGCACCCAGCGTGAAGCACAGCTTGAAATAAATCCTAGATTTAGTCCTATGTGTTTTGTTTATACTCGAAATGATTTTTTAAAAATAAGTTTGAGAAAAAGTATATCATTTCGGTATAACATGTTTTTATATTTTATTCGATTTTATCAAGAGAGGTTTTTGTGTGGTTGTCCCATTTTTTTGATTGGATAAAATCTTTTTACCTCTGTTATGCTGTTGATTTGCAGTGATTTTTGTTTGGTTTTGATAAAATGGGCAATAGCCTATCAGTCCGCAAAATGCAGAGAAAATTATTTGTTGACTAATTTGCAAATGTATTGCTGAAAAATGACAAATGGCAGGGAGAATGGATACGTGGCAGTTCTGACTGAAAGTAATACCAACATTTAAATCAAATTAGACCATGGAATAATTTGGTTTTAGTATTTATTTATGCCATAGAGTTTCTATTAGAGTGCAGAAGATATTTATTGAATTGGACTATTATAGAAACCGTATCGGTACAAAATTACTGATTAATATTATGTTCTGCTTGGTTTTGCTGAAAAATAGGTAAAAAAAGCCAAGTAATTGAGAAGCCATAGCCATTTTTATACATTTCCCAAATATTAAATGTTTTTTTTAAAATTACTTAAACAAAAGCACCAATTTGATTGTTAGTTTTGTGTTGTAGGAAAAGTGTGAAAAAGTAAATGTTTTTTTATTCTCGGTTTCTCAGAATCTGGATTTAGTTTATTAGTTGCCAGTTACTTCTTGTTATTGAGATGAAAAAAAATGACCTTACATTTCAAAGGAGCGGAAACCGAAAAGCTAAATGAGTAGGCAGATTATTTAATATTAAATTTCAACCCATGAGATTATTTTTTTCGACCTTGTTTTTATCTATGATTTTTCTCTTCGCAAATGCTCAAGAGAGAAGCGTAAAAGTTGATTTTGAATCTGAATCCTTTTTCAATAACCCCAAAATTCCATTTGATAAACCTTTTGCTATTAGCGGAGAAGCCGGAAGTGAAATAGAGTTTGTGAAAGTAAATATCTCTTATCAGGGCAAAGATTTTGTTTTGCATTCTTTTGCATGGAACCGATGCGAAGATAACAAATCAGAAACCTTTAATATTGTTGTTCCACCTATTCTTAAATCGAATACGAAATACGATTTTAATGTGGTTATATACAAGTTGTTATCTCAAACTCAAAAGGAATATCTGCATAAAAACATTGAAGACAGAGTTCGTTTTTTATTAATGAACAATATCTATTTCGACGGAAAAAAAGTAACTGTCAATAAACCGAAGGATGTTTATCAGAAATTAAGTCAACTTATAACCGAATCATTTACGCTCTATGAGTCAAAAAATGGAATTCCTATGCAAGCCCCATCCGCTTTGGTATTGGATGAGCTAAAAAAGACCAGTGATTTCAGGTTTGGCAATTTCTTTAAAAAGAAAAGCCAAAAAGAAATTGATACAATTGCACGTAAATCAATTTCCGATAAAGTAGAGCATCTTGTACGTTTGATTAGTTCAGAAATTACACCATATATAAATAGTCAGTTGGTGCAACATCACAGACAGGCTAATATTACGGCTGTAGAAACAGACAAGGAAGCTTTTACTTTGCCCGTTAATATTGGCGTTTATGCTTGGAATAAAACTGTAAACATTAATAATACTTCTATGCAAAACATTGATTTTACACCCGGTATCGGTTTAACCATACCTTTTAATAATAAAAGCAAGCTGACCTCAAAAATGCGAATGTTTGATTCTTTTGGTTTTTCGACCGGCGTTTTGTTTAAATCTGTGTATGATGAAAGAGGAACTGAATTTGTTACCCCAGGCGTTAACTTGCCCGTTTATGCCGGACTTGGATTCCGCTTATTTAAAGTGATTCGCTTTAATGCTGGAGTGCTAGTAATAGGCGAAAAAGGAAGTCAGAATTATAGAAATATATCAGTAATACCAACGGCAGGTTTAGCCCTAGAACTTAACTTATGGATGGGAATAAAATAATAAGAATTGTCTTAACAGGCTTTGTCGCACTTTTCATTGCCGCATGCAAGGTTCAAGAACCGAGTTATGTGAGTTTGTATGTAGATAATGCATTGCAAAACACGGATACAATTGCTCTTGCTGATACCATAACGGATATGGTGGAAGATGCCACTTCCGTTTATCTTACGGATACAAGTCTTGTGGATGAGCCAAAAATGCTAGTTTATACACAAATAGCAAAAGGAGCACTGGAAACATCTTCGGACAGCAGTTTTCAATATGAAGTTAAAAAAATGCTGATCGCGATTACGGACTCTATTCAGCAATTAAATAAACAGATGTTTGAACTTCAAAATGTTTCTAAATTGGATACCGTTTTAAGAGTGAATAAAATTTATAATAAGCAGATTTCAGATAGCATTTATTCGGAATTTGATTGTGAAAAGCTACTTCAGTCAAACAACGAGATTATAGCTTTGTTAAATCTTCAGATGGCAGAACTGAAGAGCAATGCTAATTCAAAAGCAGATACAATATATATAAACAACGAAAAAAGCACTCTTTCGAGTGATGCAAACACAAGTCAAATGTTGCGTTCCAAAAATGATTCAATTTACCTATTGCGTAATCAATTGCTTGAGATGAAAAACAAGGATACCCCAAAAACTGAAATTGTGTACGTTTATAATGAACCTGAAAAAACATTAAACAAACAAAGCCAACAAAGTGAAAAATCGGTTCAGAAACTGTTAAAAGTAAAAGGTGATACGATACAGCTTTTACAAAATCAATTGCTAAATACTCAACTACATCAATCTCAAAAAGATTCCATACTCTTGTTGCAAAGCCAATTGCAAAATCAAAGATTTCAAGATGCTCAAAAAGACAGCATTCGGATTTTGCAAAGTCGATTGCAAATTTTTCAACTTCAAGAGCCTGAAATAGATACTGTTTATATAGAAAAAGAGTTTAAAGAGATGCAAGCTTCCAAAAATCTTTTAATTGCTCATAAAGATGCTGATAATCAGTCTTTAAAAGATTCTTTAGCACTTTCTAAAAGCCGTTTGTTAAACTTAGAAAAAGAAATTAAAGCAGGCATGGATACGATTGCTTTTCTTCGAATAAATGAGAAAAAAGTTCTTAAAACTTTGCCATCAGACACTTCATTGCTTGTTGCTTTTTATGGTTTAGGGAGTATAAAACCACTCTTCGAAGACAGTCTTATAAAAACGCTAAAGCAAAGCATCAAGGATAATAATATTTCTAAAATAACGATTTCCGGCTATACTGATAGTTCGGGCAGTGAGAAAATAAACAAGGAAATTACCAATAAGCGAATTAATTATATGATGGAAATTCTGTCACAATGGATTGCGGTAGAAAATATTTATGTTCAGAATTTTGGAAAAACTTTTTCGTCAGATGCTAAAGATAGCAAACAACAACGTAGGTTGGAGCTGAAAATATACACAAAATAAGGAGTGGTTTAAAATGTTAATTATGAATTGAGAATTAAAAGTTAAGAGTTTTACTCAATTACTCTGTCACTTATACCTTTTTGAAACTCTCACCTCGAATCAGTTGCACGTTTCGAGGTCGTTGAGTACTGATTCTCGGGATAGACTGCATCGCCTAAAGGATGAATTGCGAAAAGGATGAACCACGATATTTTCGCAAAATTGAATATTTTCACCATTTGAAACTTTTTGCTTCTACTGTCTGCCGCCTGGCACTTGGCTGGCAATTCCTATTTGTATTTCTGAAAAAAATAAATTAACTTTGCTAATAGCTTGATTACAAAGAGCAAACTAATTACAGAATGGATAGATACGTTTTATGAATGAAAAAATAATAGATTTAAGAAGGGAGTTGCATAAATATCCCGAAATTTCCAACAAGGAATTTAAAACTACAGAGCGGATTATTCGATTTATAAATGAGTTCAATCCGGATGAAACTATTCGGCTTGGAGATACTGGAGTTTTATTTGTTTTTAATGGAAATGAAAAAGGAAAAACAGTCTTATTTAGAGCGGAATTAGACGCTTTGCCTATTAAAGAAATTTCTGAAATTGAGCATAAATCAGTGAATGAAAATATTTCTCATGTTTGCGGACATGATGGACATATGGCTATTTTGGCAGGTTTGGCTCAAAAAATATCAAACGACCGTCCAACAAAAGGGAGTGTGATATTGCTTTTTCAGCCAGCAGAAGAAGTAGAGCAGGGTGCACGCGATGTTTTAGAAAATCCAAAGTTTAAAAACATTCATCCCGATTGTATTTTTGCACTTCACAATGTGCCTGGTTTTGAAAAACATAAAATTATTTTAAAAAAAGGAAGTTTTGCGTCGGCTTCAAAGGGAATGACGGTGAAGCTATTTGGAAAATCATCTCATGCTGCGGAACCTCAAAATGGTATTAGTCCTGCCAATGCTATTTCTCAAATAATCAGCAAGTTGCATAATTTACGAGAAGACAAAACTTTGTTTAGCGATTTCATTTTGCTAACTATTATTCACATACAATTGGGTGAAATTTCTTTTGGAACGTCCCCTGGCTATGCCGAAATGAGAGTTACGTTGCGGGCTTTTGAAAATGAAGATATGAACTTGCTCACTTCTTATTGTGAAAAAATAATTCAGGAAATATCACGTTCCGAAAACTTGAAATGTGAATTTTCTTACAGCGAAGTCTTTCCGGCCACAGTCAATAGTGATCGATGTGTGGATATTGTGGAGGAGTCGGCAAAGCAATTAGGTTTAGAAATTGAGTTTGTGAAAACGCCTTTTAAATGGTCGGAGGATTTCGGATATTACACGGAGAAATTTGAGGCTTGTTATTTTGGACTAGGTTCGGGCATTCATCAGCCTCAACTTCATAATCCAGACTTTGATTTTCCGGATGATGTTATTGAAACTGGAATAAATACGTTTTTCACTATTTACAAAAAGATATTTAATTATGGTTCATGATTCAATAATAACGCTCAATGAAAAATCAGTTCAAAATAACATTTCTTTTTTACGTTCTAAATTTGGTGAAAAAGTAAAAATATCAGCGGTTGTTAAAGCGAATGCATATGGACACGGAATTGAGCAAATAGTTCCCGTTTTTGATAAATATGGTATTGATCATTTTTCGGTTTTTTACTACAGAGAAGCGGTTCGTGTTTATAATTGTTCATCAAAACCAAGATCCATTATGGTGATGGGATGGTTGTGTGATGAAGATATAAAAGATGCCATTGAAAAAGGAATAGAGTTTTTTGTATTTAGTATTGAAAGACTAAAAACGGCTGTGGAATTTGCCAAAGATCTTAATTTAAAGGCTAAAATTCATATTGAAGCAGAAACGGGAATGAACAGGTCGGGTTTAGATTTTGGGGAGATAGAGTGTGCCATTGAAATTATAAAAGAAAATATCTCTTTTATTGAAGTATGCGGATTTTGTACTCATTTGGCTGGTGCTGAAAGCATTTCAAATCATTTTAGAATCCAAAATCAGTTGCAAAAGTACAAGGAAATGTTTGCTCGTTTTGAAGCAAGCGGCTTGAATGCAAAATACAAGCATGTTGCCAATTCTGCTGCTTCTTTTGTTTACCCGGATACAAGGATGGATATGGTTCGAGTCGGAATCATGTTATATGGTTTTTGGTCGAGCACCGAAGTCTTTGTTCAGTATATCAATAATCAAAATGATAGATTAGATCCTTTAAAAAGAATATTGGGATGGAAAAGTCATATTATGTCTCTAAAAAAAGTGAAAAGTGGTGAATTTGTCGGATATGGAATTTCATATCTTGCTCAAGGTGATATTGTCACTGCTTTGGTTCCTGTCGGATATTCAATGGGTTACAATCGGTCACTAAGCAATAAAGGACATGTTCTTATACGTGGTCATAGATGCAATTTAATTGGACTTGTAAACATGAATATGATTATAATCGATGTTACCAATATCAAAAATGTGGAAGTGGGAGATGCGGTTGTTTTGATTGGAAAACAAGGAAAATTAGAAATAAAAGTTAGCTCATTTAGTAATTTATGCGAAGAGCTTAATTATGAAGTTCTTGCACATTTGTCAGAAAGTATAACGAGGATTGTAAGCAAGTGACTGAGTAACCTAGTGACTAGCTTCCCCAGTAATACCAATACTTATTTCAAATTAGTCCAACGGATAATTTGAAATTTAGTATTGCATGTCCTCGCAAAGCGGGATTTATGCCGATAGAGTTTCTGTTATCCCAAATTAAAATTGTAGATAGTCTACGTTTTGACAGTTATGTCCTACAATTTTATAATTTGCATAATGCCGATGCTTAAAATAAATAGTACAATGAGCTAAAAGCAAAATTGGACTATATTATTTTTCAAATCGGTATTAGAGTACAAAAAATATTTATTGAATTGGACTATTATAGAAACCGTAACGGTATAACTTCTGCAAAGCCTTAAAACTGTGGATATTAGTTTTGTTAGAATTAAATCATCCTTAAAATTTTATAAAAAACATCTTTTGTTTTTAAAACTGCTAATAAAAGATTTGCAAATTTGAAGATTTTTGAGTATTTTTGTACGTGGCTAAAAAGTAAAGAATATTTGATTCCCTTGCATAATAGCCATACATGCAAAGTCAAGACATATAATGTCTGGATTTTTAATAAACGAATGACCACACATTGAAAAAGGGAAGTAATCCGAAAATTCAATAGAGTAGGAAGTTAAACAATTTAAAAAGGAACATATGACAACAAAGCAAAAAATAGCAGCATTAGCAACAGAAAAGAGTGCCCCTTGCGTTACAATTTCGCTAAATACGCACAGAACTCATCCTGACAATGCTCAAGATGTAATTTTATTAAAAAATCTACTAAAAGAAGCAGAAGAGAGAGTCATAAATGAATTTGGGAAAAGGCCTGTAGCATCATTATTGGAAAAGATTTCAGGATTGGAAATTGATGAAAGTCTAAACTTAGATTCTTTGCATATTTTCTTGTCAAATGATACGCAAGAGATTATTAAGTCGCCTTGGAAAATACAATCGAATAGGGTACAAGTTGCTGATACTTTTAACATTCGTCCTTTAATAAAATCATTAAACATGAATGAGGAGTATTATATTCTTTTGCTTTCTCAAGGGGGTGTTTCAATGTATAATGCGACCCATGACGGAATTACTGAGGAGATTAAAAATGCCGATTTCCCATTTTCAGAGATTCCTCATCAAGTAACCGAGCGAATAAAACATAGTGACAGCGGATTGCTAGATGATATGGTTCGTGAGTTTTTTAATGATGTTGACAAAGCCGTTGTTAGAGTCTACAACGAATATAACTTGCCTTGTGTAATTATTAGCACCGAAAACAATTACAGCCGTTTTATGCAAGTGGCAGACAGACCCTCTATCTATCATGGATACGCCAATATCGATTACAATAATACCGACACTCATCACATTGCCAAGCAAGCCTGGGAAATAATTAAATCTTTAATTTACGATCGTAGAGCTGAAGCCATGAGCGAAATGAAAGACGCAATGGGAAAAGGCAATGCTTTGACTGATTTGCAAGAGATTTTTCAAGCTTCGATGGAAGGTCGTGGCGATTTATTAATTGTAAATAAAGATTATGCACAAGCTGTAAGAATGACTGGCGAGAAGACTTTTGACTTGGTGACTGACAATACCAAACCAGGTGTGATAGATGATGTTACCAGCAATATTGCCTGGGAAGTGTTGTCGAAAAATGGCAGAGTCTTTTTTGCTTCACGCGATGAAATTAATGAGGTGGAAACGATTGTTCTTAAAACACGATACTAAAATAACATAATAGTATTATTGGAATAACGGGAACACAAACATCTTCTTTTAACCCAAATTCTTCCTTAAATCAATTTCGATTAGCACTAGGAATGAACATGCAAGGCACTGAAACAGTTCGTGTTTGGATGTATGAAAACCCTTATCCTTTTGATAAAGTATTTGAACTTTTTGGAACTATAGAAGGCTACGGGGACTTGAAAAACTAAATAAAACAGAATGGTTTCAAAGCTCTCCCTTTCGAACAGAGTTTAGAGTGAGACTTTGGAAGTTGGATGATAGTGTTTCTTATTTTACTAAGTATAAAATGAAATTTTAAGAAAAGAAATTCTGAAGTCAAAAAATAGATTTATGAAGATATTTGTCAACGATAAAGAAATAAGCATACATAAGGGTGCTAAAGTAGTGGATGTGGTGCGTTCTTATTTTGCTCATTACGGACAGAGAATACCCTCCAACTTGCTCATCGTGACGGATGCCTATGGCAATACTATTGCTTTGGATGGCGAACTAAGAGAAGGAAGTTGTTTATATTTGAAAAACCAAAAAACAGAAGTATGAAAAGATTTTTGATGAAACCAAAAGTATTTTGTGTTATTGTTCTGCTAGGCACCTCTTTGTTTATGGCTTGCACCACTAGGCAAAAGATTAAATTGTCAGAGCTGCCCAAAGTGAAAATGATAGAAATTCTTGCCGTAAACGACATGCACGCAGCCTTGGATAATTTTCCTCGTTTTGCTTTTATGGTGGACAGTTTGCGTGCCATTTATCCGGATTTATTGCTTGTATCGGGTGGCGACAACCAAACGGGAAATCCTGCCAATGACCAATATCCAGAAAAAGGAATGCCCATTATTGAACTTATGAATGCAGTAAAATTTGACTTATCAGCCGTTGGTAATCACGAATTTGATTCCCGACTTGCGGGTTTTGAACATATTACACACAAAGCTGAGTTTGAATTTCTGAGTGCAAATATTGAACTGCCTAAGAAAGCTAATTTTCGTATTAAACCTTATAAAATTCTTAAAACATCAAATGGGGTTCGAATAGCTTTTGTTTCATTTTTGGATATTAACAACATTGGAATTCCAGATACTCATCCCGATAATGTGAAAGGATTTGTGTTTAAAGATCCATTCCAAGCTGCTCCAAAATACCTTTTTTTGAAAGACAGTTGTGATGTGTTTATTGTTTTGAATCACATGGGATTTGAAGAGGATGTGAAATTAGCCAAGCAACTGC
>Ga0265295_1009124_pt1 | contig 10729 bp, 8 predicted proteins | sample Munlansysbiofilm_FD_192503 | JGI IMG/M metagenome (GOLD analysis project Ga0265295, IMG submission 192503) | Leachate microbial communities from a municipal landfill in Southern Ontario, Canada - Methane capture system biofilm | ecosystem: Engineered > Solid waste > Landfill > Unclassified ... | reverse complement strand
AGTTTTTGGTGTGGAAAAAGCCGAGGCAATCATTCCCCTGTTAAATGAAAAACCGCCATTTACGGTGCGCTGTAACACTTTAAAAACATCACAAGATCAATTGATTAAAGACTTTCAGGGTGCCGGGGTCGATGTAATACCCGGAACCTTGTCGCCCAATGCCATCCATCTGACTAACCTGGGGATTTTTGAGAGTAACATTGAAAATTTTCATTTATACCGAGATGGCCATTTTCTAATTCAGGATCAGGCCGCGATGCTGACGGTCGAGCGGTTAAATCCCAAACCGGGGGACCGGGTTTTGGACATGTGTGCGGCACCGGGCGGGAAAACAACCTATCTGAGTCAGATGATAAAAAATCAGGGACAGATCATTGGTCGGGATGTATACGCCAGTCGTCTGGAGCTTATCAAACAAAGCATGCAGCGGCTGGGTTGTACAAATATCAGTCTTGAAGATCAGGATGGCTGTGATTTTTCGCAAGCCGATGAAGCCTCATTTGATAAAATTCTATTGGACGCTCCCTGTACAGGTCTTGGGGTAATCAGACGAAAACCGGAGATAAAATATCATAGTACCAAAGAAGGCCGCAAAGCATTGGTAAAGATGCAGGCGATCTTACTTGAAAATGCCGTCCGCTATCTAAAACCCGGTGGTGAGCTGCTTTATTCAACCTGCACCGTTAACAAAGATGAAAATGAAAATCAAATAAAAAAGCTTTTGGTTAAATTTCCCCGACTGCAGATCATTCCCGATAACAATGGCAATGACTATACCTATACCAGCCCTCTAATCGATGGCTGCGACAGTTTTTTTATGTGTTTATTAAAAAAATAGCAAGGCTGGTTTTGTAACGGGCGGGCTTTGATAAACAATAACCAGAGAAAAAGAATTTTGAAAAAATTGAATTTGTTCAATTGTTTTGATATAATAATACAATCTATGTAAAGCATCCCGTTTAGTGTAATGCTTCTCTGATAGTATAGGAGTAAAACATGAAGGAAAATATTTTTGGCAAAGACATCAGTGAGTGTGAAGGACTCATGATCGGCCTTGGTGAAGCCAGGTATCGTGGGCAACAATTGTATCAATGGCTCTATGAGAAAAAATGTGAAAACTTTAGTGAGATGACCAATTTTTCCTGCGGTTTAAGAGAAAAGTTATCAAAAAAATATAAATTATTTCATGGTCGCATTCAAACCAAGCAGGAAGATCATCATGATGGTACAAAAAAATATTTAATTGAGCAAAAAGATGGTCAATACATTGAAGCTGTGTTAATGCACTATGAACATGGCGCTTCGTTATGTGTGTCAACACAGGTTGGATGTAACATGGGGTGTAAATTCTGTGCCTCCACAAGGGGCGGTAAAATCAGAGATTTAAGCGCCGGAGAAATATTGGATCAGATTTATTTAGTAGAAAAAGAAGAAAATATGCGAATTTCTAATGTTGTCATCATGGGGATTGGCGAACCGCTTGATAATTATGATGAAGTGATCAAGTTTATTCGTATTGCCAATACGGGCTTTGGAATCGGTCAACGTAAGATCAGTCTTTCCACCTGTGGAATTATTCCGGGGATCGAAGCTTTAGCGGATGAAAATTTGCAGATTAATCTTGCCATATCGCTGCATTCTGTTTTTTCAGAGCAACGAAAAGTGTTGATGCCAATCGCAAGTCGCTATGAGTTTGAGCCATTGATGGCGGCCTGTAAATCATATTTCAAAAAAACCGGAAGACGCATTACCTATGAGTATGCCCTAATCGACGGTTATAATGATCGTGATGAAGATATCGTGGGATTGATCAAACTGTTAAAAGGAAGTCAAAACCATTTGAATCTGATTGGTTTAAATGAGATCCAGGAAACGGATTATAAAGAGAGTCCCCGATTAAAATACTTCCTTGGGGAACTGGAAAAATACGGCATTAATGTTACGTTGAGACGAAAAATGGGAAGAGAAATTGACGCTGCATGTGGTCAGCTTCGAAAAAAAAGATATGAGGATAAGGTGAGTGTATGAAATGTGCCTATGGATCCAATGTTGGATCACTGAGAAAGGTAAATCAAGATGCCTACTTGGCAGCAACCATAAAAAATGTTGATCGTCTTTCTTATGTTTTTGCAGTGGCAGATGGACTGGGAGGGCATCGCAGCGGTGAAATAGCAAGTAAAACAGCGGTCGATTTTATTAAGAATAATTTATCGGGAATTAAAAATTATTTTGATCCCGAAGAGATGATGTCTTTTGTAAAAGCCATTAATTTAGAACTTAAAAAAAATGGTGACGATGAGCCCGCACGTTTGGGTATGGCAACAACCCTGACCATGTGTATCGTTGATGGAAATTATTTGTGTATTTGTCATGTCGGCGACAGCCGAACCTACAGTATTACAGAGGATGCAATTATCCGCCTGACGAAAGACCACTCACTTGTTCAAATCCTGGTTGATGAAGGAAAAATAACCCAAGAGGAAGCAGAAATACATCCCCAGAAAAATGTAATTACCCGGGCTCTGGGAACCGATAACTCAGTGAATGTTGATTTTTATCGCTATGAGATCAATCCGGAAGCAATCTATATGATCTGTTCGGATGGTCTTTTTAATATGGTTTGCGACCAGGATATGAAGACCGTTATTTTGGAAAATAGTCTGGAAGATGCAGCAAAAAAACTCATCGATCTGGCAAACATAAACGGAGGCAAGGACAATATCACCGTTGTCCTATTTAAGCCTCTGGAAGGGGTGCCAAATGCTAAGTAGAACCTTAGGAAAACGTTATGAGATTGTGGAATTAATTGGACGAGGTGGGATGGCCTATGTTTATAAAGCTCGGGATTTAAAACTGAATCGTTATGTGGCAGTTAAAGTGCTACGTGAAGAGTATACTGAAAATGAACAGTTTATTAAAAAATTTGATCGGGAATCTCAAGCTGTCGCCTGTCTATCTCATCCTAATATTGTCGGCGTCTATGACGTTGGCGTTCAGGATAATATTTACTACATTATCATGGAATATGTCGATGGGATTACCCTGAAACAATACTTAATGAGAAAAGGACGCCTTGATTATATTGAGGCCACCCGTTTTGTAATGGATATATCAAATGCTCTGCGGTGTGCTCATGAGAACAAAATTATTCATCGGGATATTAAACCACATAATATTCTCTTGACTCGGGATCTGGTTCCCAAGGTTGCAGACTTTGGAATCGCCCGGGCGATTACCAGTTCAACGGTCACCATGACCAATCAAACGATGGGTTCGGTTCACTATATTTCGCCGGAACAAGCCAAGGGTGGATTTGTGGATGAGCGATCGGATCTCTATTCATTGGGGATTTTATATTATGAGCTGTTAACGGGAAAGCTTCCTTTTGACGAAGAAAATACCGTCACCATTGCGATCAAACACATTCAGGAAGAGATTGTCCCACCCAAGTTGCTGGAACCCAAAATACCAGAACGCGTTAATCAGATTGTCATCAAGCTGACTCAAAAAAAACCGGACGAGCGCTATCAGAATACCGATGAACTTATGGAAGATCTTGAAGCACTGTTAGAAAACTTAAGTGTTGGCGCAGGTGATGGCAATCATCTGAGTAATGACACCCACATCATTCGAGAAGGACTTTTTCATGTTGAGAACACTGGCAGTCATGCGACGATTAATCCGGATGATGATGAGGATGATGACGAATATTATTATGAAACACCAAAAGAAACGGCAGCTAGAAAAAAGAAGCGTAAGATGGTGCTTCTTTCAGTGTTGGCTGTTGTGGGCATTCTGGCTATAAGTGCTATGGCATATGCCTTCTTTTCAGGAAAAACTGTTGATGTCCCGAATATAACGGGGAAAACGACCACAGAAGCGAAAACCACGCTGGAAAAATTAAATCTGGTTCTGGAAATTGAAAAAGAAGTTTATAATGCAGAAGTAGAAGCAGGATTGATCATTACTCAGAATCCGGAAAGCGGCAAGGAATTGCAAAGTGGGAAAACAGTCAAGGTAACAGTCAGCAAAGGAGTCAAGACCGGAAATATCCCGACCGTTATCGGGATGAGTGAAACAGAGGCAATAAAAGCAATTGAAGCGGCTAATTTTGTGGTTGGTGAGATAAAGAGAGAGTTCAACAGCGATTATAATGCTGACATTGTTTTTCAAATGAATCCCAACGCAAATACGACGGCCAATGAAGGAACGAAGGTTACGATTTACGTAAGTAAGGGCGAAAATCTAGTCACTGTACCAAGTGTAATTGGTCAAACGGAAGCCGATGCTAAAAATACCATTACGAAGGCGGGGTTGACAGTTGGAACAATTAGCTATGAAAGCAGTGGTGATTATTCCAAAGGAATGGTTATGAAACAGTCCCCCACCGATGGGAATCAGGTTGCTAACGGATCAAATGTAGCGATTGTTATCAGCAGCGGGAAGAAATCGACGCAGAAATTGACCATTGATTTAAGTGAGTATATTCAAACGACTCCAGCAAAATCGGTTAAGGTTAGAGTTGTTTTAACTGCGGCAGATAATACCGAAACGGTAATTTATGAAGGAACAAATCTGTCTGACGACGTCTTTTCAGTCAATGTCGAGGGTATTGATCGCGAAACCTATGAGGTATTTATTGATGGATCCAGCGTTGGAACGGGCTATATTGATTTTTAAAGATAAATAATTGGTTGATTAAAACTGAACTGATACTACGGGTTTATATAACAATTAAGCATTCAATTCGTACATTTCCATGAAAGGTTCGACTGGAACAATGTTTCAATTGATTATACAGACCCGTATTTAATTTTCAGATGTAGCGATATCAGAAGAGAGAAAAGTTGCGCAAGGAGGATTAGATTGATATCAAACGAACAGGTAACGGGAAAAATTATTAAGGGCATTGGCGGATTCTATTATGTTAAAACAAATCACGGCCATGAGGTGTTGGAGTGTAAGGCAAGAGGTGTCTTAAGGCACCAGAAAATCATACCAACCGTTGGTGATGAAGTGATGATTCAATCCGATAACCCTGGAGAATGGATGATCGAATCGATTCTCCCGCGAAAAAACATCTTTATCAGACCCCCTGTGGCCAATGTTGATATTGGCCTGATTGTGTTTTCAATGACACATCCCAAACCGAATTTATTACTTCTTGATATGCTATTAATTAGTTCGGAGATTCAAAATGTTACACCGGTTGTCTGCTTTACTAAAAGAGATTTGACAAGTTCTGTGGACGAAACGGCGATTAAAGAAATCTACGAAAAAACGCCGTATAAACTGTTTTTTTTCAGTCACAATGATACCGGCACCATGGATGAGATTATCGGCGAAATAGGCGGTAAAACAGCTTTTATGGCCGGCCCGTCAGGAGTTGGTAAATCGACCATGGCAAATTACTTATGTGCAGACCAAACCATGGAGACCGGCACCCTGAGTCAGAAATTAAAAAGAGGGAAACATACGACCCGTCATGTGGAATTGTTAGAAACTAAAAACGGTGGTTTCTTGTTAGACACCCCTGGGTTTTCATCTTACCAGATTTCGGAAATGATCAAACCGGAAGAATTGCGGGAGTACTTTCCAGAATTCTCCCGCGGGGAATGCCGATTTAAAAGCTGTCTCCACAAAGAAGAGCCAGGCTGTGATGTAAAAGAAGCTGTTGCGGCGGGAAAAATCAGTGCCGTTCGATACGAACATTATTTAAGTTTATTGGATGAAATAAAAAAGGATCAATACTGATGAAAGCGATCATTTTTACAAATGGTGAGTATCATAATAAAGTTTTTTACGCGAATTATGTAAATAAAATCAAGGCAGATTATCTGATCTGTGCTGATGGTGGAGCGAATTACGCCAGAGAACTAAACATTTACCCTGATATTATCATTGGGGATATGGATTCGATTACGGCGGAAACAAAAGCATTTTATAAAGAAACCAGGTATGCGTCGTATCCGCCTAAAAAAGATGAAACAGATACTGAGTTGGCAATTTCTCATGCGATAGAAAAAGGGGCAAGTGAGGTTGTTATTCTTGGTGGCCTGGGTTCCCGGATGGATCATAGCCTTGCCAATATCTATTTGCTGAAGCGCTTTATGGATGTTGGAATTGAAGCTGAAATAGTTAATGAAAATAATCGCATTCGCTTAATTGGTAGAACAACAGAATTTCACTTTCCGATTGGTACGATTATTTCGTTATTGCCAATTGATGGTGATGTCGAGGAGCTGACGATTACCGGATTTGAGTATCCCATCACTGCAGGACAAATGGTCATGGACAAACCGTATGGCATCAGCAATGTGACAAATAAAAGCACTCAGCAGATCATTTTAAAAAAGGGAACGCTGTTGATGGTTATTCCGAAAGATTAAAAAAGTGAGAAGAATGTACAAACAGTAAGATGTTAAGCAGCGTGGAAATTAGATCGCTGTCAAACAGCTGCCAGACGAGCAGTGTGCTCGTTTGGCATTTTGCTTTGACACAAGAAAAAAGAGTCTCATTAAAGACTCTTCAACTATTGTTCCGAAGATAGAAGAGCCTAAGCTCTTTCGACTTTACCGGATCTCAAACAACGTGTACAAACACTAATTCGTTGTGGTGTACCTTCAATTACAACTTTAACTCTTTGCAAATTGGGTTTCCAAACTCGTTTATTGTGTTTATTTGAATGACTAACCTGGTTGCCACTAACAACGGTTTTTTTACATACAAAACATTCTTTAGCCATGACATAACCTCCCTTACGCTTACCTTTTATAAAACAAGGTGTATTATATCATGAAAATAAAAAATAAAGCAACAGAAATTTTGACTTAAGTGGAATTATTATGTAAAATAGATAAATAACAAAAGAAGGAGCAATTTTATGAAAGTAAATAGTGAATTAGGATATATTGATATTACCCGAAAAGCAATTGCAGATATTGCCGGAAACGCTGCGATGGAGTGCTATGGTCTGGTCGGAATGGCACATAAACGGGGAAAAGACGGCTTGATTGAAATTCTTTCAGGTGATCAGGCCAATAAAGGTGTCGGTGTAATCATCGAAGATGATCGATTAGTGATTGATTTGTATGTCATTGTCGAGTATGCGATTAAAATTTCAGTTGTCGCTGAAAATATCATATCCAATGTAAAGTATCGAGTTGAAAAAGAAACAGCACTAAAAGTAAAACGTATTTCTGTAAATGTAGTCAGCGTGCGTGTGTAGATGGAGGACAGAATGAAAACCCAGACAATTGACGGTGAAATGCTCATAAAAATGTTTCGTTATGGGGCTAAAAATTTAGAAATCAATAAACGAATAGTGGATGAACTCAATGTTTTTCCGGTGCCGGATGGTGATACCGGAACAAATATGTCGCTTACCTTTAGTCATTCGGTTTCTGAATTTGATAAAATAGAAAAATTGAATGTCTATAGTGTGGCCAAATCAGCCTCGTCAGGGGCCTTGATTGGTGCTCGAGGAAATTCGGGGGTCATTCTTTCACAATTGTTAAGAGGCTTTGCAGAAGGCTGCAAAGCCCGGGAAGACCTGGATATCCCATCACTGGCTGGTGCTTTAAAACTGGCGTCAGATGTCGCTTATAAGGCCGTCATGAAACCCACCGAAGGCACAATTCTTACCGTTGCTCGGGAAATGGGCGAGTTTGCCATGGCGAAATACTCAACTTACGACAACCTGGAAAACTTTATGACGGATGTCATTGCTCACGGTAAGGTCACCCTTAAAAAAACTCCGGACTTACTTCCGGTGTTAAAAGAAGCGGGTGTAGTTGATGCAGGGGGACAGGGCCTTATTTGTATTGTCGAAGGAGCATTAAAAGCCCTGTTAAACGAAGAATTGGGTGTGGAGCTGGAGATTAAGCCAAGTAATCTGGACAAGTTTGTCGATGACTCGCATATGAAGCCAGAAGATATTACCTTTGGCTATTGTACTGAGTTTATTATTAAAGAAGCTGAAGAAGTGGATGAAGGAGAATTAAGAACGTATTTAAATACGCTTGGAGACAGCGTCGTCGTCGTGAAGGATGATGCGATCGTTAAGGTCCATCTGCATACCGACAATCCAGGCCTGGCATTGGAGCGGGCTGGAAGTCTCGGGGGCTTAATCCGAATTAAAATTGACAACATGCGGGAACAATTTGCGGCCAAGGGAAAAAAAGCAGATGACACCTTAATACCCTATGGGTTTATTGCTGTTTCACCGGGAGAGGGACTAACCAAGCTCTTTAAAGACCTTGGGGTAACTCGGGTTATTGCCGGCGGTCAGACGATGAACCCCAGCACCCAGGATTTTTTGAACGAAGTGGATAAACTAAATGCCCAAACCATTTTTATTTTTCCCAACAACAGCAATATTATTATGGCCGCCAAGCAAGCCAGCGAAATATCGGATAAGCAGGTTCACGTCATCACATCAAAAAATATTCCCCAATGTATCGCTGCGATGTTGGCGTTTTCTCCTGAAACAGCCGCCGCAGCGAATGCTTCGGCCATGTCAGAAGCGATTAAACAAGTCGCTACTGGGGAAGTAACCTATGCCGTCAGAGATACAAAAATCAATGGCTTAAAAATCAAGAAATCCAATGTTATCGGGATTAGCGGGGGCGAAATAAAGTTCACCGGGAAAAATATTGAGGATGTTACCAAAGAACTGCTCAGTGATATGGTAAACGCGGATAGCGAGCTGATCTCGATTTATTACGGAAAAGATGTTTCCGAAGACGACGCGAATGCACTGGCTGAGGAACTGGCCGATCATTTTGAAGAATGTGATGTAGAAATGCATTACGGTGGACAACCCCTGTATTATTATATCGTGTCAGTGGAGTAGTCTTAAATCGGGCCAGTAACAAGATAAATATGAGGAAAAATGATGAAATGGGAAGATTCACTGGAAAAAATAAAAGGAGTCGGACCCAAGCGGCGTGAAGCCCTGGAGAAGGCCGGAATCAAATCAGTGGGTGATCTACTGTCATATTATCCCAGAAGATACATTGATCGAAACGTCTTTGGGAGTTCGGCACAAGTTTATGAGGATCAGGAAATTTCGATTAAAGCGACTGTTCTAGACCGTGGTCGGCTCAATCGAATACGGGGAAATCTATCGATTTTTTCAGTGCCGCTACTATGGGAAGAAAAAAAAATCGCGGCGGTGTTTTTTAATCAACCCTATTTAAAAGGGTCCTTCCAGGAGAATCAGGATTATTATTTCTATGGCAAGGTGAAAAAAAACCATGGGGATATAAAGATCACTAATCCGCAGTTTGTGAGCGCCACTCATCCGGGTAATTTCTTTGAGTTGACACCAGTGTATCGCAAGATTCAGGGGCTTCCCGGTAGCGTTATACCCAAAACCTTGAGTCAACTCTTTACGGCCGAACTTGAGGTGCCTGACGCGATGCCGGCGGAAATCCGCTCCTCTGAAAAATTGCTGGATATGAAAAGTGCTTTAAAGGCGATTCATTTTCCGAAAAGGCCTGAAGATGTTGTTCGGGGGATTGACCGGCTCAAATTCAATGAAGCACTAAAAATAAATATGGGGATCATGGCCGGGGCCCGGGAAAAAAGGTACTCGGATATTGACATTAATCTGTTTGCCGGTTTAGAGCCCTTTATTGGCAGCTTGCCATATGATCTGACTGCCAGTCAGCGCTCAGTAATTGGTGACATGATTGCTGATTTAAAAAGCGGCCAGGTCATGAATCGGCTGGTTCAAGGTGATGTGGGATCTGGTAAAACCGTTATTGCGGTGATTGCGGCCTGTCTGATGGCACAAAATGGCTATCAGACAGCGTACATGGCTCCAACTGAGATATTGGCTATGCAGCATGGTCGTAACTTTGCTGACCTTTTAAAAAACACCGGCATTACTGTGGAAGTGGTAACCGGAAGTCTCAAAGCCAAAGAGAAGCGCGAAATTCTTGAGCGGGTAGCAAAGGGAGCAGTATCGGTAATTATCGGCACCCACGCGCTGATTCAACAGTCGGTGGAATACTATAACCTGGGGTTGGTGATCACCGACGAACAACATCGCTTTGGGGTAAAGCAGCGGAGTCAGTTAGCATTAAAAGGTAGAAAGCCCCACACCATGGTTATGAGTGCTACGCCAATCCCGAGAACCCTGGCTTTGATCCTGTACGGAGATTTGTCGGTTTCTTATATCGATGAACTGCCCAAAGGCCGAAAACCGATTAAAACCTACTGCTATAATGAAGCGTCACTGTATAAAATTCTGGGCTTTGTCGAGGAGCAAATGTCAAAAGGTCGGCAGACCTTTGTGATATGTCCATTTATCGAGGCATCAGATGAGCTTCTAGAGGTTCGCGATACGGAATCGGTGTATTTGGAATTACTACAAAAAATTGATCCGAAATATCGAATGGCATGCCTTCATGGTCGTCTAAAAAGTGAGACTAAAGAAGCGATCATTCAGGCATTTAATCAGGGTCAGATCGATTGTCTGGTGGCAACCAGTATTATTGAGGTTGGTATTGACGTGCCTAACGTTAGTACAATGATTATTCTCAGTGCCGAACGATTTGGGCTATCCCAACTCCATCAGCTGCGTGGTCGGGTGGGGCGGGGAAATCATCAGTCTTTTTGCTTTCTGGTCACCAATTCTAAAAGCGAAGATACCCTGGCCCGGATGAAGGTGATTGTAAACAATCGTGACGGACGAAAGATTGCCGACGAGGATTTTAAATTG
>Ga0265295_1009123_pt1 | contig 10729 bp, 7 predicted proteins | sample Munlansysbiofilm_FD_192503 | JGI IMG/M metagenome (GOLD analysis project Ga0265295, IMG submission 192503) | Leachate microbial communities from a municipal landfill in Southern Ontario, Canada - Methane capture system biofilm | ecosystem: Engineered > Solid waste > Landfill > Unclassified ... | reverse complement strand
ACAGAGGACACGGCTACACGCAAACACAAGCGAGTTACGAGTTTATGGAACTTGTACGTGATTTAGACTGCTTTGTGCGTTTTGTATGTGCGCAAGAAAATAAACCTATGCAAAATATATTTGTCGTGGCAAATTCGGTTGCGGGTGTCGTTGCATCAACTTGGGTGCATGATTATGCTCCAAACATTAGAGGCATGGCGTTAGTGGCTCCCGCTTTTTCGATCAAACTGTATGTTCCTCTAGCCAAGCCGGCACTTGATCTTGCCGTACGTTTTTTCCCGAAACTCGGCGTAAAATCGTATGTCAAAGCGCACTATCTGACCCATGATGTTGCGCAACAATTCCTCTACAACAACGATCCTCTCATCAAACCCGATATTCCTGCCAAGCAACTCACAACGCTTCTTGATACCGCGCAAAGAGTGGTACAAGATGCACAAGCAATCGTAGTGCCTACACTTGTGCTTTGCGCAACAAAAGATTTCGTAGTTGATAGTGCCGTCGAAGGAGATTTTTTTGCCAATCTTTCCTCCCCTCTCAAACGCTTTGTTGCACTAGAAGGTTTCTACCACGGTGTCCTGTATGAGGAAAATGCGCAGATTGCCATCGATGCCATAGCCGAGTTCATTCGTCAATCCTTCGAGTATAAACAACCTTCGCTTCTACAAGAGAGCGTACGCTGGACACAAAACGAACATGACAAAATCATGTACGGCTCTCTTTCCGGCATGCGAAAAATCAACTATGCACTCCAAACGTTTTCTATGAAAAAATTGGGGTTTTTAAGTCAAGGTATGCAAATCGGCTTGCAATACGGATTTGATTCGGGAGTGACTTTAGATTATGTTTACGAAAACACTCCTAAAGGGGTTACCAAAATCGGTGAGTTAATTGACAAAGCGTACCTCAACAGTATAGGCTGGAAAGGGATTAGAAAGCGTAAACATAATACGATAACTCTCCTTACGAAAAAAATAGAAACACTTTTACAGACGCAAGAAAAGGTTACCGTTTTAGATATTGCAGGAGGTCCTGCACGTTACCTTATCGAGCTAGCCGCGACCTACAAAAACGTTACATTTTACGTACGTGATTATCAAGAACAAAACATCACGCAAGGGCAAAAACTCGCCAAAGAGCGCGGATTGGAAAATATTCACTACGAACAAGCCGATGCATTTGTACCGACAAGTTATAGTTCCCTTTCTTACCGCCCCGATATCGTCGTTATTTCAGGGGTCTTTGAACTCTTTAACGATAACGATCTTATCCAAAATGCGATTGAGGGAGTTGCTTCGAGTTTGCGCGAAGGCGGATATCTCCTCTATACGGGACAGCCGTGGCACCCCCAACTCGAACAAATTGCCAATGTTTTAGGCAATCATCAACAAAGACGTTGGGTGATGCGCCGTCGTACCCAGTACGAACTCGATACCCTTTTTCAAAATGTGGGTTTTACAAAGCTGGAACAGAGCATAGACGATTGGGGAATCTTTAGCGTTTCCATCGCGCAACTGGGTGCAAAGCCGCATGTACACAACTAATTTTAATCCCGCTTTGGATGCCAAAAGTACGCCAAAAGAGCGTTTTGTCTGGATGCTTTACATGGGGATCGTGTTTTTTTTACTCTATGGGAGCGCAAATCATTACGCTTCACTCCATGCGCCCCACCCTTCTTTTTTTATGGCGTGGGAAGAAGAGATACCTTTTATCCCCTCGTTTATAATCCCCTATATCTCTTCGGATCTTCTTTTTTGCATCGCCTTTTTGCTTCCTTATACACGACTCGAATTAAGAATCTTGGCACTGAGAGTCTTTTTTATTATCTCTTTTTCGGTGCTTTGCTTTGTTTTGTTCCCTTTGCAGTTTAGTTTTACTAAACCGCAGAGTGAATCTTTTAGTTTTTTATTCCGCCTCTTGCAAGCCGATCTTCCATTTAACCAACTTCCCTCGTTACATATCAGCTTTGCTATCGTTTTGTATGCCTCGATGTTCAAGTACCTTTCCTATTGGGCAAAAGTTTTTGTAGGGTTTTGGTTTGTGCTTGTCGGTGTCTCTACCCTTGTCGTCTACCAGCACCATTTTATCGACATCCCTAGCGGCGCCGCTGTCGGTCTTTTTGCTTTGTACCTTTTTTCCAAGAAAAAACAAAACTATCTTACCGAGCGTTTCACTACCCCTAGGCATCTTAAAATAGCCCTCTATTATCTTGGTGCAAGCACACTTGTTCTGATGGCTTTTTTTTCGAGCAACCTCTTATTTGCACCGATTTTTTTATGGATTTTTCTTTCCCTTTTTCTTGTGAGTTTAACATACGCATTTGGATGCAATGACGCACTCATCGGGACAAAAGGCTCTCCAAATCTACTTCAATGGCTTCTCTTTTTTCCCTATTTTTTAGGCACTTACCTTTCGTGGAACTATTATAAACGTAAAATCCCTCTTATAACTCATGTAAAAGAGCATCTCTATTTTGGACGCTTTCCCACTTCAGATGAAATAAAAGAGTTGCAAGCATTAGGTATAGAAAAACGGTTAAATCTGGCAACGGAGCAACAACTTCATGCTGCCTCTCTTAGCCAAGAGCAGCTCAATTTTTTAGATCTTACAATCCCATCGGCACACTTGTTACACCAAGCAGTAGAAAAGATAGAGCAAACGCAAGAGAAGATCTTTGTGCATTGTGCACTCGGTCTTTCACGTAGCGTCCTTGTAGTAAGAGCATGGCTTCACTATAAAGGCTACGACGATGCAGCCATTGATGCACTTTTGCAAGAAATTCGTCCCAATGCCGTCCAATCAGCCTACATGCAAGTAGCACTCACTCTTTACAAACAACATCTACAAACACTCAAAGTCACATGCCAAAAAAATGAAAACTTGAGCGCTACACCCTTGGCGTAGCACTCATAGACAAGAGTGCTTCAAGTAAACTTGCTCTTTTGTCTTGCGCATAATTAAAACAAAACTCGCACTCTTTAAGATAATAAAAAAACTGCTCTCTTCCTACCCCTTTAAAACGATTCATGTACTCTTCAAAGAAGGAGATAAATCGCTCTATTTTATTTTCGCGTGATTGAAGTTTTGCGATTTTTCGAGAGCCAAATATTTTTTTCAGTTCTTTTAGCTCCGTATTGTGCGAGGTATAGCGTGTTTCAATACGAATCATAGTCGTGTAAATTTTCCCCTCATAATCAAATATCAAAATGTCAAAAGCCTCATAAAGCGCTTGCATTTGAGCCTTTTTATACCTTGGCATGTAGATATATTCCTCGTACTCTTTGACCCTAAAAAGATTAGCTTCAAAATCGGTTTGCGATTTGTATGCTATGGCACGACGCAACTCCATATATTTTTTGTGCACGCTTTGATAATGGATTCCAAACGTTTTTGCCGTGGCATGCGCCACCCTGCCCTCGCAAAACGCGCGTACTATTTCCCCTTGGCATGTCACTTTTTTTGGACTAAATTTTCGTTTGCACTTGGCACATTTTTTATGCCCGTTTGCCAACGTATAAACTTTTGTGTGCTCGCAATAGATACAATGAGTCATTTTTTGGTTCCGAATTTAGATAGGTTTTAAACTTTATAATAGCCCGATTAGTTTTAAAAGTTACAATCTGCTATACCAAAACGGAAAAAAATGTGCACATAAAAATCATCATTCTCTCAACTATTGCCACAATGACTCTTCTCGCCCACGAAATCAATATAGATTCAATCACTATCGAGGAGTCGCGCATCTCTCTCCCGAGCCAAAGCGCGACCGATCCGCTCAAGATAAAAAACGAGATCAACCAAGAGGGGATCGAACTCTTTAGCAATCCCGCCAAAACCTCCCTTTATGAAACACTCGACGCTTCGGCAGGTTTTTTAAGCGAGAGCACAGACCCTTACGGGCTTAGCGGCGTGAGTGCCAGAAGCCGCGGTATAGACAACAACTTTATGAGCGTCAACTTTAACGGCGTCCCAAACTACTCCATCCGCCCCATAGGAGCGCGCGAAGATATCTACGACCTTGAAAACATAGAGACCATAGAGCATTACCAAGGAGCGATTGCGCCCCAAAGCGGCAGCGGCGTAGGGAGCAAAGCGGGGCTTATCAACGTCCAAACGATCAAACCTCAAAAAAATACCGCCTCTAAAATTGCTCTAAGCGGCGGCGGGGACGATTTTTACAAACTTTTTGCGAGGGTCGATAGCGGCGAGATACTCCCAAACCTCACCTCATTCCTCTCTCTTAGCCAAACCAACGCTTCCAAATGGAAAGGGTACGGCGATTTGGGACCAAGACGCAACCTCGCTTTGGGCGTAAAAGGGGATTACGAGCCCTTTGCCTTTGAGATTTACTACTCCCACAACGAGCACGAGCGCCATAATTTCAAGCCTCTTAGCTATGCACAAATCCAAAACCTCGAACAAAACTACGAGCTTGAGTATTCCAACGATCCAAGCAGTAGCGATTATTACGATTTATACAAAAAAGACTCCACGTATGATGACCTTCTTCTAAGCCATGCCAAAAAAATAGAAAACCTCAACTACGAACTCAAACTCTACGCTTCGCGCTACGATGAAAAAAGCGACGAGGGGATCAGCGGAAGCGGCGGCGGTGCAGGATTGCAAAAAGGGTTTGTCGATGCAAAGAGAGTCGGAGTGATGGGAAAACTCGGCTATACATTGGAAAGTTTTTACGGTGAGCTTGGCATGTGGGCAGAACAAAGCCGACTTGAAAAATATGTACGCCGCGTCGATCAGTTTGACAGAACAACCCACAAGAGCTGGGCATGGCTCAATAAAAACCATGAACCCACCGAGCTTCTCTCCCCCTACTTTCTTCTCAAACAAGAGTTCCACAACACCACGCTTGAGGCGGGAGGGCGCTATCTTTACTACAAAGAGGCCGCCAACGACACCTACCTGCCCAACAACCCCTACGGCGATTACGACCAAGCCATAGCAAATGGCACCATTGCAGAGGGGGGACGCGTCGAAGCGATGCGCTATAGAGAGTTTTTACCCACCGTCGGGATCAGTCACATGCCAAACGAAACCTACGAACTCTACGCCAAATACGGCAAGGGCTACCAACGCCCCTACCGCTACTCCTTCGCGGCACGCTACGGTGCAAATGCGCAAAATATCCGTACCAAACTTCTGGCACAGGGCAAAACGCTCCAAGACGTAGTAAAATCGTGGGAGATGGAAACATCGGAGCTTTTCGATGCGGGTGTGCGCGGCAGTTTTGCATGGGGCGAGGTCACCCTGAACGGTTTTTACAACCTCCACAAAAACCTCCTAAGCTCCGCATACGATCCAAGCACCGATGTCAGCTATCTGCAAAACATAGGAGAAGCCGCCATCTACGGTCTGGAACTACAAAGCAGTTTCGAGCCGACTCAGAATATTTGGTTCTACTGTAACCCCGCACTCACCTTCTCAAAAGTCACCAAAGATATCACCTACAACAACACTCTACACTCTCTAAGCGGCAACGAAACACCCGAAACGCCGAAGTGGAGCGTAAAAGCGGGAATCTCCTATACCCAAATACACCACACCCTCGCCCTCAAAGCAAAATATGTGGGCGAACGCTTTGCCGATATAGAAAACACCCAAAAGATAGACCCCTACACCACCGCAGACCTCTCCTACTCCTATACGATGCACCACGGTCTCTTGTTTGCCAAAGAGCTAAAATTCCATGCCAAGGTACAAAACATCTTTGATGAAAAATATGTCTCATCAATTGCGAGTGCCGATTTGCTCGAAGATACGCCGAGCTTTTATGTAGGAAGCCCGAGAAGTTTTATTGTCGGTTTGCAGGGGGTGTTTTAAAATATTGTCTCCCACATGCCATACTTTTTATGGCATGTAAGCAGCGGATTTTAAACGATTACATGCCCTACGAACTTGCTCATGTTGTCTAATATCTCGCCTCCGCGGCGGAAACTAAGCCCGCACCCCTCGTAGGCGAAAAAAACCCCCGCTTGGTATTTGTTGGCATGTATATCTTGTGGAAATTCGGCATACTCCTGATAAACTTTTTTAAAGTTCTCATAAGGACCATCGCTAGATACTGCAACGCTTCCGTCGGCATTGATGATCTTCGTATTGGCACCCTCGCGTCCAAACACCCTTTTTTCCACCTGTTTCACCCCTTTGAGAGGTTCAAAAGAGCTCTTTAACAAATAAGGCGAATCGGGGAAGAGATCGCACAAGATCTTCATCATCCCTTTCGATTGAAACAAAAGGGTGTATGCAGGGTTGAGAATGATCGCTCTTTGGTTTTGCATAATGGCATTTAACGTCGTTGCTAATTCCGGTTCATCTATTGCGATATCTTCCCATGGGTAAAGCTTGAACCAGTATTCATACTCGTTGCCCTCGCGATCGTAAATCCCCTCCTCGTCGAACTTCACGTTTTGAAGATACTCAAACCCCGTAACAAACCCTGCATCACTCGCCATTTGCTGCAACAGCCTCGTGGTCGCCTCCTCCTCTTCGTTGCCATCCATCGAGGAGAACAGAATCTTCCACCCCTCATAACGCTCATCGAAAAGCTCCGTATCGTCAAAAAGGGTGATAAGACGTTTAAAGTTCTCCCGTATCGCATCGTAAACGTTGTTAAACTGACTCTCTTCATCCATATTGTTGTATTTTAAAAGCGCCCATTGCAGGAGTGCCGTTTCAAACAAAGCGGTCGGCGTATCGGCGTTAAACTCTATAAGTTTTATCGGTGCTCCATCAATGCCCCCAGAGAGGTCAAAGCGCCCGTAAAGATGCCAATGCACGTCGTTTTCCCAGCTTTTTTTGATAGGCTCTATTAGGTTAAACGGGATACCCAGCTCAAAAAAGAGGTTGTTATCAATTACATATTGCGCCGCTTCGGCATACATATCGTAAAGTTCGTTCGCCGCTTCGTAATACGCTTCCGCTTCGGCTTGGGTGACCTCTACAAGCGCATCGCCGACATATTTAGAACCGTCTTTGTCGGTATGCCACGTAAGTCCCAACTCAGAAAGCTTTGCATCGTCGATGGGGCGAATATTTTGCAACGTAACCATCCATCAGCCCCCGTAGCTTGAACTGGATGAAGGGGACTTGGAGCTGCCCGAACCGAAATAGCTTTTTCCCGTGGAAGATTTTGAAGTTGAAGAGCTTGGCGTTGCCGAACGCGAGTAAGCGCTTCTGTTGGCGTTTGCCGCGTTGTTTGCAAAGTTTTTGTTGTTCATCAGCGCATTGGCGATCATATTTCCCATCAAAGCTCCCGCCGCCGCTGCCAAAATAGTTCCTCCCAGACCCATCCCTGCACTCGTATCACCGCTTTGCACCGTCTCGCTCGTACCCTCTTGCACTTTTTTGTATTCTTGCTCTGCAAGGGCACGCATCTCCTCTTCGTTCATAAAACGCTCTTTGATGTTGCCGAACTCGTCTCTCTCACGGATGATCGCACGGCTAGGACCCTCGGTGGGCATCTCTTCGATCACGACGTATTTGCCGTTTTCTTGCTGCTCTATGACGAGAAATTTATTTTGTGCTTGCTGCTGCTCTTGTGCCGATTCGCATCCGCTAAGAATACTCATCATAGCGATCCCCGCACTCCCGAGTGCTACGCCGCTTGCCAAACTTGCTATATGTTTCATGGGTTTAAATCCTTTTTATGAAGTGTTACTATTTTTTGAAGTTCATGATCGAAAAAGGTGATCTCTTTACGCCCTGCATAAATGACGTCACCTCTGTAGGTGTATTTTTTATCTTGGAGCACAACGTCTCTTTGCATAAAAACTTGTTCCCCTAAAAGGGTGCCGACGTCTTCTAAGAGCACCGACAAGGAGAGGAGAAACGAGGTTGCCAAAATCAAAACGTTGCATTTTACACATTTAGAGTAAATCGTAAAATAGCCGAAAAAAAGAGTACCCGCACCAAAAATCCAGATATTTTGCGTATCCGCAAAAAACGCATTGTAATAAACGTCAATTTCGTACACGTCGATATAGTTGAGTTTTAACCCCAAAACGATAAAAAAATCAAAAATAAACGTCACGAACATGCCGCTTAGCAATGCATAAAAAAACGTACTCATCGCAGCCTCTTTTTTTTGGTATGGGAGAGTTTGATCAGCTTTGAAGAATCTCTCTCGCAAAGCCTCTCTGCCCCCTCTATCACAACATCCGCTTTTGCTTCGCAAAACTCCCGATCGAAATGTTTTCCCGACTCGTTTGCAGATGTCGAAAAACACCAATCGTTTTTGCGCAAAACAGAAGATGCAAGCGGTACGCGTGCAACGCGAAAGGCTCTGTTTTTGACTATGTAGGTTGTTTTTTTCGAGCGGCGCACCTGCGATCTCATGGCATGCGGCACACGGTTTTTGTGGGAAAGAAAAAGGCGGAAACTTCCATAAACTTTTAAAAAAGGTTTCGTAGAAACACGCGATTTTATCTCGTAAAGTTTTTGGGAATCTTGGGATAAAAAACCGACGGTAGTGTCGGTTTGGGTGAGGATGACCTCCAAGCTTACGCTAGGAAATCTTGAAGCGCCGTTGCACTCATCCATGAGTCTTCACCCTTCTCTTCAAGTGCCAAAATAGCGGCTCTTGCAGCGCTTAACGTCGTAAAATACGGAATATTTCGTTTAAGAACCTCTTGACGGATCACCACTGCATCTTTTTTGGAGGTGTTGTTGTCTGAGGTGTTGATCGCCATGGCGATCTCGTCGTTTTTCATGCTGTCTTCGATATTCGGACGCCCTTCCGAGATTTTAAAGACGCGCTCACAAGGGATCCCCGCCGCTTCGATAACCGCTTGAGTTCCTTTGGTAGCCACGAGTTTAAAACCGTTTTTATGCAGTCCGCGTGCAATCTCTGGCGCATGTTTTTTATCCATATCGATAAAAGAGAGGAAACACGTTCCACCCGTCGGGATTCTGTTGCCCGCTGCGATCTGTGCTTTGGCAAAGCTGACTCCGAAGTTGGAGCTGATCCCCATAACTTCCCCCGTCGATTTCATTTCCGGGCTAAGCACCAAATCGGCACCGTAAAGCTTATGGAACGGGAATACCGCTTCTTTTACCGAAACGTGATTTTTAAGAAGCGGTTTTAACAATCCGTTCTCTTCGATCACGATTTTATAGCGGTCATAATATGCCAAAGAACTTCGTAAGCTCTCTCCCATCATAACGCGCGTCGCAACTTTTGCAAGCGGCATACCCGTTGCTTTGGATACGAAAGGCACCGTACGGGAAGCTCTGGGGTTTACCTCGATAAGATAGATCTCGTTTTGGTAAATTGCGTACTGGACGTTCATAAGCCCCACAACCCCAAGGCCCAAAGCGATCGTTTTTGTTTGTTGTTCAACCTGTGCGATCATCTCTTTTGAGAGATTCATCGGTGGAAGTGAACATGCACTGTCTCCCGAGTGGATACCCGCTTCTTCGATATGCTGCATAACCGAACCGATATACACCTCTTTGCCGTCACAAATCGCATCAACGTCGAGTTCCGTAGCTTGATCCAAGAATTTGTCTATAAGTACCGGCGCATCGTTGCTTACCGATACCGCTACGTCCATATATTGGCGCAATTCATCTTCGGAGTAAACGATACGCATCCCGCGTCCGCCTAATACGTACGACGGACGTACGAGTACGGGGTAGCCAAGTTTTTCGGCGATCGCATACGACTCCTCTTTGGTTCTTGCAAGACCGTTGGCAGGCTGTTTGAGTCCGTGTTTGTTTACGAAATCGGCGAATTTTTCTCTGTCTTCGGCAAGATCGATCACAAGAGCAGGCGTTCCCGAAATATTTGCACCTATGTTTGTAAGTGCATTGGCAAGTTTTAACGGCGTTTGCCCTCCGAAATGCACGATAATTCCGTCGGGTTTCTCGCTCTCGATCACCGCACGTACGTGCTCAAAATCGATCGGCTCGAAATAGAGCACGTCGGAAGTATCGTAGTCGGTAGAGACAGTTTCGGGGTTACAGTTGTACATAATCGTCTCGATATCCATCTCTTTAAGCGCGAATGCGGCATGGACACAACAGTAGTCAAACTCGATCCCCTGCCCGATTCTGTTTGGACCGCCGCCGAGAATAAGCACTTTTTTCTTATCGCTTGTGCGTGAAGCGGTATTAGGCAGTTTCGTGATATTTGTCGTAGAGTAAAGATACGGCGTAAGCGCTTTAAACTCCGCCGCACACGTATCGACCTCGTTGTACTCAAATGCCACGTCAAGTTTTTTACGGGCTTGGTACACATCCTCTTCGGTTGTTTTTTGCTGCGTGTTTTTGGTGATAAGCTGCGCTATTTTCTTGTCGGAAAAACCGTCAACTTTGAGGCTTCTGAGAGCTTTTGCATCATTTAAAACCGCTTGAGTGATCGCTTTTTCCGCTTGGATAATCTCTTCGATCTGGTACAGGAACCACGGGTCGATTTTACACGTATCAAACATCTCCTCAACGCTCATACCACGGCGGAAACCTTCGGCAACGTAAAGAACTCTGTCTGCATTGGGGCGGCGAATCTCATGCTTGATGAAATCATCCTCCGCATCCATCTCGTCAAACCCGCATAGACCCGTTTCCAAAGAACAAAGTGCTTTTTGTATAGACTCTTTGAACGTTCTTCCGATCGCCATAACCTCACCGACCGATTTCATACTCGTACTGAGGGTATTTTCCGCTTCCGGGAATTTTTCAAACGTAAAGCGGGGGATTTTTGTCACGACATAGT
>Ga0265295_1009122_pt1 | contig 10730 bp, 9 predicted proteins | sample Munlansysbiofilm_FD_192503 | JGI IMG/M metagenome (GOLD analysis project Ga0265295, IMG submission 192503) | Leachate microbial communities from a municipal landfill in Southern Ontario, Canada - Methane capture system biofilm | ecosystem: Engineered > Solid waste > Landfill > Unclassified ... | reverse complement strand
CAGCTCTCCGGCGCAGATTCAGCTTTTGTGAGATGACCCCGGATTACAGTCTGCTGGCTGGAACGTCAGTACAGGGTATCGACTTGGCTGACTTGTTGGCAACCATCAACCAAAGGATCGAGGGTTTGTTGGACAAGGACCACGCCATCGGGCACAGCTATTTCCTGCGGGTGGCAAATGGTGACAGCACTCTCCAGGACGTGTTTTTCGATGAGATAATCCCACTCCTGCAGGAGTATTTCTATGGCAATTTCGGCAGGATCGAGCTTGTACTGGGTAGGGGTTTCGTAAAGTCCAGCACGGTTACCCAGTCGATTTTTGCCAAGCCTTCTCCCGATAATGATGAGTTCAATAACCACATCCGCTATTTCCTGGTTCGCCGTGAAGAGATGGATGAGAACGCTTTCCAGAAAGCTCTGCGGGTACTGATGAACGAGAGCGATGAAGCCTAACAAGATCAGCGTGTTCGAATACAGCCGGCTTAAAACCGGCTGCGAATATAACGGAGTTGCCTTTACTCCGGCACTATTGGAGTCTTTGGAGCGTTTCCACACCTCCAGTAAGACCCGGTATTTCAACTTGATCCATAATGGAGTAGAATTCTGCGAATATGTTGGCGTTCTTCAGGTAGGCCGCATTCAGATTGAAGTGCTGCCGAAGCTCGACAAAAACAACGATGATGTCAATACTTGGAGAGATCGCCTAATCGGGATGCTCACCGAGGTTGGCATGTTTCGAGTATCTGCTCCCAGTACCGGGTTGCTTACCATAAGGTCTAACTCAATTCTTGAACTCTATTTTGATATCTTCATCACAGAGGTTGAGTATCTGGTTCGGACTGGTCTTGTTAAGCAATACCGAAGGCAAACGCTCAACCATACTGCCTTGAAGGGTTCACTAGACTTTCCCGGTCACCTGGCGAGAAATATTGTCCACAAGGAACGGTTCTACACTAAAACTAGCGTATACGATCATGACCACATCTGGCACACAATCCTCAGACAGGCAATCGATCTTATCAAGGTTCTTTCCCAGAACACCGATATTCACAATCGTATTGGTGCTCTCAATCTAAACTTCCCTGAGATAACTCCATTTCGAATATCAGAACAAACATTCAATAATCTCATCTATACTCGAAAGACGGAGTCCTATAGGGCTGCGATTGAGATTGCACGATTGCTTCTTCTTGGGTTTCATCCAGACTTAGCAGCAGGTAAAAATCATGTTTTAGCATTGATGTTCGACATGAATATGCTGTGGGAAAGCTTTATTTATCACAGCCTCAGAAAGCAGTTTCTCAAACATTCACTTCCCTACACTGTCCGAGCTCAAACAACAACTCCGTTTTGGAGAGCTAATAACTACTGGAATACTCTTCGCCCGGACATTCTTATCGAAAGCACAGAAGATGAGCGTAGATTTGTTCTGGATACTAAATGGAAAGACGTTTCTTGCGCAGGACCTTCATCCTCAGATTTACAGCAGCTTTTTGCCTATTCACAGTTTTTCCAATCATCAAAGAATGCACTTCTTTACCCAGGCAGAACCAATAACATCCGACAAGGAAGATACGCAATAACTACTAACTGGTCAGATAGAATACTGTGCAGCGTTATCAATCTTGGATTAGAATCTAAGATTAACAATTGGCAGGAAGCCATCTATATAGCCATCATTCATTGGATGCATGATACGGAGGTAGTGTGTTAATATCAGTAAAGGCTGCCAAGTTGTTGTTCCCGCCCTTGGGGTAATTCTTCAAGTAAGCCCATAAGCCCAAATTGCATTTGCAGTTATCCTGTCACAATATGCAATTTTCGGTGATCAAAATTGCAGAATTCCTGTCACCCCCCCCCAAAGGGGTCTTGTTAAGGATGTCCTATGATGCATAAGGATGCGACAGTTTGCAGATTTCGCTGCACAATTTGCAGATTTCGTTGTCACGTTGCATCCAGCATGCTAAAAATACAGATGGTGCGCCAGAACAATATGCAGTTGTTTGTGACAATTTGCTGTTTTAGAGCCCCATTACACTGCCAAAGCATCTATTGCAAATCATATATCCCGATTTTCATTGACAAAAGCTCCGTAGAAAGTTTTATGTATAAAAAAACAAAAAATGGAGTCCAAAATGCTTAGGCAGATACTATTATCCAAGCTTCACCGTGCTACAGTGACGGAATGTGATATAAATTATAACGGTAGTATAAAAATTGATGAAGAATTGCTGGAAGCCAGCGGCATGCAAGAATCTGAACGCGTAGAGGTGTTTAATATTACCAATGGTGCCCGCTTTAGTACATATATCATCAAAGGCAAAAGAGGAAGCGGGATGATTGGCATCAATGGTGCTGCTGCCCGTTTAGCCCATGTTGGAGATCTCATTATCGTGATTAATTACGGCTTGATGGATAATAATGAGATGCAAAATCACAAACCCAAAATTGTCATTTTAGACGGGAACAACAAGATAGAAAAAATCATCTAAATGAAAGTAATCAAGTCTCTTACTCAGATGTTGGCTTTATGTCATCACCAAGATGCTAAAGTAGGATTTGTGCCCACAATGGGTTATTTACACGAAGGGCATTTGAGTTTGGTGGATGCAGCCAAGAAAGAATGTAACGTAACTATCGTCTCAATCTTTGTAAATCCAGCTCAGTTTGGTCCCCAAGAGGATTTGGCAAATTATCCCCGAGATCTTGAGCGGGATCTTAAGTTATTGGAAGAACGAGGTGTAGATTACGTATTCTTTCCAGATAAAACAATGATGTATCCCAAAGGATTTCGCACTTGGGTAGAAGTTAGCGAATTATCAGATCTTCTATGCGGAGTAAGCCGTCCCGGGCATTTTCGCGGTGTCTGCACAGTGGTTCTAAAACTGGTGAACATCATCAAACCCCGCTTTATGTATATGGGCGAAAAAGACTTTCAGCAGCTAAGCATTCTCAGAATTATGCTGAAGGATCTTAATCTTACTACTCAGATTGTGGCATGTCCAATTGTTAGAGAAGCAGATGGTTTGGCAAAAAGCAGCCGCAATATCTATTTGAGCGCCCAGGAACGCACAATTGCCACTTCATTGTATAGAGCCCTATATCAGGCAAGAGATTCGGTTAATCAAGGTATTTTGGATGCACATGCCCTTGTAGAGAATGCGATTACCTTGCTTACCCAAGCTGGGGCAAAGCCGGATTATGTGGCAATTGTAGACGCCAGAGACCTAAGCGAAGTAATATCTATCGATTCTCATAGCCGTATGTTGATTGCCGCATTCGTGGGGAAGACCCGTTTAATAGACAATATGATGCTCAAATAGAAAATCTTAGCTTTTTACTAAAGACTTTTCATAGAATTGCACACCCGTTTATAGCAGATTATTTACCGGAGATATTGATTATCCTGGCTTTTCTGATGTTAGCTATGCCGATCTGCCTTCCTTGCAGTATTGCGCTACGCCCAAACCCCGATTATTCAATGGTCTTTCATAAGTATATCTGCATCTTAAACACACCTCACACGGCCATTGTTTTAAGCTATGGTTAATGAGCTTTCAAGTTGTCATTATCTTGCACTTATAGCATTATCACAGGATGAACCATTCTTAACTATCGGCTGATGTATTGGATACGGAACAAAGGGAAAGCAGTAGAAGATCAGGTGAGACTGAACCCTCATTGCCCATCGCTAAGTTTGTATAAAAGCTGGAATTATGACCACACTAATCCATGAATTTATATTACAAAAGATTATATCTTGCAGTACTTTGTAAGTACATCTTATACTCGCAATGCCAGTTTGGGTAAGATCAGTTTGTTACTTGTTTTAAAAAGCACAATCAAGCAGCTGAGTTAATGGATTACTAGGCTTTAAACGCAAAGCTTGACAGATGTATGGCTGCGAAAAAACTGACATTTCATATAAACATAATTAAAAGTCAATTGCGAAAGTGGCGGAATTGGCAGACGCGCTGGACTTAGGATCCAGTAGGTTCACTCCTGTAGGGGTTCGAGTCCCCTCTTTCGCACCAATTTTAGTATTTAACACTAAGGAGAATATAAAGTGCAGGTAGAATTTAATGCCATCAATGCAGTAACAAAAGAAATCAACATCACAATTCCTGCCGAAGATGCCACCAAAGCATGGGAAAAGTATCTTCGCAAAGCCGCCAAACAAGTGGACGTTCCCGGATTTCGCAAAGGGAAAGCGCCATTGAGCCTTATAGAGAGAACACATAGTGCAATGCTAAAGGATTACTTTTTGAAAGATAGCGTAAGTAATTTTTTTGAAGAAGCGGCAAAAGAACACGATATTAATTATCTGCTTTTTCCGGATGTGAAAGACGTGCAATGGGAAAAAGGCAATGAAATGCAAATAAAGGTAGAGATAGAACACGAACCGGTAATCGAGTTTAAACAGCTCGATAATTTAGAGGTTCCCTACAATCCCATTACTTTGGAAAGCGAAATTGAAAAGTATTTGGAAGAATTACGCAATAATAACGGTACCATAGTAGATGTGGAAGAAGCCAGCGAAAACGATCATGTGAATGTGGAACTTACTTATAAGGTTAATGATGAAGAATTGGTAAAAACTGCTTCTTTTTTTGCCGGAACCACTCCGGAACATAGAGCCTTACCCGAACTGATTGGCAAGAAAATTGGCGATACTATAGCTGCAGAACTAAGTGGTATGGATATTAAACTGGTGAGTAGAGACAGTTCTACACCGGTGAATAATGACGAGAAATATCCGGTTAAAATTATGGTGAATTCTATTGAACGGATGCAGTATCCAGAGCTTAATGATGAATTTGCTCTTGATATGGAATTTGATGATATGGCAGCAATGCGGGCCAAAATATCTGAAGACATGAGACTTGCCAACGAGCATAAAAATATGGATATTAAGAACTATGCCATTGTAAGCAAGTTGTTTATAGATAACAAATTTGACCTACCGGTAAAAACCATTAATTACCTTGCGCAACAAGAAGCTGAGAAGTATCCCAACAAGCAATACCAACAGTTTTTAGAGTATCAATATCGGATGCAGATTTCTCAAGAGATGGTTACTATGTACATCCTCAAAGAGCTTCGCAAACAGATAGAGATGGAAGTAACAGATGAAATGCGCAACGAATATATTACTCACGAGGCTATATTGGCAGATCACACGTTAGAAGCATATAAAGAGAAGCACAAAGATGAAATTTCTTCCGATGAGTATCTGGATGGGATTCGCAATTTCTTTATCTTAAAAAAACTTGCTGAAACTGCGAACTACTTCATCCCGGAACCGGAGGAACAAACACCAGAAGCTGGTAGCGATGAAATTGAAGTGCAGGAAGAACCGGTTGAACAAGTATAATTCTGTGGAGTAATAATGAACTATATACCAATGGTTATTGAACAGGTAGGACGCGGTGAACGTGCCTACGACATATACAGCAGATTGCTGAAAGACCGCATCGTATTTATTGGTGGGGCAATAGATGACAATCTGGCAAATACGGTAGTTGCCCAATTGCTGCATTTGGAAGGCGAAGACGCATCTAAGGACATTTATATGTACATAAATAGTCCTGGGGGTAGCATTAGCAGTGGCTTGGCTATTTACGACACAATGCAATACATAAAACCGCAGGTTTCCACAATCTGCATTGGGATGGCAGCCTCTATGGCGGCAGTACTCTTAGCGGCGGGAGCCAAAGGTAAACGTACGGCTTTGCCCAATAGCAGAATTATGATTCATCAACCTTGGGGAGGAACTCAGGGGAGAGCTGCAGACATCGAAATTCAGGCACGTGAAATACTATATCTACGTACTAGAATGAATGAAATCCTTCATCAACATACCGGCAAAGCAATCAATCAAATTGCCAGCGATACAGATCGTGATTATTTCTTAAGTGCTGAGGAAGCACAAGAATACGGTCTGATAGACGAAATATTGATGCAAAGAGATCAAAAGCGGGAGAAATAATTGGATCAGCATAAAAACCTTAGCTGCTCTTTTTGCGGGCGCAGCGAAGAAGATGTAAAAAACCTCATCCGAGGCATAGCCGGAAACATTTGTGATGAATGTATAGAGATGTGTTACTCGATTATCGATGTGAACAACAAAGCCGAAGTAAGCGAAGATTTTCAATTGCCGCTTCCCAGTGAAATTAAAACGTATCTGGATCAGTATGTAATCGGTCAGGAAAATGCTAAAGAAATAATTGCGGTAGCTGTTTACAATCATTATAAGCGCATATTTAGGCAAGATAAGAAAGATGAGATAGAGCTAGAAAAAAGCAATATTATGATGATAGGCCCAACCGGAAGCGGAAAAACTCTCATCGCTCAAACTTTAGCCCGTTTTTTAAAAGTTCCGTTTGCCATAAGTGATGCCACTACACTTACAGAAGCGGGGTATGTGGGAGAAGATGTAGAAAACATTCTCGTACGCTTACTACAAAATGCGGATTACGATGTAGAGCGCGCGGAAAAAGGCATTGTGTATATCGATGAACTTGATAAAATCTCACGCAAGAGTGAAACTCCTTCAATAACTCGAGATGTATCTGGCGAAGGCGTTCAACAGGCATTATTGAAGATTCTTGAAGGGACAAAAGTAAACGTTCCTCCAAAAGGTGGACGCAAGCACCCTCAACAGGAATTTATTGAAATCGATACCCGTAATATCCTTTTTATTGCTGGCGGTGCTTTCTTTGGGTTAGAAAAGATTATCAAAGAGAGAACGGATAAGAAAGCTGTGGGATTTGAAGTTGATTTGGGTAAAAAACATGACGAAAGCAATATCTTCGAGCTTACTAATCCTCAAGACCTTCTTCGCTATGGGCTTATTCCTGAGCTTATTGGCAGGATGCCGGTTATCTGCACTCTGCATGAACTAAGCGAAGAAGCATTAGTGGATATTCTTACCGAGCCTAAGAACGCTATATGTAAGCAGTATCAAAAACTGTTTGAAATGGATGGTGTGCAGCTTGGCTTTGATACAGAAGCGCTAAAAGAGATTGCCCGCATTGCCCTTGCCCAAAAAACTGGAGCACGTGGCTTACGCTCAATAATGGAACGCTTTATGTTGAAGATAATGTATGAAATTCCCGATCGTGCCGAAATCCAGACTTGTAAGATTACCAAAGAAGTTATAACAGATAAAAGCGATCCAGTGTATACGTTTACAAAACCCGTTGGAGCAAAAGCAAAAGCAGCGGGAGAACAATAAGGGCAAAAATAATGAACAAGGTATTAATTACCATTTTGGCGCTGATAATGCTATTTATCGGCGCCTGTTTTCATGATAGCGAATTAATGGTAAAAAACAGCAGTAATGCCGAAGCATGGTTTACTATCGAAGGTGGGCAAGTTCGTTATTTGCCGGCTCAGGGATCTACATCTGTGCAATATCCATCGCCACGAACACTTGTAATAGAATATGCCGGATATCACATTCTTTCCGGCTCAATAATGATGGATATGAATTTGAGCGATGGGGGATACCTGAGTTTAGAGCCAAGCTGTGGAGCCTTGAAGTTTTATAATAGCTCGGGTGGGGATATACGAGAATTGCGGATTAGCCCCTCAAGTCAGAATAATTGGTCGCACAATCTCTTGCAATATTATCTACCCAAACAAAGTTCCGAAATCATCAGTCTAAAGAGTGGGTTTTACGATCTTAAAATTCGAGATAGCTCCAACTGTTATCATTATGTAAGCGCTCAAGAGATTTTGTTAGATACTACTAAAAGCTATGTATTTACGGGGTATTAAAAAGCCGACTTTCATTACAGAAAATCGGCTGCAGGCTATTGTTTATCTTACATCAATTCAATATTGCTCGCTTTAATGTGTTTCATGGCATTGCGGGTATCTAAAATAGCTACATTGCTATCGGCAATTCTTTGATAATCGATGTTGCTATGATCGGTAATAACAATAATTAGATCGTATTTTGTTAGGTTGCCCAAGGGGACTGTTTTATATATCTTACCATTTTTTTCATGATGAAATTCTTCCACATAGGGATCATGGATTTCGAAATCTGCCAAGTGGTGTTCTAATTGGGTTACAACGCCCTCAATTGGGGATTCTCGCATATCTCTAATGTCCTTTTTGTAGGCAGCCCCTAAAAGTAATATCTTAGCTCTGGAAATGGCTACTCCCTGCTTATTTAGGATGCGAATTGCACGTTGGACCACAAATTCCGGCATGGCAATATTTATTTCACCAGCAAGCTCTATCAATCTGGTGTGAAAATCATACTCACGTGCTTTCCAGGTTAGGTAGAACGGATCTATCGGAATGCAATGTCCTCCAACTCCTGGTCCCGGGTAAAAAGCCATAAAGCCGTAAGGTTTGGTTTTGGCGGCTTCGATAACTTCCCAAATGCTAATGCCCATTCTGTCGCATAATACGGTCATCTCATTTGCAAGGGCAATGTTTATATTTCGGAATGTATTTTCGTAGATTTTTTCCATTTCAGCAACTTCCGGCGAGCTGACCAGATGCACTTCAGCATCTAAAATGCTTTCGTAAAAAAGCTTTGCCGCTTTGTTGCAAGCGGGAGTCATTCCGCCAACTACTTTGGGGGTATTGTGGGTTTTATATGTTTCATTGCCGGGATCCACGCGCTCTGGAGAGAAACCTACAAATACGCTTTCTCCCACTTTTAAGCCAGCTTTTTCAAGCTCTGGGACAATAATCTCGCGAGTAGTGCCTGGATAGGTAGTGCTTTCTAAAACCACCAGTGATCCGGGTTGCAAATGAGGTGCCATCGCCCTGGTGCTTTTTGTAATGTATGATGTATCAGGCTGATGGTACAAATCCAATGGGGTCGGAACGGCAATTAGCACTACATTAACTTCTTTCATGCGAGTATAATCTGATGTGGCGCTAAGCTTATTATCTTTTACAACTTTTAGTAAATCCTCATCGGCTACATCGCCAATATAGTTCTTTCCTTCATTTACATGTTTAATGGCGTATTCACTTACTTCAAAACCAAGAACTTCAAAACCCTTCTTGGCGATAGTAACTGCCATGGGTAAGCCCACATAGCCAAGCCCCACTACTCCTATTTTTACACTTTTGTCCTTAATTGAGTTCAATAATGGCATATAACCTCCACTTCGTTAGTTTGAGACACATTTTTAGGGATATCCATATCTGTAAAGTGTTTTCTGATAGAGGTTCGGCTTTAGGTAATTCTATCATGGGAGCATAGTTATTATGCCTTATCGAAGAGCATAGTCACATAAATTTCCCAGATAGCATTGAACTTAAGAAAAATGCTGGACATATCAAACAGCATCCAAAAAATGGTGTTGACTTAGATTATATAAATGAACAATGGAGTAATAAATGAAACCAGAAATTGTTAGCCCCCGCCGAGAGAAGCTCTTAAGCTCCCTTAATGAGCAGGATGCCGTTATTCTATTTGCCGCATTGGAAACAAAGCTCGAGAAATTCAAACAAGAGAATAACTTTCTGTATCTTACAGGTTTAAGCATTCCCAATGCAATCTATTTGGGCTATAAAAGCAGTAAGGGAAACATGGAATATCTTTTTATTCAACGCTCAGACCCAGAGCGAGAGGTTTGGGAAGGCAAGAAACTGAGTATAGAAGAAGCAAAAGAGCAAAGTGGAATATCTCGTGTTTTGTATCTGGACGAATTCGATAACATGCTTACAGCCTATGCCCCTGCTATTAACCGCATATTCACAAATATTGGTCATCAAGCACTTGATGCACCGCTTTCTTATGCGATGTTTCGTTTGCAACCTGTTCGAGAGCGCTATCCGCAAATAGCTATCCTATGCATCACCCAAATAATCACACCGCTACGCAAGATTAAAAGCGAATGGGAAATAATGCAATTACAAAAAGCGATTGATGTTACCGGTAAAGGCATTATGGATATCTGGGAAAACGCTAAGCCCGGCATGATGGAGTATGAATTGGAGGCGATGCTCTTTTATCGGATACAAAGAAGCGGATTGAAGCACTGGGGCTTTGCTCCCATTATAGCTACGGGCATAAACGCTGCTACTCTTCACTACGAGAAAAATGAATGTCAGATAGCTTCCAATGATCTTGTATTGATGGATGTGGGTGCTTCCAATATGAATTATTCTGCCGATATCAGCCGTACTTTTCCTATTAGTGGCACTTTCAGCCGGCGTCAAGCAGATGTGTATAACGCCGTATTGCGGGTTCAAAAGCATATTATCGGCATGATCCGACCCGGAAGAACTCTTGGCGAATTGCAATCAAAAACTCGAGAACTTATTGCAAAGGAACTTATGGAACTTGGTTTAATAGAAGATGCTTCTCAGCTTATGAAATACTATATGCACGGCGTAAGTCACTTTCTGGGAATGGATACCCATGATCTAGGAGGCAGAGAAAGCATGCTTGAACCCGGTAATGTAATCACCGTAGAACCGGGAATATATATTCCTGAAGAAAGTATTGGTGTAAGAATAGAAGATGATGTATTGGTTACTAAAGAAGGGTATTGCGTGCTAAGTCAGAACATTCCCAAAGAGATATCTGAATTGGAAGATATACTTAAGGCACGGGCATGAAAGCAATTTATCCCGGTACTTTCGATCCAATTACTTTAGGACACCTAAACATCTTAGAAAAAGCATCACGCATGTTTGATGCAGTTATCTTGGCAGTAGCAGATTATACGGCAAAGCCAAATTATTTCAGCT
>Ga0265295_1009121_pt1 | contig 10731 bp, 9 predicted proteins | sample Munlansysbiofilm_FD_192503 | JGI IMG/M metagenome (GOLD analysis project Ga0265295, IMG submission 192503) | Leachate microbial communities from a municipal landfill in Southern Ontario, Canada - Methane capture system biofilm | ecosystem: Engineered > Solid waste > Landfill > Unclassified ... | reverse complement strand
TCTTGATGCTCGGCAGGGAAGCGCCGATCAGCTCCACGCCGTACTTCTCCAGGACCCCGTTCTCGGCCACGGCCACCGCCGTGTTCAGGCCGGTCTGGCCGCCAAGGGTCGGAAGAAGGGCGCAGGGCCGTTCCTTTTCAATGATGCGGGCCACGGTTTCGGGCTCGATGGGCTCGATGTAGGTCCGGTCAGCCAGGTTCGGATCGGTCATGATCGTCGCCGGGTTGGAGTTGACCAGAATGACCTCGTAGCCCTCTTCCTTGAGGGCCTTCAAGGCCTGGGTCCCGGAATAATCGAACTCGCAGGCCTGTCCGATGACGATGGGGCCCGAACCGATGAGCATTATCTTCTTGAGATCTGTTCTCTTGGGCATTGGTATGTAGGTGGGTTATATGTTGGGAATCCCGTCAGGAGTGCGGGCGGCCATACAGCCGTCATGCCCGCGCTAATGAGGCCCGGATACATTAAACACAGTATACGTGAAGGTCAAACACTGCTTGCAGGCGGGTTTTTAAGGGGCCTCCCGGCTCATCAGCTCGCCCCGCCTTGGTTCTGACGGCTCGAAGAGCCTTGCAAAATCGCAAAATCCCGACCTGACCCATGTGTCCGGGGCAGCCTTGCGAAACTTGCCACCGACATATTCCGATCATTTATTCTTTTCTTTACCCTTCTTTGCGAATATTATTCAACTTGATTGGCAACACGCCTTTCAAGTTTCCCAAGAAGTCGAGTCACCAAACGACAGAAAGCCGACTTTCTTCAATTATGGCAATCTTCATTGACGAAGACTTAATCTAGAATTATATTTCCTAACCAAGAGGCAAACAACCATGTTAGACAGCACAGACATCGAGATCCTGAACATCCTTCAAGAGAACGGGAAGATCACCAACGCCGAATTGGCCCGCCAGATCGGCATGGCCCCGTCAGGAGTGCTGGAGCGGGTCAAGAAGCTCGAACTCAAGGGAGTCATCGCAGGGTACGAAGTCCGCCTGAACCCCAAGGCCCTGGGCATTTCCCTGTCCACCTTCATCCAGATCAAGACGTCCGACGCGGTGGGCAGTTCGGAGATCGGCAGGCAGCTGGCTGGCATTGACGAGGTCCAGGAAGTGCACTGGACCGCCGGCGAATACAATTACCTGGTCAAGGCCAGGGTCAGCAGCACCGAAACGCTGGCCCTACTCATGAAAAAATTCGGCGAGATCCCCGGAGTGCGCGACAGTCGCACCACCCTGGTGCTGGACACCCTGAAGGAAACCCAGGCCCTGTCCCTAAGCTTCATCGAGCGCAAAGTTCCGAGAAAACAACCAAAATAAACCGGTTTGAAAACCCAGGAGTCAGGAATGGACAGTTTGGCGTTGGACAAGAAGATCAGCGACCGAGGCAAGGAGTTCTTTGCCAGCATTTCCGGAGAGGCCCCTTCCATTTTCAACAAGGGCTGGTGGACCGGAAAAGTCATGGACTGGTCCATGAAAAACGAGAATTTCAAGGTACAGCTGTTCCGTTTCGTGGACGTCCTGCCCTACCTGAACACTTCCGACTCCCTGACCCGGCACATCGATGAATATTTCGCCGGAGACGACCAGGACGTGCCCAAGGTGCTCAAATGGGGCGCGGGCGCCATGGGCTCCGGCCTTGGCGGCAAGCTGGCCGCCGGACTCATGGCCAAGACCATCCGCTCCAACATCGAAGGCATGGCCAAGCAGTTCATCATCGGCGAGAACACCTCCGACGCCATGAAGAACCTGAAGAAAATCCGCAAGGACGGATTTGCCTTCACCGTGGACATCCTGGGCGAGGCCTCGGTCAGCGAGATCGAATCCGAGGTCTACCTCACGGAGTACATGGAGCTTCTGGACGCCCTGCAAAAGGAACACTCCTCCTGGTCCGCCCTGGGCGGCGGAACCCTTGATTGGGGACACGCGCCCAAGGTTAACATTTCCGTCAAACCCACGGCTCTTTTCTCCCAGGCCTCGCCCAGGGACTTCGAAGGCTCGGTCCAGGGCATCGAAAAACGCCTGGCCGCCATCCTGCGCAAGGTCAAGGCCATGAACGGCTTCATGCGCATCGACATGGAGCAGTACAAATTTAAAGATATCACCCTTGAAGTGTACCGCCGCCTGCGCTCCAGCGAAGAGTTTCGCGACTATCCGCATCTGGGCATCGTGCTTCAGGCCTACCTGAGGGACACCGACCAGGATCTCTCGGACCTCCTGGCCTGGGCCAGGGCGGAAAAACTGCCCATCTCCATCCGCCTGGTCAAGGGCGCCTACTGGGACTCCGAGACCGTCATCGCCAAGCAGAACGGGTGGGACATCCCGGTCTGGACCATCAAGGCCGAAAGCGATGCCGCCTACGAGCGCCAAGCCCGGCTCATCCTGGAAAACCACGACATCTGCCATTTCGGCTGCGCCTCGCACAACATCCGGACCATTTCCGCCGTCATGGAGACGGCCAAGGCCTTGAACGTGCCCGATGACCGCTATGAGTTCCAGGTCCTTTACGGCATGGCCGAACCCGTGCGCAAAGGCCTTCTGAACGTGGCCAAGCGCGTGCGCCTCTACGCGCCCTACGGCGACCTGCTGCCCGGCATGGCCTACCTGGTGCGCCGGTTGCTTGAAAACACGGCCAATGAATCCTTTCTGCGCCAATCCTTTGCCGAGGAGGCCGAGGTGGAGCGTCTCATGGAGAACCCGGCCCTGACCGCGGAGCGCGAAAAAGCGCAGCGCGCGCCCAAGGCCGAACCCGAAATCAAGGGCCTGGGCCGCTTCGAGAACGAACCCTTCGCCGACTTCACCCAGGAAGCCGTGCGCCGGGCATTCACAGACGCCATCGCCGAAGTGCGCGGCCAGCTCGGCAAGCAGTACCCGCTCATCATCGGCGGCCAGGAAGTGCGCACGGAGGACACCCTGTCCTCGGTCAATCCGGCCAAACCCGGCGAAGTCATCGGCACCATCTGCCAGGCTTCCACCAAAGAAATCGACCTGGCCATCGAAGCTGCCAAAAAGGCGGCTCCGGCCTGGAAAGCGCTGTCCCCGGAGGAACGGGCCGGATATCTGCTCAAAGCCGCCGAGATCGCGCGCCAGGAGATCTTCACCCTCAGCGCCTGGCAGACGCTCGAAGTGGGTAAACAGTTCGATCAGGCCCAGGCCGACGTTGCTGAAGCCATTGATTTCATGGAATACTACGCCCGCGAGATGGTTCGCTACGGCAAACCGCAGCGCATGGGCCGCGCCCCTGGCGAGATGAGCCAGCTCATGTACCAGCCCAAGGGCATCGCGGCCGTCATCGCGCCCTGGAACTTCCCCCTGGCCATCAGCTGCGGCATGAGCGCGGCGGCCATCGTGGCCGGGAATCCGGTGCTCTACAAGCCCGCCGGACCGTCCTCCGTGGTCGGATTCACCCTGGCCGAGATCTTCCGCAAGGCCGGACTGCCCGCTGGCGTGTTCAATTATGTTCCGGGCCGAGGCTCGGTCATGGGCGACTATCTGGTCGAACATCCCGACATCGCGCTCATCGCCTTTACCGGGTCCATGGAAGTCGGACACCGCATCATCAATAAAGCGTCCGTGGTCCGCCCCGACCAAAAGCAGATAAAAAAGGTAATCGCGGAGCTCGGCGGCAAAAACGCCATCATCATTGACGACGACGCCGACCTCGACGAGGCCATCAGGGAAGTCCTGCACTCCGCCTTTGCCTTTCAGGGCCAGAAATGTTCGGCCTGCTCACGCGTCATCGTGGTCGAGCCCATTTATGCCAAGTTCATCGAACGCCTGGTGGAAGGCGCCAAATCCCTGGCCATCGGACCAGCCGAAGACCCGACCTACTTCATGGGGCCGGTGGTGGACGACAAGGCCCAGGCCAATGTCCTCAAATACATCGACATCGCCAAGAGCGAAGGCAATATCCTGCTCTCAAACCCGGTTCCAAGCGATGGCTTCTACGTCCCGCTGACCATCGTCGAGGGCATCACCCCCGAACACCGCATCGCCCAGGAAGAAGTCTTCGGCCCGGTCCTTTCGGTCATGAAGGTCAAGAACTTCGACCAGGCCATTGAATGGGCCAACTCCACGCGCTATTCCCTGACAGGCGCCGTGTTCTCGCGCAGCCCCAAACATCTTGAAAAGGCCCGCGAACAGTTCAACGTCGGCAACCTGTACCTGAACCGCGGCTCCACCGGCGCCCTGGTCGAACGCCATCCCTTCGGCGGCTTCAACATGTCGGGCATAGGCTCCAAGGCGGGCGGCCCCGACTACCTCTTGCAGTTCATGGACCCCCGCCTGGTCTGCGAAAACACCATGCGTCGCGGCTTCGCCCCCATCGAGGAAGACGACGACTGGATCATCTAAGCTCACCCGGCAACGACGAAAAGCCCGCGAAAATGGCAACATCCTTTTCGCGGGCTTTTTCATTTACAGACCCTTTGGACCCAGATCCGCCAGAAGGCGGCTCGTTGGCCGCACGCCCATCTGCTCCCGCCAAAAGCGCAAGCAGCGCAATCCTCCGGAAAAAGCCTTGCGCCACAAGCGGATTTCGAATAAAATTCGATATCTACGCGTTCCAAAAGAAGAATCGCCAAACCCCGTATTCTTCCCGTGAGCACTTGTCTCTTTTTGGAAAAAAATTGATTTTCATACGGGTCTGCTATAGAGTTTTTTTACATTTTTTACAAAATAGTCCCTGCTTTATCGTTTCCATCCCTTGTTTTCCAAAACATCCCAATAGGGGTTATCCGGACACTCCGGTTTCATATCTTACCTAAACCGGTTCGCAGCCTGCGAACCCAAGGGCTCTGCAACCTTCAAGGAGGACTTCATGAAGAGAAAACTGTGTACACTAGGTTTCCTGACCCTGGCCCTCGTGGCGCTGACCCTGGGCTCGGCCTGGGCCGAAACCATCCGCATCGGCCTCATGTGCCCCCTGACGGGCTCCTGGGCCAGCGAGGGTCAGGACATGAAGCAGATTGTCGAATTGCTGGCCGCCGAAACCAACAAGGCGGGCGGAATAAACGGCAACCAGGTTGAAATCGTGGTCGAAGACGACGGCGGCGATCCGCGCCAGGCAGCCCTGGCCGCAACCCGTCTGACCACCAAGGAAATTTCCGCCGTTATCGGCACTTACGGTTCGTCCGTCACCGAAGCCTCCCAGAATATCTACGCCGAATCCGGCATCCTTCAGGTCGCCACCGGCTCCACAGCCATCCGCCTGTCCGAAAAAAGCCTGCCCCTTTTCTTCCGCACCTGCCCCCGCGATGACGAGCAGGGCACGGTCGCCGCCAAAACCCTGGGCGACCTGGGCTATGGCAAGATCGCCATCCTCCATGACAACACCTCCTACGCCAAGGGCTTGGCCGACGAAGCCAAGTCCCTGCTCGAAGCCGCAGGCAAGACCATCGCCTTCTACGACGCCCTGACTCCCGGCGAACGCGACTACAACGCCATCCTGACCAAGCTCAAATCAGCGGCCCCCGACGTCATCTTCTTCACCGGCTATTACCCTGAAGCGGGCATGCTGCTGCGCCAGAAGATGGAAATGGGCTGGAACGTGCCCATGATGGGCGGCGACGCCACCAACAATCCCGACCTGGTCAAGATCGCCGGCAACCAGGCCGCCGAAGGATTCATGTTCCTGAGCCCCCCTGTCCCGGCCGACCTTGACACGCCTGAAGCCAAGGCTTTCATGGACGCCTACAAGGCCGCCTACGGCAACGCCCCCGGTTCCGTATGGGCAGTGCTGGCAGGCGACGCCTATCGCGTCATCGCCGAAGCCATCGCCCAGACCAAGGAAACCTCCAGCGAAAAGCTGGCCGCTTATCTGCAGAAGGAAATGAAAGACTTCTCCGGCCTGACCGGCAAGATCTCCTTCAACGAAAAGGGCGACCGCGTGGGCGATTTGTACCGCGTGTACAAAGTCGATGCCGCTGGCGCTTTTGTCCTGCAGCCGTAAAAATCAGGGGCCCCTTTTCACAGGGGCCCTTTTTTCCAACATCTTGCCCCGACACACATTATGGAAGAATTTTTTCAACAATTGACCAATGGACTGGCGGTCGGAGGGATCTACGCCCTCATCGCACTCGGCTACACCATGGTCTACGGGGTCTTGAAGCTGATCAACTTCGCCCATGGCGACCTCTTCACCATCGGAGCCTATCTTGGCCTGACCCTGCTCGTCTCCATGGGGCTTTTCGACAAGATCGGCCCGCTACCGGCAGTCATTCTCCTGGCCGTCATGGTCATGATCCTTGTCGCCATCATCGGCGCGATCCTTGAGCGCGTGGCCTACAGGCCGCTTCGCCAGTCGCCCCGGCTTTCCGCCGTGGTTTCAGCGCTGGGTGCGTCCATCTTCTTTCAGAACGCGATCATGGCCATCTACAGCCCCAAATTTCTCGTCTATCCCCACGACATCCTGCCCAAGGCGGCCATCAACGTCCTGGGAATGGACATCCCTATCATGCGCATCATCATGTTCATGACCTCGCTTGTGCTCATGGCGGCCCTCTACTTCTTCATCCAGAAAACCAAGATCGGCACGGCCATCCGGGCCGCCGCCATTGACCAGGGCGCGGCCAAGCTCATGGGCATCAATGTCGATCGGGTCATCATGCTGGTCTTTTGCATCGGCCCGGCCCTGGGCGGCGCGGCCGGACTCATGGTCGGTCTTTATTACGGACAGATCAATTTCAGCATGGGCTGGATGTTCGGTCTCAAGGCCTTCACGGCCGCCATTCTGGGAGGAATCGGCAACATCCCCGGAGCCATGGTCGGCGGCTTGCTGCTGGGAGTGATCGAAGCCATGGGAGCGGCGTACATTTCCATCGCCTGGAAGGACGCCATCGCCTTTTGCGTCCTGATCCTGATCCTCATTGTCCGGCCCACAGGCCTTTTAGGCGAAAGGGTGGCTGAAAAAGTATGAAATCGAGCACCATTTATTATCTCGCCTTCGCCGCGGCCATGGCCGTATGCCCGCTGTTCCTGAACGCCTACTGGACCGACGTCTTCAACAATGTCGGGCTCTACGCCATCCTGGCCTTGAGCCTCAACGTCATCCTTGGGCACTGCGGTCTCTTTCACATGGGACATGCGGCGTTCTACGCCATCGGGGCCTACACGGCCGCCATCATCAACACCTCCTATGGAATTCCGATCCTGTGGGTCATGCCCCTGGCCGGCATCCTGGCGGGAATCTTCGCCATGATCGTGGCGCGGCCCATCATTCACTTGCGCGGGGACTACCTGCTTATCGTGACCATCGGCATCGTCGAAATCGTGCGCATCGCGCTCATAAACAATGTCTTTGACATCACTGGCGGGGCCAACGGCATCTTCGGCATCAGCAGGCCGTCGGTCTTCGGCTACAAGATCTCAAAGCCCGACCAGTTCTTTTATCTGATCTGGGGCTTTGCGGCCGTGACCATCTTTTTGCTCCTGCGCCTTGAGCACTCCCGCTTCGGCCGCGCGCTCATGTACATAAAAGAGGATGAAGTCGCGGCCGGCGGAAGCGGCATCAATGTGGCGCACCACAAGCTGGTGGCCTTTATCATCGGCGCGGTGTGGGCCGGCATGTGCGGCACCATCTACGCCTCCAAGATGACCATCATCGCGCCGGAATCCTTTTCCTTCGCCGAATCCGTGGTGCTCTTCACCATCGTCATCCTCGGCGGATCCGGTAGCATCCCGGGGGTCATCCTGGGCTCGTTTCTTCTGGTCGGTCTTCCCGAAGTATTCCGGGGCCTGGCCGAATACCGCATGCTTGTCTTTGGCGCGGCCATGGTGCTCATGATGATCTTCAGAAATCAGGGCCTGCTCCCACCCGGCCCCAAGAATTACAACGTCGCGGATCTTCTTCAGGCAGGGGGAGGCAAATGACTCTTCTCTCCATCGACAACCTGAGCAAAAGTTTCGGCGGCCTCATGGCCGTAAACGAAGTCTCCTTTGACGTGGAAGCGGGCAGCATCGTGGGGCTCATCGGCCCCAACGGCGCGGGCAAGACCACTGTCTTCAACCTCATTACCGGCAACTATCAGCCCAACACCGGCACGGTCCTCTTTGACGGCCAGAATCTGGTCGGCCTGCCCACCCATACCATCGTGGAAAAGGGCATTGCACGCACCTTCCAGACCATTCGCCTGTTCCAGAACATGAGCGTGCTGGAAAACGTGCTGGCGGGCGGACACTGCCGCATGCATTCGGGTTCCCTGGCGGCCATGCTACGCACCCCGGCCCAGCGCCGCGAGGAAAAGGAAGCCATGCGGCAATCCATGGCCGAACTGGATTTCGTAGGCCTGGCCCATGAATGGCAGAACAAGGCCAAGAACCTGTCCTACGGCAACCAGCGCCTGCTCGAGATCGCGCGCGCCCTGGCCACCCAGCCCAAGCTCATCGTTCTTGACGAACCGGCCGGAGGCATGAACGACCAGGAAACCCATGACCTCATCCGACTCATTCGCCTCATTCAGGATCGCGGCATCACGGTCCTTTTGATCGAACACGACATGGGCCTTGTGATGCGCGTCTGCTCGTCCCTGGTAGTGCTTGAGCACGGGGCGAAAATCGCGTCCGGCACTCCTGCCGAGATCCAGGCAAACCCACGCGTCATCGAAGCCTATCTCGGTGTCGACTCCGAATAAGGGACATTCCATGCTGCTAAAAATCGAAAATCTGCGCGTGAATTACGGCAACGTCGAAGCCCTGCACGGGATCAATCTTGAAGTCAGCGAAGGCGAAATCGTGACCATTCTCGGAGCCAACGGCGCGGGCAAGTCAACGACCCTGAACGCCATCAGCGGCCTGGTCAACATCACCGGAGGAACGATCTTCTTTCGCGAAACGGCTCTGCACAAGCTGCCCGCCCACGAAATCGTCAAGCACAAGATCACCCAGAGTCCCGAAGGACGGCGCGTTTTCACCACCCTGACCGTACACGAGAATCTCACTCTGGGGGCGTTCACGTCCACCAACACCGAGCGCATCCAGAAGAGCCTGCAATGGATCTATCAGCTATTCCCGCGCCTGCAGGAGCGGCGCAAGCAGTTGGCCGGAACCTTGAGCGGCGGCGAACAGCAGATGCTGGCCATTGGCCGGGCGCTGATGGCCAACCCCAAAATCCTGCTCCTGGACGAACCGAGCCTCGGCTTGGCCCCGATTCTGGTCAAATCCATCTTTGATACGGTCCGCGAGATCAACAAGGCCGGGGTAACGGTCATCCTGGTCGAACAGAACGCCAAGGCCGCCCTCAAACTCGCCCATCGCGGCTATGTCATGGAAGTGGGCAACATCGTGCTGGCCGATACGGCCGCCAACCTGCTCAGCAACGAACAGGTGCAAAAGGCCTACCTGGGGGGCGGACACTAGCCTCCGCCCAAGAGTCCTACAAAAATGCCAAATCCCCGCCTAACGCGGGGATGACTCATCATGACGCCCCAAAAACGGCACTACCTCACCAAAAAATACATCATAATTTCAGAAAGATGAAACAAACCGACGTCGCGAAGGGGCTGGCAGGTCCGGTCAGGCTGCCTCGACTGTCTGACCGAGCCTGGCATCGTTGGCGGAATCGTTGCTCGGCGCACTGTCTCAGCCGCTCGCTCTGCACGCAACGATTCGGCCGTACGAGGCCCGCGAGGGAGTTTCGAGGCGGCCTGACCGGACCTGCCAGCCCCTTCGCTTCGACCATACGAATATCCGCAGGCTTTTTCTTCTTCACCGCCTCAAACGCATATCATTTTTCAGCGCAAAACTGTGACGCGCAAGGGCCGGTTGGTCTGGGCAGGTTGCCTAGACTGTCTGACCGAGCCTGGCATCGTTGGCGGAATCGTTGCCTGTCGTCCTTCACCACCCGCACGTCCTGCACGCAACGATTCAGCCCTACGAGGCCCGCGAGGGAGTTTCGAGGCGGCCTGACCGGGCCAACCAGACCCCCGCTCCGAACATACAAATAGTCACAGGCGTTTTCTTCATTGCCGCCCCAGACGACAGACTATCTCAAACTCCTCCTCGCTGACCGGCATGACCGAAAGGCGCGAACCCTTCTTCAAAAGCTCCATCTTCTCCAGCCCCTTCACGCCGCGCAAGGCAGACAGGGCCACAGGGTTGGCAAATTTCTCCACGAACTGCACATCGACCATGAACCACAAAGGCTTTTCCGGCGTCGACTTGGGGTCGAAATGTTTGTCCCCAGGATCAAAGGCCGTGTGGTCGGGGTAGGCTTCCCGCGCCACCCGAGCGACTCCGACCACGGAAGGATTTGTCACGCTGTGGTAAAAGAGGACCAGATCCCCGATGCTCATGCCGTCGCGCATAAAATTGCGGGCCTGGAAATTGCGCACCCCGTCCCAGCTTGTCGTGCCTTCTGGCAGGGCCGCCAGATCGTCAATGGAAAAACATCCCGGTTCCGTCTTCACAAGCCAGTACTTCATCACAGCCTCCTGGGGTATGTATTATTCGGACATGCTTCCAGAAAGTCACCATCCCTGCAATCTCTTGGGCCCAAAAAAAAGGCTTCCCCCGAAGGAGAAGCCTTTTAATTTCAACGGGTAGCCGATTCTACCATTTGGAATCGGCAAAAGGATCTTGGGATCCACCGGAAAAACCGAAGTCGGAACCGGGGCCGGCATCGGCAGGTCCGCTTGCGGCTTCAGCGGCGGGGGCGGCTCCGGCGGCGGCAGCAACGCCAGCCACTCCGGCAACCACGACACCGGTCTTCTTCACTTCCTCGACTTCCTTCAAGAGGGCT
>Ga0265295_1009120_pt1 | contig 10732 bp, 8 predicted proteins | sample Munlansysbiofilm_FD_192503 | JGI IMG/M metagenome (GOLD analysis project Ga0265295, IMG submission 192503) | Leachate microbial communities from a municipal landfill in Southern Ontario, Canada - Methane capture system biofilm | ecosystem: Engineered > Solid waste > Landfill > Unclassified ... | reverse complement strand
CATCAATGACGCCTTTCAGGAAATCATAGCCGGTGGAAAGCTGCACCAGGTCGGAACCGATAAAATCGCCGCCCATGCGGGCACCGATCTCGGTAATGTAAACCTGTGCATTTGGGTCGATCATTAGTTCGCAGTGGGAGGCACCGTTGCGTATATCCAGTGCTTGCAGGCTCAGGCGGGTTTGCCGTATAGCTTCGGCAATCAAGGGTTTCGGCAAGTCGGAGGGCTGGTGATGGGCCAGCTCGACAAAGTGCGGTGCTCCGCTGGTGACCTTATCGGTAATGGCCAGGATATAATGTTCGTCAGCATAAGAGATGCTCTCTATGCTGATTTCACGGGCCTGCTCGATAAACTCTTCAAGCAGGGCTTCTTTGCAGAAGGAGGAGTCAAGGGCCAACTGCAGTGCGGCTGCTAGCCGGGAGCTGTCTTCGAGTTTTTCTACGCCTAGGCTGCCGGAACGGTCGCTGGGCTTGATTATGAGCGGAAAGCGCAACTGCGGCAGAGCCAGCTTGGCCTCGTCGAGGGAACGCACTCTGGCATAGCGTGGACAATTAGCGCCGACAGAGCTTAATGCCTGACGCATGGCGTACTTGTTGCTGCTGATATGGGCGGAATGCTCGCTGTTGCCTGGCAGCCCGAGGCGATGGGCGACATAGGCAATGGTGGGCACGACGATGTCGCTGGCGATGCTGCAGACCCCGTCGATTTGCTCCTCGGCGCAAAGCTCGCAGATGCGTTCCTTGTCTATAACCGAAACCGGATAGAACTTGTCGGCGTGCTCCTTGCAAATCGCGCCTTCTTCCCAGGCGAAGCAGACACTGCGCAGACCTAGTTCGCGAGCCTTCAATACCAGCGGCAATTGCAAATAGCTGGCGCCAATGATTGCCAGGGTTTTTGTCATAGATGCTTATAACGCAATTTTACGGAGACGGGGGAGGACACGAAGCCACACTAAGGGGGAGGACACGAAGTCACACTAAGACACACGAAGGCACACTAAGGTTTTTTAGGGTTAGTTTTGGGGGTTGGTGGAGGGAGCCGGTTTTTGGATGGGGTTGGAGCGTGGTATGCCGGCTAGGAAGCCGGCGATCCGAGGGGGAGGACACGAAGTCACACGAAGGGACACCAAGGGACACTAAGGTTTTTTAGGGTTTGTTTTTGGGTGGGTGGAGGTTATGCCGGCTAGGAAGCCGGCGATCCCAGGGGGAGGACACGAAGTCACACGAAGGGACACCAAGGCACACTAAGGTTTTTTAGGGTTTGTTTGGGGTGGGTGGGGGGAGCGGGTGCGGGGAGCACGCTAAAGCGTGTACTACATACGTGGGACGGGGATGCCGGCTAGGAAGCCGGCGATCCCAGGGGGAGGACACTAAGGTTTTTTAGGTGTTTTTTGGGGGGAGCGGGGGTTATGGTTTTAGTTTTTGTAGGAGGAGCTTGCCTTTTTGGGTCAGGCGGTATTTTTGGGTTGGGCTTTTTGGGGATAGAGGCTGGGTCATTTCGACGAGTTTGTCTGCCAGTGCCGGTTTCAGATAAGCGTAAAGGAAGGTAGGTCGGTGACTCAGGCGCAAGACCGTCATGGCTTCTTTGCTGCCAAGCTGCTGATCATGCAGAATGCTCAGAAGCCGTTTTACTTGTTCGCTTACTTGTTCGGTAGCATATTCGGTAGCTTGTTCGGTGACTAGTGAGGCATGGGCCTGGTTGGGGGCAGGCAGCTGGTGTAGTTGTCCGAGAAAGATGGTAAAGCGGAGGCGCAAGGCCAGTTCTTCGATTTTGGGTTCTGGCAGTCCAAGTTCCTGTGCTTCAGCAAAGACACGGCGTACTCCAGTGCCCCATTGTTCGATTAGGCGCAATTCTTTGAAGACTCGGGCTATGACCGGATTGCGGATGCGTGAAGCCCCTCTTTTCATGTCGTCAATGGTCAGGCCAGGCAGTAGAATTCCCATGTTTTCCACTTTGATGCGGTCATCGAGGAAAACGATTCGTATGGGTGCTCCGCGCTGGGAGTAATCGGCGTGTACACAGGCATTGATGATCAGCTCGCGCAGAATTCCCAGAGGTATGCTCCAGGTGTCGCGTCGTCTCAGCTGGGAAAGGTCTGCTCCGCGGAAAGCATGTTTTTTCAGGAAAAGGATAACTTCATCGACGCTCTGTGTTAATGGTCCATACAGTTCGACATGGTCAAAGATGTCGAGTTTAGTGGTTCCGAAGAAGCGTCCGCATTGGAACCATGCGTCCGGAAAATGTCGTGTGCGCTCTTTGCCGAAAAGCAGGATGGCTCCCTTGGTGGGGACGAGGCGGTTTTGATGGTGTGCTAGCAGTTTTAGGTTTAGGAGGGTCTGCTCATCAAGCTGACGTATGCCGGCAAAGGCTTGCTGGGCGGCTTTGAGATCGATATCCTCCACGGAAAGGTCCACCATGGGCATTTCGTCAAAGGATATGCCTTCAACTGAACGTCGCAGTTCGGCAATCAGCTCCCGGTCAGCCTGTCGGGTGGTTGAGCCAAGTCGGACATAGACGCCGGCGTCGGGGCCTTCTGCTCGGAGATAATGAGGGCGGGAATTGCTTAGGAATACCTCGACCACCATCAAGGTTTTGCCATCGACGGTGGTCAATTCCACATTGGGCACCAGACGGGGCCTGATCGAATCGGCAATCAGATTGCAGAGGCGCTCCTCTTCTTCAAGAGGATTTTCGACGCCAAGAGATTTGTGGGTCTTGTCTTCAATGCCAATGATGATGCGTCCGCCGGCAGTATTGGCAAAGGCTACCAGTGTCTTGAGCATCTTGCGGGGGGAAGAAAGGTCCTGCTTGAATTCCAGGGTCTTGCCTTCTTCGCTATGGAGATATTCGGCAATGCTCATTTTTTTAAGGCAGGAAAGGCGAGAGGGGGGAGGACACTAAGGGGCACGAAGGGACACGAAGGGACACTAAGGTTTTTTAGGGTTTGTTTTTCGGTAGGTGGAGTTTATGCCGGCTAGGAAGCCGGCGATCCCAGGGGGTTAGTTTTTTGATGGGTGGAGGGAGCGGGTTTGGGTGCCGGGTATGCCGGCTAGAAGCCTATTGGCGCTGACATAAGCCTGGAAATTGTTGTTCTCCGCCGGCTTCAGCCGGCGCATGTTCGTAGTTCAAGCTTTAGCTTGCGCTCTTAGCCGGCTTTAGCCGGCGTGAGAAAGCATCTACCACATGATTTTCTTTGTATCCAATAGTTTAGGCATCTTGTAGCGCCTTTCAGGCGCTGGTTTTGGAGGGGATCCTATTCCCCAGGCACTCCACCCTTCGGGTTCCGCGCCTGGGGTTATTATAGTATGGCGCTTCGCGCCACTACTGGCAGGGTTAAAACAGGCGCTTCGCGCCTCTGTTTAAGTTAATATCCTGCACAACAAGAGTTTACCTAATGCTTCTAATAATGATTTTTTTCTATGGTTCTTCTCTTAAAATCGTTAAGTTAGCCCCAATAGGCTGGAAGCCGGCGATCCTAGGGGGAGGACACGAAGGCGCACGAAGAAACGCTAAGGTTTTGAGCTTTGGTTTTGGTTGGGTCTGCATTAGGTTCCTTTTTCGGGATAGTGAGAGTCAGATAATTATGGTAATGCAGTCGTGTTTTGACCAGTTCTGCGAATTGCCGTAGTCGTGCGATAAGTTGTTTGAATGCAGGGGGAGGTATCTAGGACCGAGGGTGTCAGCAGCTCCATTATTTTCTGGTCTATTTGCTCTTGGGCGGGTTTTTGCTGCGGGTCGCAGTTGGCCGCCAGTTTTTTCAGTTTGTCGCGGCTGGGGAAAGGCAGTGTTTTCAGGTCGCTGACGTTGACCTGGGTGTGCCCGCTAAAGCTGCGGAAGCATTGGTCCAGGAGGCTGGAGTTCAGGTAGAGGGTGAGTCCCAGAGCCAGGTCTTTGTCCAATGGTTTTTTGTTTTGATGGAAGACGTTGAGATGGTTCTCGAAGCTGACCTGGCAGTTGGGGGGCAGGAGGGCGGGGTCCAACAGGCTGGCCACGAGGCGGCGTTTTTCTTCTTTGCTGGAGAAACGCCGCAGGACTACGTAGTAGCCGCCGGGGAATAGGTGTTTTTTGGTTTCGGGGTTGATGGCTATGGCGTTGGGACGCTTGCCCTGTGGTTGTGGCCAATGCAGACGGCTCTGCTTGAAGTGAGCCGGATAGAGCAGGGGAGCGCTGTTGGGGGCCGGCTCTTGGAGCAGATGCCGGCGCAGACGGAAAGAGACCACCGGGCCAGTGGACACTTGTATGCCAAGCTGATCGAGGCTGTGACGGCAGGCCTCCGGGGTGGGGAGGGCAGGGTTGCGCCGGGGATCGGGGATGTGGATAAAAAGTTGGCGCTCGTTTTTTTTGACGACTTGCTCGAAGGGGAGGAGCTGTTGCTCCAGGTCGGAGAAGCTGTCGTCTTGGCTGGCGGAGATGCGTACCGGGCCTTGGGCTGCGCCTTTTTGCAGCATTATGATAATGTTTTCCTGTAGCACCTGCTGGTTTCGAAAGGCGCTGTTGCGTGATTCGAAGAGGTGTATGTGCCTGATGGCGGCCTGGCTTAGGAGGAGCCGGCGAAAGGGCAGATAGTAGGCGCCGTTGCAGAAGCTGCGGGGGATGATGGCAAGCAGCAGACCCTGGTCTTCGAGCAGTAGTAGTGCCAGAGCCACAAAGGCACTGTAGAGATTGACGGTTTCAATGCCTGCCCGGCGTAGGCTGACCCGCTGCGAAGAGGAGCTTGCCAGCTTCTTGTAGGGCGGGTTCATGATGCAATGCGTGTAGCGCGGCAGGGGCTGCGGCCAAAGACTGCTCTGCGAGGCGAGTAGCTCGGAGGCGGCATGGATAAAGTCGCTGCCGTGTAGCTGCCAGGTCAAGTGGCAGGCGGCGGCCTGGGCAGCGCAGTGGCTTAGGTTGGCTTGCAGGGGGGCAAGCAGGGCGGGGTCGATCTCGTAGGCGTCAAGGGAGATGTGGCGCAAGCCGGGTTCGGCGCTGAAGCGCTCGAATAGAGCACAGCTGAGACTGCCCAGCCCGGCGCCGGGATCAAGCAGGCGTAGCTCTTGCTCCTGGGGCCGGGGAAAGAGACCGGCCATAAAACGGGCAATGGGAGCCGGAGTCATGTATTGAGCGTAGCGGCGCTGGTTTTGCATGGAGGACAGGGGGAGGACACTAAGGGGCACGAAGAGGGGAGGACACTAAGAGACACTAAGACACACGAAGACACACGAAGGGACACTAAGGTTTTTTGGGTTTGTTTGGGGTGGGTGGAGGGAGCCGGTTTTTGGCTGGGGTTGGAGCGTTGTATGCCGGCTAGGAAGCCGGCGATCCCAGGGGGGACACTAAGGTTTTTGTTTAGGTCTGGTAATAGTGGGTTGGTTCTTTGATTAGACTGGGACGCTGATGATTGTTGGCAGTGTTTTGTGAGGAATTGCTGAAGCGGCTGAGGATTTCCGGGTGAAGGGAATAGCGCGGCTGGTCCTGATCCTGGTTTTGCTGGCGGCGGATGATATTCAGTTCGGCTAGGCGTCCCAGCCAGTCCGGCAGTGCGGCGGTGGAGCTTAGTTCGAGCTGTTCGGCTAATTCCGCGGCGCTTAGGCTGTCGGCTCTGGACAGCAGCCCCAGGCTGATGCGTTCGCGTTGGCTGAGGCCGAACTCGGCATTCAGCCTGGCCAAGAGTCGCATGCCTGGCAGGTCTAGGATTTGTCTGGCGACGCTTACTTTTAGCCAGTCTGGGCCTTCTTCGAGCTGCGGGGTGGCGCGTCCATGCAGCAAGAGCAATTCATAGATGAGGTCGAATCCGCTGCCTTCGCGCTCCATGAGTCCCAAGTCGTGAAAGAGTCTTGCCAGTTCATTGTTTCGCCTGCGGCTGGCGTGCAGTATATTGCTTGGTGTCACCCCCATTGGCAGTCTGCCGGGGTTTACCAGTTCCAAGCGGTCGGGGTGCAAATTGAGAAAGATTTCTCCGCCCTGGTTATATGGTCGGTGCACGAAGGCGTTTACGAGCAGCTCACGCACTACGCTTTCGTCATAGGCGGGGATATTGCGTCGTCGCAGGCCGTCGGCTATTTCGTATGATTCTTGGAAGTCAGGTATGCTTTGCCATACCGAATCGATTATTTCCGGCGGCGAGAGGCTGTGGTCGTCCCAGCTCCATTTGTTTATTTTATGGCCGTGGGAGTCGTACTTGACGGCTTGCAGCAGCGGTGCGGTTCCCAGTCGCGCCCGGTCTTGTCTTCTGCCGACAAAGAGCAATCCCAGGTTGCTCAGCTTGTCTTCGATGACCAGGTTGTAATGTTCGAGCAGCTCCAGTGTGCTTTTTTCTTTGACTGCTGGTTTGACCCGTTCGGAGGCGCGCAGGGCTTCGGCCAGGTTTTCCAGCAGCCTGGGGTCGGTTTTCTGCCGGGGCACATTGAGGCTGGTCATGGTTTCCCAGGGCTGGGATGCTCTTTCGTTGAGCAGGCGTTGCAGTTCTTTTTGCCCTTCAGCTTGCATTTTTGAAGTGGAATAGTGGTGTACAACGAAGGGGGCACGAAGGGGGAGGACAAAAGAGACGCGAAGAGACAAGAAGGTTTTTTAGGGTTTGGTTTGGGGCTGGGTGGAGGGAGCCGGTTTTTTGGATGGGGGTGGAGTGTGGTATGCCGGCTAGGAAGCCGGCGATCCCAGGGGGAGGACACGAAGTCACACGAAGGGACACGAAGGTTTTGGGACGGGGATGCCGGCTAGGAAGCCGGCGATCCCAGGGGGAGGACACTAAGGTTTTTTAGGGTTTGTTTTAAGTTCGGATGAGAGGGGCATTATGGCAGATTATTGTTGGTTATGAGATCGCCAAAAAGATAGCGGATGGTGGTATGGAACTGTCCGAATTCGCCGTTTTTATCCCGGTTAAGATAAGCTGTGACAAATTTTCCCAGGTCTTCGATATTCAGGTGCTCATCGAGAAAAGGCTCTATTGCATTTTTGCGCATGTCCTGCAATTTTCTGATGTTTAGTCCGAGCTTCGCAATAGTTTCAGAGGCAGCCCTGTCCTCCTTGTTCGCCGGCATGATTTCACCTCTTCCTGTAAATGCGAATCTGCTTTCACAGTCTGGTTGCAGAGGTGAAATTAGCAAGTCGGGGTCAAACCATTTTTCCTTGCGATGTCCACAGTGTCTAGGTTCTCCCTTTTTAAGCTGGTTTTGGCAAGAACAGAGCATATTGCTGAAATCCAGCGGATCGACGTCCGGGTAACTTTGCGGACAAAAATGTTCGATGTGCGAGTCTTCGTCGGTCAAACGCCGTTCACAGTAACAGCAAAGCCATCCTTGCTCGGTCATCAATGCCGCTTTGACTGTGTTTTTGATGCCCTGCGGCATATCGGCATAGGTTGCCTGCCAGTTTTCGCTGCTACTGGCTATCCACTCCTTCAGGCAATCTGGTGCCGAGCCTTTGTGAATGTGTTTCATTTACCGATCAATTCCTTGCGTTTGATCAGTATATTTGCCCTGATTAATTCCGGATCAGCACCGATGGATTTTTCCAGTGCCTGAATGGCTTGCTTGGCTTGCTGCAGGTTTCCATCATTGATTTGTCGGAATATCTCTTTGATGTCATGATCGACTTGCTTAGGCCTGGTTGTGTCCATGCCCATGAGGTCTTCGAGGACGCGTTCGACGGTTTTGCCATAGGACTCGCTGGCCTCGTTCAGTATCAGACCCTCCTTGGCCATTTCTAGCAGAAAGAGGTTTTCAGGTGGCACATGGGTTATGACGTGTGGGGAGTGGGTTGTAATGAGAAACTGGCATTTGGGAAAAACAATGTTCAGTCTGGGAACGAGTATCTGCTGCCAGATTGGATGCAGGTGCAGGTCGATCTCGTCAATCAGAAATATTCCTTTGCCTTCCAATGGGTTTTCGTGGCCTGGGTTAGCTATGGCCAGGCGTCGGGCCATATCGCCGATGAGGGCCATCAGGCATTTTTCGCCGTCGGAGAGCTGATTGACCGTCAGGGTGCGCCCATTTTTTTCCACTTCCATGCGCAGCGGGCTTCTTCTCACGGTCAAGTTTTGGAATTCGGGCATGAACTGGCTCAAGGCCTTGCGCACGGCTTCCAATTGCGGGTCAGGGTAAGTGGCGGTATTATTGAGGTGGAAGAGGGCATCCTGGTCTCTTCTGGCTTCGTTTTCGAGGTCTTCTCTTTCTCGGAACCACTCAAAGAAGCTGCGGAAGTTGACTCCTCCGCTGAACGCTTGTTCATGGGCGGAAAGCAGGTCGAAGCGGTGTTTTCCGCGGATTCGCAATGGTATGTCGAGCACGCTCCGGTTAACTGGGTAATAGACAAAAAGCGGGAGCTTGGCTTGCTGGTCTGGTTCCAGGCATTCGCTGCGGATATTTTTTGCCAGTGTTGAAAGCTCGCTTAGGTCCGAGGAGGCTTCTTTATAGGGGGTGTTTTTCCGGTTTTTGGCAATATTCCATCTGTAGGTGGCGCTGTCGATATCGAGTGTGAGTATCACATTAGCGCTGAACTCGCCATTCATGATGTCGGCTTCAAGGATGGGTTTCCCCGATGCAGTGGCGCTTTTGATTCGGTTGACGAGCCAAGACAGTAAAATGGCGGCGGAATCGAGGATACTTGACTTGCCTGCGCCATTCATGCCGACAAAGATATTCAAATTCCTATGCAGGGAAATGGATAAGGAGCGTGCCCCACGATAACGTTCCAGTTTTAATTTTTGAATGTGCATTGTATCGTCTCCTGTAAATGTGTGAGAAGAGAGGGCAGGAGAGGGGGGAGTGGTAGGGGGGGGAGGACACGAAGGGACACTAAGGGACACTAAGGGACACTAAGGTTTTTAGGGTTTGGTTTGGAGCGGGTGCGGGAAGCACGCTAAAGCGTGTACGACATACGTGGGACGGTTATGCCGGCTAGGAAGCCGGCGATCCCAGGGGGGACACTAAGGTTTTTAAGTTGTTGCTACAGTTGATTTGTGGTGATTTCCTGTGCGAAGCTGCGGAAGTCAGCGAGTTGTGTGGTGATGATCTGGAAGACGATCTTCCAGTCGACTTGCTGATATGCGTGCACGGCGATATTGCGGAAACCGACTGCTTTGGCAAGTTTTTCGGCGGTGTGCGGTGAAAGGATATTCATTTGCCTGAGGCTCAGAAAGGCCTGCGTCATGGTATCGGGCACTGGGACTGAATTGTCCTTGCTGATGATATGCAAAGCAATGTCAACGCATTCCTGAATGGCTCGCTCGAGATTGAAAACAATAATATCCTGACGATCAATATCCTGAAAGAGCAAGTCGACGGAAGCAGGCGTCTTGTTCTCGATGCGCTCGATGTGGAAGCGTAGTTTTTCGAGCTTTTGCAGGATGAGATCATTTTCCATGCTGGAATCTCTGCTGGCGTTGCAATAGCGTGCGGCGGATGTAGGGCTGCATGTCGGCCTGATGATAAAGCATCCTCTGAAGATGACTGAAAAAAAGCAGGGGATCGCGTTTTATGAGGATTTTTCCGTGACAGAGGATTTCCTTGAGCAGAGTGCCTGATGCCTGCGGCAGCTCGACAAGGTCAACGCTGCGCTGCAAAAGGCTTTCCAGGCGGTAAGTGAGGTCCAGTCTGCTCGTAAGGCTGAGAGGGCTGTCGTATTGCAGGGCGAGATCAATGTCGCTGTCGGGACGCAAGGCAGCGCGCGCGGCAGAGCCGAAAAGGATGGCCAACTGCAATGATGGCTCGGACTGCAGAAAGGACAGAAGCTGCTCGGCGGGAAAAGACATTGTTTACATGGAATAATCGGGGGGGAGGACACGAAGACACACGAAGGGACACGAAGGCACACTAAGGTACACTAAGGGCTTATGCGGCGCCTGCGGCGCCGCATAAGCCGGTTGCCTGTTTTAGGTTTGTTGGTTGGTTAGCTTACTTCGAGGAGCTGTAGCTGGCTGACGTCGATTTCGGTGGCTATGGCCTGTCCCATGATGTGAAGGTTTACGATGAAATGGTGCTCTTTGCGCCTTTCCTGGAGGACGCCGTAGATGCCCTCCCAGGGGCCGGCGGCAATCATGACTTTTTTGCCGGGTACAAGCTCGGGCAGGACCTCGAGCTTTTCAGTCTGGGCGGCTAGCTCGAGGCGGCGTATGAGGAGTAGCTCCTGGAGCAGGCAGTCCTGCTTGTCCGCGTCCTGATGTAGTAGGCGGACCACTGACTTGCTGCGCCAGGCAAGAGCTTCGTCATCCTTGCTGAGAGCCGCAAAGATATAACCCGGAAACATGGGGCGGATGCGCTCCTGGAGATACTGATAGGTGCGGTTGGCGGAGCGGACGGTCTTATAGCTGCTGCGCTTGAGCAGGGGTAAATAATGGGGGATGGCGTGGGCTGAAAAGAATTTTTGCAAACGGTATTCGTGCAGCGCGCGGCTGTAGACCGGGGTCCAATGGCGCTGGGGGAAGAGCTGTAGCTGGGGGCTGTAAGTGCTTGAAGACATGGGGTTTAGTGGCCGAACAACCGGTTGGTGAAAGGCGGCGGAAAGGAAAATCGGGGCAGGCTCCGCCATTCCTCGGGAAAATTCCGGAAGAAGACAAGGCGGTGAAAAAGGCTAAGAAGGACGGCAAAAGAGGATAAAAATCAGCTTGAAAATATTAGACAAAGCGGTGCTAGAATGTAGCGCGCTTTGTCTGCTTGTTACAGTATATCGAAATGTGTATTTTTCAAGCTGTGAGCTGCCACTAAGGGGCACTAGGGGGGGAGGACACTAAGAGACACGAAGGGGGAGGACACTAAGA
>Ga0265295_1009119_pt1 | contig 10732 bp, 12 predicted proteins | sample Munlansysbiofilm_FD_192503 | JGI IMG/M metagenome (GOLD analysis project Ga0265295, IMG submission 192503) | Leachate microbial communities from a municipal landfill in Southern Ontario, Canada - Methane capture system biofilm | ecosystem: Engineered > Solid waste > Landfill > Unclassified ... | reverse complement strand
CGAATTTCCTTCATTTTGTTCAAACAGGCCTCCGGTAGCCATCAAGATTGGTCACGACCTCGCAACTAAACCCATCAGGATGGCCCGCCCTGCATGATTCGAACATGCGACCAACGGATTCGAAGTCCGCTACTCTATCCAGCTGAGCTAAGGGCGGAATTGGAGATTAATGGTGATGCTTGTCGGGGCCGTGTTCCTTGTTCAGGGAATAGACGATCAGACCGACGCAGCAAAGGCCCAAGGCAAGAATGAGTCCAGAAAACATGGGATGCCTCCTCTTGATTATGATCTAGTCCGAAAACATAGGCGAGATCCTTCGTGACTTCAAGTGCTTTTCTTCACAAGTCGGGGGCGACATGCTGCGGGGTGGCGTTTTGAGGCAGGGGAGAGTATGTGCCCCTGATTGCCGGGAAAACTTTTCAAACAACCGGTTCCGGAGTGTTTTATGAAAATATTGAAATGCGGTTTGTGCATGTTTTTCTTCTGTTTCTTTTCCTTGCCCGCCTGGGGCGCGGAGACCTTGACCATGCAGGAAGCCGTTGAGATCGGGCTGAAGTCGAATCCTTCGGTTCTGGCAGCGCGCGAGGCGCTTATGGCCTCGGACTATGCCGTCAAATCGGCCAAGGCGGCTTTTGGGCCATCCCTGGGCACGGCATACGGCTATACCCGCCTCGACGAGCGGCCGCAGTCCTTCGGGGTCAACGTCGGCACGCTGGATAACTGGGAACTCACCTTCAATGTGCACCAGCCGCTGTTTACCGGATTCAACCTGCTGACGACGCACGAAAAGGCCATCTTGCAGAAGGAGCAGGTCGCGTCGCAGATCGACAATGTGGAGCTGCGGCTCATCGTCGCCATCCAGGACGCTTTTCTGCGCTTGCTGCAGGCGCGGGAGAATGTACGTTCCGCCGAGGATTCTCTTGTCCGGTTGCGGTCGCAGCTTAAGGTTAATACCGCTTTCTACGAGGTGGGCCTGCGTCCCAAGCTTGACATGCTGCAGGCCGAGGTGGACGTGGCCACGGCCGAACAGGTGCTGCTGACCGCAAAAAACAACGAGGCGACGTTAAACGCCCAGCTGAACACGTTGCTCGGCAAGAGCGTGGAGGCGGATGTGGCGTATATCGGGGAGTTGCGATATTTCCCCATGCCGCTGACCCTGGAAGAATGCCTGGAGCGTGCGGGGCGGCATCGTCCGGATCTGCGCATTGCCCGCCAATCCGTCATGCTGGCCGAAAAGGATAAGGTGCTGGCGGCTGTGCCGTATTATCCGCAGGTGGCCGCCGACTTCAATTACATCCGCCAAGGGGAGGATCCCCTGGTGCACGGCGGAGACTACCATACGCCCAGTCAGTGGAATGCTCAGGTCGGGATGAAGTGGACCTTTTTTGAATGGGGAAAGACCTATTACGGGGAAAAGCAGGCGGAAAAAAATGTGAGCCGTCTGGGTCAGGAGTATCAGAATCTTGAGAACGAGGCCTCGTTTGAGGTCAAGAAGAGCTTTTTGCAGATTCAAGCCGCCGAAAAACGCATAGCTGCCGCAAGACAGGGCCTGATCGCCGCCAAGGAGAGCTACCGCATGGCCGTGGCCAGATACGAGGCCCAGGTAGGTACCAACACGGATGTGCTCGATGCCCAATCCAAACAGACGCTCAGCGAAGCCAGTCTGCACGAGGCCCTATCCGATTATGAGCGGTCCGTGGCCGAGCTTTATGGGGCAATGGGGCAGAGAAATCCGGAGCTGCTGGCGCAGTGAGAAAAAGCCGGTTTCGCTCGAAAATCCGGAATGAAAGCCACAGAAAGCCGGGTCCTTCTCAGGATCCGGCTTTCTTTATGCCTTTTCGCCTGGGCATGGTGCATTTCTTTTCCGCAAGGACCGCAAGTTCGGTCAGCCTCTCGTCTACGGCCGCATAGATGGAGTTTTGCGAAAAACGACCGTCTTTCAGCCGTTCTCCAGCTCTCTTGCCTGTCAGAAACTCCATGGCCTCCTCGATGGTGCTCACAGGGTGGATATGAAACTGCCGGTCCTTTATGGCCTGCAGCACATTGTCCCGAAGCACCAGATGCACGATGTTGTCCCTGGGCAGCAAAACACCCTGCTGACCGGTGAGGCCGCGTCGCCTGCACACCTCGAAAAAGCCTTCCACCTTGTGCGTGACCCCGCCCACGGCCATGATCGCTCCCGACTGGGAGATGGCCCCTGTGAAGGCCAGATCGAGGCGGATCGGCACGTTTGAAAGGGCGGAGAGAAGGGCGGCAAGTTCCGCGCCTGACGCCGAGTCCCCGTCGACCTGGGCGTAGCTTTGCTCGAAGCACAGGCTGCCGGTCAGGACGAGCGGCTTGTTGCGGGCAAACAGGTTCACGAAGTAGCTTTTGAGGATCATCATGCCCTTGGTGTGGATCGGACCGCCGAGTTCGGCTTCACGTTCCAGATCCATGATGCCGCCGTGGCCCACGCCCACCGTGCAGGATATCTGATGCGGCAGGCCCATGACGTAATCCCCGACCTGCGTCACGGACAGGCCGTTGGCCACGCCGACTCCCTGCCCTTGGGTGCGCACCTTGATGGATTTGCGATCGTATTCGCGCAGGAACTCCTCCTGGTACAGGTTGGTCCTGTATTCGCGTTCCTCCAGGGCCTGCTTCACGATGACGGCGTCGATGACCCGTTTGTCCTGGGTGTTGGCCAGGGCATTGGATTCGATCATGATTTCGCGCAAATGCGAAAAATGCAGGGACAGGCGCTCCCGGTCTTCGGCCATGCGGGTGGAGTAGTTCACCAGTTCCGCGAAGGCGTCTTTCGTGAATCCGCGCAGGCCGGATTCGCGTCCGGCGCGATCCAGGGCCTGCGCATATCCGGTGATGGACTCGGGGGTGCGCTCGACGGTGTCCTGAATATGCGCCTTGAGCTTGAATATCTTCCGGAACCGCTCGTCATGCATGTAGAGCAGTTCGTATGTCTCGTCGTCGCCGATGAGCAGAACCTTGAGGGCAAGCGGGATCGGGTCCGGACTGATGGTGCGGGTGCGCAGCATGTCATAATGATCCGTGGGGTCGTCCAGGCTCGATTGCTTGGTGCGCAGGCAGCGCAGCAGGCCTTCCCAGGCGGAGGGGTGGTTCAGGAGGTCGTCCACGCGCAGGATGAGGAATCCGCCATTGGCGCGATGCACCGCCCCGGCCTTGATCAGGGAGAAGTCGGTGTAGTAGGTGCCCCATTCCGTTTCACGCTCCACGCAGCCGAGGAGATTGAAAAAGCCGGGGTTGATTTCCTTGACCACGGGCGCGCCGGTGACTTCGGAATTGTCCACAAAGAGGTTGACGTCGTAGCGTTGGAAAAAGGAGTCCGATAGACCTTCCCCCTGCTGTTCCGGCCCGGTGCGAGGCTCGCGCTCCTGCCGACCCTGATAGTGGGGAAGGTTTTCAAGAATGTCTTCCTTGAAGGAATCGAAATATTTCTTGAGCGCCTTGTTTTCAGCAAATTTCTTGTGGATGGGCATAAGCAGCCGGTCCACGAGGCTTGCGGCATGCTCTTGCGCCAACTGCACTTCCTTGGCCCGGAATTCCTGCTCGCTTTTATTGACCAACCGTGACAGGTCCGCGATGGTGTTCAGCACGGCGCTGCTCTGGTCCTTGATGACTTTCTTCTGGGAGGACTCAAGACGTTCGAATTCTTCCGAACTGAGGACCTTGCCGTCCACCAGCGGCGTTAGTGAAACCGCTCCGGTGTCGTCGATGTTCAGGCTGAATCCTTTTTTCTGGGCGGCTTCATCCATCCTGTCCATAAGATCATCCCGCACCAGGGCCAGCTTGGTGAAGAGCTTGTTCTGGAGCCGAAGGTAGCTGGCCTGCTCGAAATGGCGCGGCAGGTCGCGGCGAAGACGTTTGACGACGCGCTGCAGATTCTCTTTGAGAACCTTGCCCTGACCGGGCGTCAGGCTGACCAGGAGCGGCTTGTCGGGATTGTCGAAGTTGTTCAGATAGACGAGGTCTGGAGGCGTCGTTCCTTCCTTGGCCCGGGGGAGAAGAAAGTTCTCGACAAGATATGTCCGTCCAAGTCCCGGTTCTCCGGCGACATAGACATTGTATTCCATGCCCGGAATGGAGAGCCCCATTTCCAGGGCCTTGCGGGCTCTGGGCTGGAACAGGCAAACGGCGTTCGTGTTGTCGCGGATATCGTTGCTGCGCAGGATCTTGCGTGGGTCCGGCTCGATCTTGAGTTGACGGGCTTTGAGTTCAGGGATGTTTTTCATTGATTCTCGTGCTGCCGGCTTTTATGCCGGGGTTGTTGATTTCGTGTCCGGGCATAGTGCGAATAGGTCCTGCTGGCAAGCCGACCACTTTCGACGGGATTGGGCTTTGTAATTATGGATGTGCGCGCAGGGCATGGGTGGAGGGGGTTTAAAATTCATCAGGCGAAAAACTTTGGTTGACGCGAAGTTGGGGGGTGTGGTAGCCCCGACTTCGATTTGTGATTTATTGCACGAACGATCTGGGACAGCAAAAACCCATCGAGACGAACATATGCTCTTTAACAGGAAAAATTCCAAACATTTCGAGTCGCTGGGTATTGCTTCGGTGATGGGGCTTCAGCTGGTATCCGGGGTGGTAGTGGGCTTTGCCATGGGCTACTATCTCGACAAATATTTCGGAACAAAACCTTGGTTGACGCTGATTTTTTTGGTGTTCGGCATCATCGCCGGATACAGGAACATGTTTCGGGAAATGCAGCGCATCCAGAAGAAAGAAGCGGAAGCCGATGCGCGCAACAATGCAGAAAAAGATTGAGCGCGTTCTCTACGCCCGGGGGTTTCACGTCCCGGAAGTGCGCAAGATGGCGTTGCGCCAGGTTTATTTTCTGCTTGGAGCCCTGCCGGCGTTGGCTTTTGGCTGGAAAGGCCTGGACCTGGCAACCGGTGTGCTGCTTGGAACCCTCAACTTTCTGGCGCTGGCCAAGTTGATTCAGGAATTGGTCTATTTGCAAAAAAGTGCGGTGGTTGTTCAGATTTTCAGTTTTTACGGACGCCTGATGATAACGGCATTGGCTTTTTATGTGCTGATCGCTCATCTGGGATCCTCGGGTGTCTGGCTGCTGATGGGTTTTTCCACTGTGCTGATCAATATTTTGCTTTGGGGAATGTCACAATTTTTGGGGAAAACTTCTAAGGAGGCGTAAAAATGGCAGGGGATTTACATCCAATTTTCTTAGTAGAGGAAGTAGTAAAAGCCATTGGTCTCGTGGACGCTCATGGTCACAGCTTGATACCGGGCCAAGTCCTCCACGCGTGGGTGGTCATGGGTGTGCTCATCGCTCTTGGCATATTGGCCACGAAAAAACTCTCCCTTGTTCCTAAAGGGTTGCAGAATTTTTTTGAGCTGCTCATCGAATCATTAGAGAACTTTGTCGTTGCCAACATGGGCGAAGACGGTCGAAAGGTCTTCCCGGTACTTGCGACCCTGTTTATTTTCATCCTGTTCAGCAACTACGAAGGTCTGGTGCCCGGCCTGGACGCTCCTACGGCGAACATCAACACCACTCTGGCCATGGCCGTGTTCGTGTTTGTGTACTACCAGTACTGGGGATTCAAGCTGCATGGATTTCACTACATCCATCACTTCACCGGACCTGTGCCGTGGCTTGCTCCGCTTATCTTTCCCATCGAGGTAATCGGGCATTTCGCACGCATGCTTTCGCTCTCTTTGCGACTTTTCGGAAACATCAAGGGTGAGGAAATCGTGCTGGTCCTGCTGTTCATGCTGGCTCCGGTCGTATCCACCGTTCCGATTTACTTCCTGTTCATGTTGTTGAAAGTCATCCAGGCTTTGGTCTTCTTCATGCTTTCCATGCTCTATCTGAAGGGCGCATTCGAAGAAGCACACTAATTTGGGGGAAATGGTCTTTTCGACCACTAATCATTATACGTTTTAGGAGGTTTTTGAATCATGCGTAAAGGTTTTCTGTCCGTACTGGCCACTGTCGCTCTGGTAGCTGTCGCTTCTTCCGCTTTCGCCGCTGACGCTGCTCCTGAAGTCATCTCCACCATCGCTTGGGCCGCTTCTTTGGGAATGGCCATTGCCGCTGCTGGTTGTGGCATCGCCCAGGGTCTTGCCGTCAAGGCTGCTTGCGAAGGCACCGCCCGCAACCCCGAAGCTTCCGGCAAAATCACCGTGACCATGCTGATCGGTCTTGCTCTGATCGAATCCCTGGCCATCTACGCCTTGGTTGTTAACCTGATCCTGCTGTTCGCCAACCCCTTCGTTGGCTAACTCTGATCGAAAAAAGGGGGGGAGGCCCGGCCTCCCCCCCTTTTTTTGCTATTTTAATGAAATAGCTCACAAAGTTATTGCTTGGAGTCATTTTGAAAAGCGCCCACATACCTCGCGCCACGATTCAGCGATTGGCTGTCTACGTACAAGTTTTGGAGACGCTCCTTCAAGAGGGCGATTCCGTCATATCTTCCGACGGCCTGGCCCGTGCTTGCGGCGTAAATCCTTCGCAGATTCGAAAAGATTTGGCTTATTTTGGTGAATTCGGCGTGCGAGGCGTTGGATATTATGTTCAGGATTTGCTGACCGCCATCAAACAGTCTCTTGGCATCGACCGGACATGGAATGTCGCGCTGGTCGGCGTCGGCAATCTGGGGCGGGCATTGCTCAGACACGGCATTTTCAGGCGTCGCGGGTTTATTCTCGTGGGAGCCTTTGATTGCGATCCCTTCAAGATTGGCGAGGAAGTCGCCGGTCTGGAGGTCGTCTGTTCGCGCAGGCTTAAAGAAAAAGTCAGCGAACTCGAGATAGAAATAGGAATCATCACCACTCCTCCCGAACGAGCCCAGCGTGCCGCCAATTACCTGATTGAAGCGGGCGTCCGGGGCATCGTGAATTTCGCGCCGGCCAGAATTTCGGTTCCGGAAAATGTTGCCGTTGAATACGTGGATTTCATGCACCATATTTTTTCCGTGGCCTTCAATATTTCGATAAATCAGGCCAAGGGCCTTTCCTAACTCCCTTTTTTCCAAATTCAGGTCGCGTGAATTTCGACTTGCCATTCGTCTCCGAGTGGTTTAGTTGTCCTCTCTCTTTTGAAACTGGAGGTTTCCCATGAAGAAAGATTTGCATCCCAAGGTTTATGAAACTGCGGTACGTTGTGCCTGCGGATACGAGTTCACCACCAAGTCCACTGTTGGCGCGGAACTCAATGTTGAAATTTGTTCGCATTGCCATCCCTTTTTCACGGGTGAGCAGCGTTTTATCGATTCTGCCGGTCGTATCGACAGGTTCAGAAAGAAATACGCCAGCCTGGCAAAATAATTGTTGAAATTTAGCCGAAGTCGAGCGCAGCATACACATGGTCGATAAATTAGAAAGTCTTGCGGCAAAGTACCGCGAACTTGAGCGCGAAATGAGTACTCCTGAGATTTTTCAGGATCAGGAGCGCTATCGAAAAATCGCCAAAAAGCATGCTGAGCTTGACGAGATCGTCAAGGCGTTCGAGCTTTACAAGACATTGCTTCGCGAGATGGCTGAAAATCAGGAGCTTGCCAAGGATCCGGATCCCGAGCTTTGCGAGATGGCCCAGGCGGAAATTGTCATTCTGAAAGCCAGGATCGGGGAGCAGGAGCGGTTGCTCAAGCAGCTTTTGACCCCCAAGGATCCCCTGGATGAGAAAAACATCATCCTTGAGATTCGTGCCGGTACCGGCGGGGAAGAGGCGGCTTTGTTTGTGGCCGATATCTTCAGGATGTATTCGCGCTATGCCGAGTTGCATTCCTGGCGTGTGGAAGTTTTGAGCAGCAGTGACACAGGGACTGGCGGCTTCAAGGAACTTATTGCGTCCGTTTCCGGGACCAATGTTTACAGCAAGCTCAAGTTTGAGTCGGGTGCACATCGGGTCCAGCGTGTCCCGGCAACCGAAAGTCAGGGCCGTATTCACACGTCCGCCATCACAGTCGCGATTCTGCCGGAAGCCGAAGAAGTAGATGTGAAGATCGAACCGGCCGATATCCGGGTGGATGTGTTCCGTTCTTCCGGTCCGGGCGGGCAGTCGGTCAACACGACCGACTCGGCCATTCGCATCACTCATCTCGCCACGGGTCTGGTCGTCATTTGTCAGGACGAGAAGTCGCAGCACAAGAACAAGGCCAAGGCACTCAAAGTGCTGCGTTCCCGTCTTCTTCAGGCTGCCCAGGATGAGACGAAGAAGGCCTATGACGACAATCGCAAGTCACAGGTGGGCTCGGGAGATCGTTCCGAGCGCATTCGCACCTACAATTATCCGCAGGGGCGTGTGACCGACCACCGCATCAACCTCACGCTTTACAATCTTGATCAGGCCATGGAGGGTCACATCGATGACATCATTGATGGTCTGGTTCAGCATTACCAAGCAGAAGCCATGAAAGAAAGCTGAGGAGACTCGGCTTTTTTTTATCCATGCAGTCCCGCAAATCAATACTGGAGCACTGGGAGAAATTGCTGCTGCAAAGCGGTGTTGATTCCCCCCGCCTGTCCGCGCAGGTTCTGCTTGCGCATGTCCTTGGCATTTCCCGGCTCGACATGCTTCTTGAGAGTGGCGCCCTGGTGGACGAGCCATGTCGCTTGCGGATGGAAGAACTCGGCAGTCGGCGGATGGCCGGAGAGCCTGTGGCGTACATTGTCGGGGAAAGGGAATTTTATGGATTTGCGTTTCACGTCGGCCCCGAGGTGCTTATTCCCAGGCCCGAGACTGAGCTGATTGTCGATCATTTGCTCGAATCGTTGGGCAAGGATGCATGCCTGAAGGTCCTCGATGTTGGAACTGGAAGCGGCGCCTTGGCCGTATCGTGCGCCAAGCTTTTTCCCGACTGTCGAATTGTGGCGGTTGACATTTCCTTTGATGCGCTAAAGGTCGCACGCAAGAATGCGCGGCTTCACAATGTTACGGACCGGATTCTCTTCTTGCAAGGAGATCTGCTCAAATCTCTGCGCACCGATGCTTTCGATGTTGTGCTCGCAAATCTTCCCTACGTACCCTTGTCCACAAGAGAATCACTTAGCCGGGAAGTACTTTGTCATGAACCGGAAATCGCGCTCTTTTCCGGCCCTGACGGTCTGGATTGTTATCGTGCCCTGGCTCTGTCGCTTCGCGGCGCCATGAAGGCCGGATCCTTGCTCCTTTGCGAAATTGACCACTCCCATGGACACGCCATGATCGAGTTCTTTTCAGACATCACCAGGAATGTGCGTATCGTGAAGGATTATGCTGGGCTGGACCGAGTGGCGGTTGTTGTTTTTTAGCACTTATCATGTTGTCTGAAAGGAACTGTCACCGAGGGTGATGTGCGGAGCTCGCTTTAAAGTGTTTAATCTCGAGGCATTGCGAATGCAAGGTTTATGGCATGAAGTTTGATAATGGCTGGTCATGAAACAGACTACACTACGAAAAGAAGTTCGATGCTCCGGTGTCGGTTTGCATAGCGGCCAGAAGGTTGAGATGATTCTCAAGCCTGCGCCTGCCGATACAGGGGTCATTTTTTCGTTGTCGACCAAAAGCGGGCGACAGGTCGTGGTGCCGGAGCCTGGAAAGGTCGTAGGCACTGGGCTGGCCACAACGCTGGGTACCGCTGGGGCCAAGGTTTCCACGGTGGAACATCTCCTTGCCGCCTTGGTCGGTTTGGAAATAGACAACGTTCTTGTCGAAGTTGATGGAGAGGAAATCCCTATTCTCGACGGGAGCGCTTCCGTATACGTGTACCTGATCAATTCCGCAGGGATCCGGGTTCTCGATCGTCCCCGCGAGGTTGCCAAGATCAAGCGTACCCTTGTTTTCGAGCAGGACGGAAAGCGCGTTGTGGCCAAGCCTTTCAATGGCTTGAAGATTGACTATCGAATCAACTTTCCGCATCCGCAGATTGGCACGCAGAATTTTAGTTTCGAGTCGACTCCGCTTACTTTCTCCCACCGCATCGCTCGGGCCAGAACATTCGGGTTCATGAAAGATGTTGAGTGGTTGCAGAAAAACGGCCTGGCTCTTGGTGGTTCACTCGAAAATGCCATTGTCTTTGACGACTACGGAGTGGTCAACCCCGAAGGCTTGCGTTTCGCAGACGAAATGGTGCGCCACAAGATTTTGGATTTCATGGGTGATATCGCTGTGGGCAGTCATCGCATTTGGGGCCATTTTGAGGTCTCCTGTTCCGGGCATGACTTCAATAACAAATTCATGCGTTATCTTTTTGATAATCAGTCAGAATTTCTGGATTTTGTTGCTCTTGAAGACACTGCGAGCCGTCCCAAATGCCCTGACCCGGTGCTCGTGCCTGTAGGGGTGCCTGCCTGGGCCTGAGTCAAAAAGCGTCGAAAGACGCTTTTTTTAATTTCCTGAAAAATAATGCTTGCCTTTGAGATTGAATGCTCATAATGACTTCGTTCTCACGGGCTGGCGTAGCTCAACTGGTAGAGCAGCTGACTTGTAATCAGCAGGTTGCGGGTTCAAGTCCCATCGCCAGCTCCAGGTGATGGAGGGGTTCCCGAGTGGCCAAAGGGAACAGACTGTAAATCTGTCGGCGTACGCCTTCGGAGGTTCAAATCCTCCCCCCTCCACCAAGAATAAGCCGTGAAAACCAGTAGGAGACAGAGATCATGCTGTCGCCTGACTACTGAGATGAAATGCGGGAGTAGCTCAATGGCTAGAGCATCAGCCTTCCAAGCTGAGGGTTGCGGGTTCGAGTCCCGTTTCCCGCTCCATTTCCTCGTCTCA
>Ga0265295_1009118_pt1 | contig 10734 bp, 8 predicted proteins | sample Munlansysbiofilm_FD_192503 | JGI IMG/M metagenome (GOLD analysis project Ga0265295, IMG submission 192503) | Leachate microbial communities from a municipal landfill in Southern Ontario, Canada - Methane capture system biofilm | ecosystem: Engineered > Solid waste > Landfill > Unclassified ... | reverse complement strand
GTCAATCGGGAAGAATACTCGGCGATTCGCGTCAAGGCCGCAGAAGAAGGGAAAAACCATTTTGATGTATGGAAGGAAATGTATGAAGAATGGAAATTTTACAATGGTGAAGATTTCACACTCAATGACATCGTTACTTGCCTGAATTCTGATTATCCCGACCTGTCACCTGAAGCCATAGCCTTCATCAAGAAATGGTGCAATGGCCATAACGGTGACGTGACCGAGTACCTCAATTGGCTTGCCACATACGATTTACAAGACGAGATCAACAAAGACGACCCCAAGGAAGGGATAACCCTTCTCACCATCCACGCCGCAAAGGGCTTGGAATGGCCGGTCGTCATCGTCGCCGGATGTAATGAAGGCATATTGCCTTCGAAGCAGGCTATCGCAGCCAATGATGTTGAAGCAGAGCGTCGCCTTGCTTATGTGGCATGGACAAGGGCGCAAGACCAGCTCATTCTGGCAGTCAGGCCTGAAGTGACTGAAAATGGAAACCGTGTTTATGAGAGCCCGGTTTCAAGATTTATCGGGGAATCGGGGATGTAATGTGCCCGATGAACTCTTAAATGAGATAGGAAGGTAAAATACATGCCCGCCCAGCTCAAAGTGAACATCCCCATAAATGACCTGAAGCAACGGACATGCCCCTGTGGCGGGACCGTGTTCGTTCAGGCCGTTTCTCTGAAAGAAGTCCCTCCCGTCTATAGTCCCTCGGGGAATCCGGAAACGATGATCCAGCCGCTCGGATTTATCTGCTCTCAATGCGGAAATCTTCTGTCCCTGCGGCCTGAAGAACCGGAAGAAGGAAACCGGATAATCACATAAAGAAAAAATGTTGACTTCCACTGCACCATATCGCCATACTCCTCTCAATTATCAGAGGGGAGGTATTTGCATGAAGGGTGGCGTTTACTCTGATGAGAATTGCCCGGTGTGCGGTGGCAAGTTCAAGGATTACGGCAACGCCTTGTGTTGTCCAGTCCATCCGAAATGCAGGGCAACAAGGTTTAAAGTTAAGTTTGGAGAAATCACAAAGCGTTTTAAGTCCTACGAAGAAGCCTCCCGTTTTCTGACAGGATTAAGGTTCAAGACTGACGAAAAAACTTTCGATCCGAGAGATTACAAACGCGACAATCCTCTGTCCTTTGTCAATATGTCTAAAAAATGGCTTGAATACAAGGAATCAGAGGTACGGAGGCATTCATACAGATCCATTTCCAACCATATAGATAAAGCTCAAGCCTATTTTGGGCACATGAATGTCAAAGATATCCGGTATGGAAATCTTGAAGATTTCATTAAGGGGTTAGAGCTTGCAGACAAGACCCGTCACAACATCCTTTCAACACTGCACTCCTTTTTTGCCTGGCTGAAACGCCGACAAGAAATTCATGATATGCCAGAGTTTCCTACTTTGTCCTATGATCTTGGATATCGGCGTACCGTAGATAAGCAAACACAACTGACAATAATTGAAGAAGTCAGACGGATTGCCCCGGAGGAAAAGACCTATTTGGGCATTTTACTTCTATCTACTTATTTTTCCATTCGCCCGAATGAGATGAGATTATTAAAAGAAGGCAATATTGACACTGGCAATGGCTACCTTTACATCCCTTCCGATCAATCGAAAACGGAGTACAAAGCGATTCCATTAATACCTGAAGATGTGGAATTGTTCAAACAGTTCAAGATGTCACCCTTCCCTGACACGCCATTCTTCCGCCATGCTGATGGCCGTATCTTTGGCGTGAATCATTTTTACCGCTACTGGAAAAAAGCCTGCAGGAATTTGGGAATTGAAGGAGTCGATCTATACGGAGGGACAAAACATTCATCGGCTAGAGCTTTACGGCGTGTCCACTCCCCGGAAGAAATCCAGAGGGCAATGATGACCAAAACCAATAGAGCTTTTGAAAGATATTACAAGATTGAGTCTGAAGATGCGCGGATGGTCTATCAATCAAACCGCGCGAATGTTATTCCGATCAAAAAATTACAGGGTCAAAATTGACACTGCATTGACACCGCTTTTTCGACCTTCCTGGTTTGCTAGTCTATTGAATTCACAAGATATGTATGGGGTGAGTGAAGGGACTTGAACCCTCAACCTCCGGGGCCACAACCCGGCACTCTGACCATTTGAGCTACACCCACCACACAATATGGTACGCCAGCAGGGATTCGAACCCGGGACCTACGGATTAGAAGTCCGTTGCTCTATCCAGCTGAGCTACTGGCGCATAAAGGCATGCGATCCATCAATCAGGGAGGTGAGTATCTAAACTGCTTTTCCTATTTTGTCAAGGCCGAATATATCATAGTTTTATATATTTAATTTCATATCATTTCTTTTCCCCGATGCGCCGGCCGCAACGGGGGCCTGTCCGATGTATTCAGGAGCGGCAACAGAATGCCGTTCCTCTTCTTGGTAAAAAGACTTGACACCATGCTATTATTCTATAAAGTACAAAGCCTTTTATCCGTTCATTTGATGGCGCACAGATATTGCAGCGGCATGATCATGGATTCGCAGAGTTCAGCAGCATTCGCCATGTTCAACTCCTGTTCCGGCGGCACTCCACTTTCCGATCCATGAAGTGACTCTTTTGCCTTGCCCATATGAATCTGGATGTCCGGAAAGACTTTAGTCATGGAGAACGATGAGCTCTTATATTGGCTGGCCTTGAGGTCCGCAAGCGGCATCGGGAACGTTACATTCAAGTCCCTTCTTGAATTCTATCCATCCCCCTACCACGTCTTTCAGGCCACCTATCCGGAACTCCTCAGGATTCCGGGCATCGGCCCCAAAACGGCATCCGCGATCAAGGGGTTTCATCATTGGCAGAAGCTTGAAAAAGAGTTGAAAGAGCTGAAAAAATTTCATATCCATCTTGTGACTTTCCGTGACAGAGAGTACCCGGGTATCCTGAAGAATATTTTTGATTATCCCCCCATCCTCTATGTCAAAGGCATTCTGGAGGAGGACGATCTGAATATTGCCATGGTCGGATCACGGATGGCCAGCACCTACGGCGTCTATACGACGGAAAGGCTCGCCAGGGAACTGGCCATGAATGGGATGACCATCGTCAGCGGAATGGCCAGGGGCATCGATTCTGCCGCCCATAGAGGAGCACTTGCCGGCAAGGGCAGAACGATCGCCGTTCTGGGCTGCGGACTTGATGTGATTTATCCTCCTGAAAACAAGGATCTTTACACGGAAATTTCGGGAAACGGCGCCGTAATTTCCGAATACGCCCTGGCCACACCACCCAACGCCCCGAATTTTCCCATGCGCAACCGGATCATCAGCGGCCTGTCCCTGGGGGTTGTGGTCGTTGAAGCGAATGAGCGCAGCGGCTCTCTGATCACGGCGCGCATCGCCATGGAGCAGGGGCGGGAGGTTTTCGCGGTTCCGGGAAGTATCGATTTTCACGGATCGCGGGGAGGCCACAGGCTGATAAAGGAGGGGGCGAAATTGATCGAGAATGTCGATGACGTTCTCGAAGAAATTCTGCCCCAGATAAGGCGAACACGAAGGGAACTCCTCCCGGGCGAACAAAAGGGGGGCGCGGATGTTACGGGAAGGCGGCATCCTGACGAGGAAGCTTCCGTTTCCCACCCTTCATCAGAGCGTTCCTTCAGCGAACATGAAACAATGATTTTGAATCTCCTGGCATCCGAAACCATTGACATTGACACGATCATTGCTAAGTCAGGACTCAGTGTCAATGAAACGATGAATTGCCTTTTAAATCTGGAACTGTATGATGCCATTCTGCAGTTGCCGGGAAAGCTTTATAAACGTAAGGAGACTCCATGCCCGATTCCCTGATCATCGTCGAATCGCCGACGAAGGTAAAAACCATCAAAAAATATCTCGGAGCGGATTATGATGTACTGGCTTCGAAAGGGCACATCAAGGACCTGCCCAAAAAGACGCTGGGGATTGATCCACAAAACGATTTTCAGCCCACTTACAGCATCCTCGATGACAAGAAAAAGGTCATCGCCGATTTAAAAAAGGCGGCGAAACATGCGAGCCGGATTTATCTTGCCCCTGATCCCGATCGTGAAGGCGAGGCAATCGCCTGGCACATCGCGGAGGAGTTAAAGGCCAAGAACAAGGAAGTATATCGTGTTTTGTTCAATGATCTCACAAAAAACACCGTCCTGGACGCACTGAGCCACCCCGGAGAGCTGGATTTCAACAAATACGAAGCTCAACAGACAAGACGCATTCTCGACAGGCTGGTCGGCTATCAGATCAGTCCGATTCTGTGGGAAAAGGTAAAAAGAGGGCTCAGCGCGGGGCGTGTCCAGTCCGTCGCCGTCCGGATGATCTGTGAACGCGAAGAGGAAATCAAGGGGTTCAACCCCGAAGAGTACTGGAACATCTCCGTGCAACTCAAAGGCGAGAGCCCCCCTCCCTTTGAAGCCAAACTGGTCAAGATCAACGGCAGGAAGGCCAAAATCGCCAATTCGGCGCAGGCCGAGGACATCGTAACGCTCTTGTCCGCTCCGATTTCTGCGGGAGACGCCCTGTCTTCACATCCCCGGTTTATCGTCAGCAAGCTGGAGAAGAAAGAGGTCAAGAAGGTCTCCCTGCCCCCCTTTACGACAAGCAAGCTGCAGCAGGAAGCATCCCGGTTGCTTCGCTTTTCGGCCAAAAAAACTATGATGACGGCCCAGAAGCTTTATGAGGGAATTGAACTGGGAGAAGAGGGCCCCGTGGGACTGATCACCTACATGAGGACGGATTCCGTGCGGATTGCCGACGATGCCCTCCTGGAGGTCCGCTCTTATATCCGGGAAAATTATGCCCCTGCTTTTCTGCCTGCAAAAGCACATGCCTATAAAAATAAAGGGAAAACCCAGGATGCCCACGAAGCGATCCGGCCGGCCTCGCTGAATTACAGGCCACAGGATGTCAAAAAATTTCTGACATCCGATCAATTCCGCCTGTACGCCCTGATCTGGAATCGCTTCGTCGCAAGTCAGATGAACCCGGCCCTTTACGATCAGACAACGATCCATGTATCGTCCGATCCCTATCTCTTCCGCGCCCAAGGGGCGATTCTGAAATTCGCCGGCTACACCATCGTGTACACCGAGGGGAAGGAGGATAAGGAGCAGCCGGAGGACGCGGAGGCGGAAGGCGTTCTTCCCGATGTCAAGGAAGGGGAGCAGCTTGCCCTTTTGAAGGTCAAGTCCGACCAGAAATTTACTCAACCGCCGCCGCGGTTTTCCGAAGCCTCACTGGTCCGTGAGCTTGAAGAAAAAGGCATCGGGCGGCCCAGCACCTATGCAAACATTTTGAGCACCATTCAGGACAGGAATTACGCAAGGCTGGAACAAAGCAAGTTCCACCCTACAGAACTGGGAATGATCGTCACGGAACTCCTCGTCAAGAACTTTCCCAAGGTGCTGGATATTTCTTTTACGGCTTCAATGGAAAATCAGCTCGACCTGATCGAAGAGGGAAAGCAGAAGCGCCTCGATACCCTTCAGGAATTTTACGCCCCTTTTGAAGAAGATCTGAGCAAAGCCAAAATCGAAATGAGGAACATCAAGCGGGAGGAGACGCCGACGGATCTGATCTGCGACAAATGCTCGAGCCCCATGGTCATCAAATGGGGAAGAAACGGCAAATTCCTTGCCTGTTCAAACTATCCCGATTGCAGGAACACCATGAACATTCCTCAGAGCGACGGCACCGAAAAAAGGAGCCCGGGGGGGGAGATGACGGAAACCCTCTGTCCGCAATGCGGCAAGAACATGCTGATCAAATTCGGACGATTCGGCCGTTTTCTGGGATGCTCCGGCTATCCGGACTGCAAATTTACCATGCCGATCAGCCTCGGGGTCAAATGCCCACAGGAAGGCTGCAACGGAGAGATCATCGAAAAGCGGACAAAGAAGGGACGAAGTTTCTTCGGATGTTCCAACTATCCCGACTGCACGTTTGCCCTGTGGGACAGGCCCGTGCCCGAATCCTGCCCCCGATGCCATTCCCCCTTTCTGGTTGAAAAGTACTCCCGCAATGAGGGAACCTACAAAGCCTGTCCCAACAAGGAGTGCGGATACACGGACAAGGACCAGTAATTTCAGTGGGCATTTTTAACGGGAAGAACGTGCACATGGAGGACCCCGTCACCATTATCGGCGCAGGCCTGGCAGGGTGTGAAGCGGCATGGCAGCTCCTCAACCGGGGGCATTCTGTTGTCCTTTATGAGATGAAGCCGGAAAAATTTTCTCCGGCCCACCGGTCCGGGTCTCTCGCAGAGCTCGTCTGCAGCAATTCGCTTCGTTCCAACGTGTCGGATCATGCAGCAGGTCTTCTGAAGGAAGAAATGCGCAGGATGGACTCGCTGATTATGAAGGCGGCGGACGCAACCTCCGTTCCCGCCGGGAAGGCATTGGCTGTTGATCGCCATGCCTTCTCCCGCTTTATTGAAAACCGCCTCAACGGCTTTTCCAACCTGACGATCATCCGCAAAGAAATGATCGAAATCCCTTCCGAAGGCATTGTGATCATCGCCACGGGGCCTCTGACTTCCGATGGCCTTTCTCAGCAGATCGCCAGGCTCACGGACAGCTCCTATCTCTATTTTTACGATGCGATTTCACCGATCATTGAAGGAGATTCCATCGATCTCGGAAAGGTTTTCAGAGCTTCTCGATATGACTCCACAGGACAGGGTGACTACCTGAACTGCCCCATGGAAAAAGAGGAATACGAAAACTTCTGGCGGGAACTGATGGGCGCACAGACCGTACCCCTCCGGGATTTCGAGGATCCAAAGTATTTTGACGGCTGCCTTCCCATCGAGGTGATTGCCTCTAGAGGGATATCCACGCTGGTCTTCGGCCCCATGAAACCGGTGGGAATTCTCAACCCGAAAACAGGAAAAATCCCCTATGCCGTGATACAGCTCCGCCAGGAAAATCGGGAGGCGACCCTTTTCAACATCGTCGGGTTCCAGACCAAGCTGACCTGGCCGGAACAGCGCCGGATATTCCGGAAGATCCCCGGCCTGGAAGAGGCGGAATTTGCGAGATACGGGAGCATTCACAGGAACACCTTTATCAATGCTCCGGCGCTGTTGAAACATACCCTTCAATTAAAAAAGGATGAGCGCATTTTCTTCGCCGGGCAGATCTCCGGCGTTGAAGGGTATATCGAATCCACGGCCATGGGACTGATCGCCGGATTGAGCGCGTCCGCATTTCATCACGGCAAGGCCTTCCCCCCGCCGCCTCCGGTCACCGCCATGGGTGCGCTTGTCAGCCACATCACGTCCGCAGAGAGCCGGAATTTCCAGCCGATGAACATCAATTGGGGATTATTTCCAGCCCTGCCTCAGAAATTGAAAAAAAGAGAGCGTGGCGCCTGCCACGCCCTCCGTGCCCTGACATCGCTGGATCGGTGGAAATCGGAGACGTTGCGTGAGATCTGATGGTGGGTTTCGCAGCCTGATTTACACTTCCGTTTCCCTGGAGTAGTTCGCCGTGACCCGGGCCACGTAATTCCGGGTTTCCAGGGGCATCTTCCCGGAGTTTTTCTCGACGTTGCCCATTCCCCAGTTATAGGCGGCCAAGGCGAGTTTCACATTGCCCTGATAACGATCCAGCAGCCCCTTAAGGTATCGCGTGCCGCCCATGATGTTTTCCTCGGGATTGTAGTAATTTTTCACCCCGAGCTCTCTCGCCGTTGCCGGCATTAACTGCATCAGCCCCATGGCCCCCTTGGGTGAGGTACTGTCCGCCTTGAAATTGCTTTCCACCTTGATGACGCTTTTTATCAATTCAGCATCCACTCCATAGGTTTCGGAAGCCTTCCGGATGAGGGCATCAAAGTTGCCGTTCGAAGAGGGTGTGTCAGGCTTTTGTTCCTTCGATACGGGAATTGACGCTTCTTCTCTTCTCTCCGGTTTCGGAGCATAACCGGAAAGCATACCGCGCACATCCCCGAAGATCTGGGCCGCCCCTTCGGCCTCTGTTTCCCCTGACAAAATCCGTAACAGATGACCGTTCATTCTGAGTTCAATACGCTTCAGCAGCAATTCAATCGGCGCCCTGGAAGGCGGTGGCGAATCTTCTGAAACGGGCTGAGCGGCCGATGAGGAACGTGCGGCCTCGTCTAGCATCCCGCTGAACACAGAACCGGAATCCCCACCGTTTTGATCCTGGCTGCCGGCCTGCCCTTTTTGAAGATTCCGCAGGATGGCCTGATTTCGTTGCACGATCTCCATCATGGGATTAGGTGTTGTCATAAACTGGATCATGCCTCATTTCGAAGTTTCATGTCGGAATGGATTCATCAATACTTACAGACTTTGCAAAAAGCATTCAACAAGAGTGCCGTCAAACTGCTTTCCACTGTTCTTTTTGAGTTCCTGAATCGCGTGATCCACAGACATGGACTTTCGATAAGGCCGATTGCTGGTCATTGCGTCAAATGAATCGGCAATGGCCAGCAATCGGGACAAAAGCGGAATTTTGTCTCCTGAGAGCCCGTGAGGATAACCCTTGCCGTCGTACCGCTCGTGATGGTGCAGAATGATTTCCCTCTCCCGGTCCAGAAGCATGACCGACTTCAAAATGCTTTCACCGATCCCCGGATGGCTTTGAATGACTTTATATTCATACTCGGTAAGGCGGTCAGGCTTCAGGAGGATTCTGTCCGGTATGGCAATCTTGCCGATATCGTGCAGCATGCCCGCAATCCGGACGCTTTCAATTTCCTCATTGGGACACCCCATATGCTTTGCCATGGTGATGACTTTATCCATGACCCGGTAGGAGTGCTCCTCCGTATAGGAGTCTCGAACCTGTATTGAAGCCACAAGGGATTTAAACGTGTCGATGAGATTGCGATAGAGACTTTCGTACAACACCTTGTTTTCAACATTCAGGGACGCCCTTTTGGTCAAAGTCTGTATATAATCCAGTTCCCTCTTTGAAAAGGCGATGCCCCGCTCCTTTTTCCGGATCGTCAGTATCCCGAAAACCTGGTTTCTGATCATTAAAGGCGCACAGATCACGGAGGGGGATGCCTCAGAACACTCGTCCGAGGTGATGATCATGGCTTCGCGGCTGTGGGCCGCCTTCTCCAGCGTGCCTTCGATCTGCGGGAAGATCTTTGTTCTGTAGGTCTCAGAATCTATCCCCTTGATGATGTGGGGATGAAACCGGCGCTCCTCTACATCATAGAGCAGCAACTCGCAATCCCTGCCCCCGACGACGTTGATGGCCAGTTCAACGACATCTTCAAAGATATAGTCATTGTCACCGAAGGAGTTTTCAATGGTGTCGTAAATGTAGTTTCGAAGCGATAAATCCTCGCAATGGCCCTGCAGACGAAGGGTTCCGGCATTCCTTTCCAGTTCCTGGGCGGATAAAGCCTCCCTTTGCCGCAGAGATACATTGACTTTAAAGAGCAGCTCATCGAGACGAAACGGCTTCCGGATGAAGTCAACTGCACCTTTTTTCATCGCGGAAACAGAGGTTTCGATCTCCGGATAGGCGGTCATCATGATCGTGAGGACCGTGGGCTGAACCGCCTGAATACTCTCCAGCAAATCAAGCCCGCCCATGATCGGCATCATCACATCGCTGATAACGATATCATAGGTCTTTTGCCGGAGAAGATTCAGAGCCTCTAACCCGTTTTCCGCCTCGCTGACTTCATAATGCCCCTCTGTCTCCAACGCTTCTCGAATTAAATCTCTAATGTGGGGATAATCATCAACAACGAGAATTTTTTTCTGGTTCAGAACGGTATTTTGCATTTCAACGCACTATCCATATCTCCAGGGAGGATTTCTTTCGTCTCATCAATCGGTTGGTTGCTGCGCACATTGAGTCCATTTCAAAGGTCTGTGATCTTCTTGACCCTTAAGCACTCTTCACAATGATATCGCGGATGTTATAAGAGATTTTTTCAAAGGTGATCGCTTTGTTTTCAGGCGAGGGAGAGATTGTCACGCAATCACGATAGCGTGAACCGGCATCGGCGGCACCAGGATTTCTGTTCTCCACTTTCGTTCGGATCTGCTTATTGTAGGCCTTAATGACGCTGTCAACTTGATAAACGGATACCGGCATAACACAACCTCTTGCTTTTGATTTCCTGTTGACCCATCTATTGAATCGGTAGAAACACAAAATTCTTTAGGGACAATTCCATCCTGAATTTCATGATTTTTTTCCTCGGAAAGGAGACTTTTTCTATTCCTGGAATTTTTCTTGCAATTCTCCATACATAAATATTCACAGCCGTGCTGCTGACGCAGCACAAAACACCTCCGGGGAATTTAAATGAAGAATACCATAAACAGGGAAGAAGTGGGTCGAATCGAAAAAAAATTGAACGAGGCCAGGGTTCTTCTGCAGCAGAACAAACTGCATTCTTCGCTGGTCAAATTCAAGGAGTCTCTGGAAACGCTGCTCAGGACAAAAATGCTGCCCTCGGATTCAAAGGATCTGAACGATAAGTTCAATCTTTTTCAGGCACTTATATCGAATACCCCGGCTTTTACCGAGATGTACGGTGCCGTGGCGTTCCGTGACAACGACGCCGCAACGACTCTGGAATTCGTCAAGCAGCTGCTGATCATCAAGGATGAGGAAATAAAGGGATATATGGAAGAGCAGGCCGGCGGGTCGAACGAAAACCCTCAAGAAACAGATCCGCCCGACGAGAGTGAAGAATCCAGAATC
>Ga0265295_1009117_pt1 | contig 10735 bp, 6 predicted proteins | sample Munlansysbiofilm_FD_192503 | JGI IMG/M metagenome (GOLD analysis project Ga0265295, IMG submission 192503) | Leachate microbial communities from a municipal landfill in Southern Ontario, Canada - Methane capture system biofilm | ecosystem: Engineered > Solid waste > Landfill > Unclassified ... | reverse complement strand
TCATAAAGGAGTCGTCATAGCACATGCAGGTTCCCATTACACCGTTTTCCATAATGTGTTGTTTTACGGTGTTTATGTTTTCCAGGTTATCGCCAATTGTAAACCATTCTACATCTCTTGGATAGAAATAATGGTAAGAGTCAAGATGTCGTGCTGGCGGGGTAGCATAAGATTGGCCGTCAATATCTCTTACAGCACCTTCACCTCTGGAGAGGTAAGCAGAGGTGACCATATAATCCCCTCCTTGGTGCACTTCCAGTCCGCTTCCGGAGGGAGGGTCAATATCATCATTATTGTGATCGTTAAAACCACACCACCAATCCAGGTGATATTCTGCTAAGTTTGGTTCACCGACTTCACCGGCATCAGTCCAGACTCCGGTCATTATGAGGTTGCTTTCTATAGCGGCCAAGGCGCCGTGCGTCCAGCAGGTGCCGCCCTGCTGACTTTTTACGGAAGTTACATAATTTACACCATTTACATTACGCAGATCATAGGTTGAAGGAATTTGAGCGAACACGCCAAAAGCGGCGAGCAGGGCAACACATGACAGTAGAGACTTTTTCATTAATTTTGGTTTTTCAATTTTATCGGCTCCGAAGGTATAAAAAAAATCAGAGCATGTTAAAAATATGGACTGTTTTTTACAAAATTGACAAATCAAAAAGCCCATACTGTTTTGTATGCGTAGTGGCAGGAAAATGGTTTACTTTTCAATAATCCTGTTTTAAGTTTACTTTTACTGTAAACCTATTTCAGGACAAGACATTGCAGTGCCTTCAAAAATGGGATTTACTTATTGAAAATTACTGACAGTAATCAGGAAATAATCGGGATTGAGAAGGTTGTGAAGAAATAAAATGCAGCAACCTCATTTATAGCTTTCAGTCAATTGTAGTATAAATAAAAATGCTCGTGCAGCTTTGAATGTCCGCACGAGCATGGGTTCTAAACTGTTTCTAAATCACTTTTTCAATTTCTTAACAATAATTTCGGCAGCTTTAATCAGTGGATAAGCAGCTGGTGAGCCTGTAAGCATTGGGTGTGTACCAATTTGTGCTGTAAGCAAAGACTTAATATTTGTATGGCTTTGAATTAAGAATCCAATGGAGTTTGTTAATTCTCCAACGCTGGAACCTCCGCAAACTTCACCGCCTATAATCATTCCACAATCAGCGGCTACAATTAATTTTACGGTTTGGGCGTGCATTCCTTCCAGTGTGCCGGGGTGCTTATCCATTCCGGTAAAACTCCCTACAACAACACTAAATTTCTCTTCTTTTGCCTTCGACTCGATAATACCGGCAGTACCAAAAGCAGTGTCACCAATCATGGTATCATAAATTGCAATTGTTCCGCTAAAGGCTTTACAAGGGCTTAATTCGTATAAGCTCATTCCGGCGACCCTAGCTTCGGCGCATGCTGTTGATGCAAGCATTGTAGCGTTTAGTTTTCGGGTTAAGAAGTCTCTTTTTTCAGCACAGTCGCCAACAGCAAAAATATCACTGGAGCAATCATCAACACGCATATATTCACATGTCTTGATGAAGCCATATTTGTTTAGGCCAATTCCCGATTTTTCTGCCAGCTCGGTATTAGGAATATAACCCATCGAGAGAACAACAGCATCAGCTTCAAGCTCTTCGCCCGAGGTTAATATGACCTTTGAAACCTTACCGTCTTTGCCAACAATTTCTTTAACGCCGATACCTGTAATGACCTTCACTCCACGAGAAGTAAGCAATTCTTCGGCTTTGTCGCCAAATTCTTTATCAAAAGCCCTGTTTAATATGGAAGGTTCAATTTCCACAAGCGTAACATCCCATCCTGCCTTGTTCATCTCGTCCGAAATCTCAACCCCAATAAATCCTGCACCAATAGTAATAACCTTTTTTAAAGGTTTCAATTTGATATGCATCTCGTCAAGGTAGTGCTTGTTTTTTGGTATGACAAATACGTTTTCCAGCTCACCGCCCTTAAGCCATTTAGGCAGGGTAGGTATTGAGCCTGTTGCGAAAATTAATTTCTCAAAGTAAATTTTCTTGTCATTCGCAAGCATACAAACATTGTTCTTTACATCCACTTGCGTAACTTCGGCAATCTTTATATCAACGCCGATATCAGTCAACATCTTGTCTGGTAAGATGTTTTTGTCGCTCGAATGCAAAGACCCGAAAATATATGGAATTCCGCAGGGTACCAATACTTTATCCTCTTGTCTAACTACTAATACCGATTTGTCAGGGTAATTTGCCTTCGCACTTATTGCAGCCTGAAGCCCTGATGCGCCACCGCCAATTATTAAAACATTTGTTTTTTCCATCGTTTTAATTTTTTAAATTATTTGTTTTAAAAGGTTCTGCTAATTTAACGAAAAAGGCTTTTATAAATATGGTAAATAAGGTATAGGTCAGTAAGATAAAGTATATGGATACAAATGCCTGAATTATTGACAACAGCCTCTGCAAAGACTGACTTTTTTAAGGTCGTTCATCAGGAGAGTAAAGCTGAGAGAATGTGAAAATAATTAGTTGGCTAAGATTTGATAATCTGGTATGTTTTAAGCAAAAAAGTAAAGGTGTTAATAGCATTTTGAAAGATATATTCAAAAAACTTCGTCTGATATCTTGTCTTCTGTTTTATAACCTATTATTTCGTAAATTCGTTGGCGAAATATATACCAAATACCGTCAAAAAATGAAAACGCTAATCTCTACAATTTTAGTTTTGGTTTCTTTTCTGGCTTTCGGTCAAAGTCCCTATCAAATTGCTGATTCAACGAAAAAATGGAGCACCGTTAAACATGGTATGTTGCCAATGGGTATCATAGCATGCGATGGTACAAAGACGACTAAATTCCAGGAAGAAGTAATTATCAACAACACAACATTTTTTAAGGTTTTTGAGGCACAAGATTCTTTACAGCAAAACTGGAGTCATATTGGTTATTTGACAGAAGATACGTTGAGTAAAAAGGTTTATTATGCAGGATGGAATGCTGAGGATATCGGTTTAATATATGATTTTGGTTTATCGGTTGGCGATAGCGTAATTATCAATAATTATTATGCTGGTTATGAGGATTTACTGATGGTTTGTGAGGGCATAGACTCTGTAAATATTGATGGCACGTACAAAAAAGAGTTTTTTCTCCGCGCTCCTTATTATGGCACCTATGATACCTGGACTGAAGGCATAGGAAGCAGATTTGGAATACTTTATAGTGGTTATAACTCACCGGGCGGCGGAACAGATTTATTGTGTTGTTTCCAAAATGATATGGTTATTTATATGAACCCAAATTACAATGCGTGTTATTATCAGGATTTTTATCCACAGATAGTTTCGGAAAGCTTTGATACCGCTTATTTGAATAATATTTACGAATTTCAGCTACAAATCTCTACTACAATCGATATTGACTCTTTTGCCTTCATTGGAAATCTGATACCTGAGGGTTTTGAATTTGATGAAACAACAGGTCTGCTTACCGGAATGCCGCTTGAATTGGGCTCATTTACCTGCGCAATTATGGTAAAAAACTGTGACCTTGACTTTTTAACTGACATGATAGAAGCTGATATTCATGTTGTATTGCCAACAGGAATCCATGACAAGCCAAAACAATCCTTACTAAAAATTCATCCCAATCCATTCAGCACAAGCTTTTTAGTTTCTTTTGAAAAAGCACCAAAAGAGGCTTATTACCTGGAAATTTTCAACTACGAAGGCAAAATAATTGATAATAGAACGCTAACGGAAAAACAGAGTGAGATTGATTGTAGCGCCTTCAAAAATGGGATTTACCTATTAAAAATCGCCGACAGTAACCAGCAAATAATTGGGATTGAAAAGGTGATGAAGAAATGAAGAGGTATAGATATTAGAATTTGTTTATTAGCTATGTATAATACTTTCCAGAAACTATACCAATTGTTAAGTTTTTGGCAAGTGTTTTAAAGTGAAATCCCTTTTCTTGAAGATCGAAGTCGCTAAATCATTTTTTAAAAATAAAATACACCGCAAGGATTAAAAACCCAAATCCGATCAAATGATTTAGCCGCAGGCTTTGGTTCTTGAAGACAAAGACAGTAAACACAGTGAAGACAGACAATGTAATGACTTCCTGAATAACTTTCAGTTGCCACAAATTAAAAGGCCCTCCATTTTCATTAAAACCAATTCTGTTTGCAGGAACTTGTGCGGTGTATTCAAAGAGTGCAATCCCCCAACTGATCAAAATAATGGCTGGCAAACCTAAGCTACTGAACCAGTGCATATCTTTAAATTTCAAGTGCCCATACCAGGCGAATGTCATAAAGATGTTAGATAAAACCAGCAATAATATGGTGTAAAGTGATTTCATTTTTCGCTTTTAATATGGTGATAACGGCTGATGATAAAGGGTAGGGGATTGAAGATTTCGAATTTGGCCATCGTTGCGACTTCTAATTTTATAGCAGTAATTTAGGCAACGAATTTAGGGAATAATTCATTTTGAAAATTAGCTCATATGTAATAATAAATTTAGGAAGAAAGCTTGAAGACGTCAAGATAATTGAGCTAAATAAAATCCGATACTGCTGCTTAAATTTTTTCACAGAAAAAAAGGCAAACCGTTTAATCAGTATGCCTTTTTATAAACTAACCAACTGTCAATGTTTCTTATGCGTAGAATCATCAACAGAGGGAAGGTTCAGGATTTAGTTGTACTTGCCACAGGGATTATTCATAGAATATATCGCCCGAAGCATTATTGCTGAATGTGTTATTGCCTTCGTTAAGGACAGCACTGCCCGGTCTAACCCAGATTCCCCATGTTTCGCTGTAGGAAATTTCGCTGTCGGTAATGGTAAGTTGCGAACCTGGTGAACCGCCAAAAAGGTAAATATTGGCTCCGCGTCCACCATTATCTCCTCCATGCCGGATGATAACACCATGCATAATGTTGTCTGGGGAAGGAGAAGCCATTTCAATACCAAACCAGCCACCCTGTGCTTCAACGAGTCCCATAAAAGAGATAGGATCAGTTTCTCCGATGGCAATTATGGCACCATCGGCGGTAACCCACAATCGCTTTCCCACATCAAAAAGACAGGTGACCGCTGATTCAAAAGTTACTTCAGCTCTTAGCTCAAGACTGCTATAAATATGGTAAGGAAGACCTGCATAAGGTACCATTCCCGGAGCATTGAAAACAGCATTGGTATTGCCCGCACTCGCTATTTCAATGGCCTGAATACCATTATTTTGAAAGATAGAGTTTTTATCCAGCACATACATGTTTTCGGCTCCAAAACGTATAGGGGCGGCATCATTATCGCTGAAATTGTTGTTGGCAAAATTGGTGATGACTCCTGTATTTCCGTCGATATATAGAGCATAGCCTGCCGTTAGCGAGATATGGGTGTTCGTTATGCTCGCCTGTGTATAAGTATTACTTTTCAGAAAAAGTGCCACCTTCTGACCGCTGACCTGACTGCTTCCGGCATGCATAATTTGCACAAAATCCAGCTTGTTATTTACGTTGTTCGAGGCGATTTCAATGGCTCTCCAACTTCCTTTTACTTTGTCCATACCCCTGAAGATGATGTTTTTACTTTCAGTTCCACGGGCATCCAGAAATGCACTGTTGCCACTAAACCACAACCTTACATCGGCTGCATTTTCAATTACTACACCAGGTGCGAGCGTTAATCCTGCAGTAATAGTTACCAAGGCTTTTGCGTAGTAATCAGGATAGTCCTCATTTTCAAACAAATCCGGATAGGTAGTATTGCTGTCAATCCTATTGGGCAACAGGCCTCCAATATAAAGGGTAATGATTCCTGATGCGGATTTACCCTGTCCATTGTCCGCAGTTACTTCCACTTTATACAAACCGGCAATATCAGTGGTAAATGATGAGGAGAAATTGCTAATTTCCTGAATTACAGGAGTAGAACCACTGGGTGATTCAATTGCCACCCAGGTCAGGGTGAGCGTGTTACCATCAGGAGCGATTGCGGTAACGTTCATTGGATAGGTTTCGGAGGTCATCCCAATGATGTCACTTCCGACTACGAGGATAGGTGTCTGGCTATCAGGTACCGGATCATCCTTTTTACTACAGGAACTGAAAAATAGGAAAGAGGCTAATAGGGTGGTTGATAAAAAAAATTTGAATGAATTTTTCATGAGTTAGATTAAATTTAGATTAAAAAATTGGTTTATTGGTGTTATATATTTATCGTTCACTGGGGAAAGGCAACTTAATAAAAGGAGATCGGTTTGATTGTTTTTAGATAGCCTTATTTATCAAGTACATTTCCAGTCAACATCATACAAAACAAAAAAAAATAAAACTTGTTCATAAATGTGCGTATTTTTATTGAACCGAGAGAAGACCTTAAGCCAGCGATTGTTCAAAATATCTTTTCTAGTCCTGGATGATTAACATAACTGGATTCAAAATCAATTGCCTCACCATATGCTATATCCCTCAAATTCCAATATCTTTGGCTTTTTAAAATTGAACTTAATGACTTTTAGATTTACCGGAATCGCTTTGCTGATCGTTTTGCCTTTTATAATGCTTGGCCAGCAGCATCAGTTGGTTTATAAACAATATACTGCCGGTTCGCAAAGCGGCGATACCAGTTTAATACAGCTTACTGTCAGCGGCACACAAACAGCGCTTAAAAGCTTGAACGACAAGCCGGAAAATCCTATTCCCGGGCTGGCTGACGAAGTTTTTTGCGTGGATTACAAGGCAAAGCGCGCGCTCAGGCAATTGAACTACCCTAACGAAAGTTTTTACAGCGAACAGTCTTTAGATAGTCTGGATTTTGAGTTTACGGATAGCGACCAAAAACTGTTGGGATACAGCTGTGATAAGGCTTCGATAAGCATAAACTCAAATAAAATTGAAATCTGGTACACCACTGATTTGGGGTTGCAAGCTGCACCGGCAAGCTGGTTGGGCGATTTCCCCGGATTGGTATTGAAGATTGTTCGTAATGGCAATTATACCATTGAAGCCTCTGAAATGCTTACTGTTGAAGCTGCTGAGCAACTTATTCCTCAAAATTCCGGCAACGCATTATCTGCCCGAGAGCTAAGTCAGTTACAGAAAGAAAAGTTGGTGTTTCGTATTCCTGTTTTTACCAAGCAGCAATTATTTTGGGGCGATACCAGTAAAGTAAAACCTAACTTTCCTGCCGATACCAGTCTGCACACCGCTGGTGGAACTTTAATTTTCAAACGGATCAACCTGCCTGATTTTCCTGACCATTACCAGGTCTTTGCCGAGCTTACCACCTATTCCAATGGCGATGCTTATGACCGAACAGGCTCTATTTTTGTGATTCCGCAATCAGAAATAAGTTTTGTGGAGGCACTGATTTTCGGTCCTGAAAAACTTCCTGCGTTCGAGGGCAAGGATGGCGAGATTTACCAGGGTTTTATGTTGACCGAAAACTATAAACCACCTGTGGAGCTGCTGCGCTTTTTCACGCCTTTTGGTGTGCGGCATTTCAACGATCGGGTGCAACTGGCTGGCCTCAGCTGGGAAAATGAGGCTTATTATAAACAGGAAATCAGCGATTTAAGTAGTGAATTGAAAGGAGAGATAATTATTGGCGTTTTCATTGGAAATTATGATGGAGGCGGTCATAAAATAAATCTCGATTTGAGTTTTTACCCGGGAAGCACGAGTTGGGAAAACCTGGAAGAAACCCAAAAATGGACACTGCCACTGTTTAATACGACCAATATTCTGGAGATGGCCGGCCAGAATTACGGCAAACTCTTTGGTACCGACAGCCTTAAACTTGTGTTTGAAGTGCCAGAAGGCGTTTCAAATCTGCGCTTGCGCTATATCAGCACAGGGCATGGCGGCTGGGGCGGCGGCGACGAGTTTAATCCTAAAGAAAATCAACTATTTATTGATGGTAAATTGCGTTTCGTGCATACGCCCTGGCGCGGTGACTGTGCCACCTACCGTAAGCTAAACCCCGTTTCGGGCAACTTCTGGAATGGAATGTCGTCATCAGACTTATCACGATCCGGCTGGTGCCCGGGCGAAGCTACAGAACCAGTCTATTTTAATCTTCCCGACCTAAAATCCGGCAAACACAGCATCAGCGTGGCTATCCCACAAGGACAAAGCGAAGGAAATAGTTTTAGCTTTTGGAGTGTTTCTGGTGCACTAATTGGCGAAAAACAAAACAACCCGTAAACTCTTCAACCCACATCCTATGAAATCTAATAACTATATTTTACTCACACTAATTATCTTTCTTGCACTTAATATAACCCAATTTGTTAAGGCACAAAATCCTGATCCGGGACTCATTTATAACGATTTAGTTGTCCCACGCATCGACATCACCATCAATCCTGATACGCTGAGCTGGATTTATGAAAACGTACAAAGTGATATTGAGTTTCATGCTGATTTTGTGTTCGACGATGGCACTACCCGCGATTCTATCAGTCCGATTGGCTTTCGCCTGCGCGGAAACACCTCGCGCCCTAGCCAGAAAAAGTCCTTTAAAGTATCATTTAACACCTGGACAAGTGGCGGCAATTATGAAGGTGTAGAAAAGCTCAACCTAAACGGAGAGCATAACGATCCTTCTATTATGCGTGCTAAGCTGATGTGGGATTTGCTACGCAAATGGGGCATTCCGGCTCCGCGTGCCAATCATGTGCAGCTTTATATCAACGGAAATTATCACGGGCTGTATCTCAACGTTGAGCATATTGACGAAGAATTTGTAGAGAAACGTTTTGGCAATAAAGACGGAAACCTCTATAAGTGCTTGTATCCAGCCGACCTGGATTATCTGGGACAAAATCCTGATTTATATAAACTTGAGATAGACGGGCGTCGCGTGTATGAACTTAAACGGAACAAAGAAGCCGATAATTACAGTGATTTGGCCACTTTCATTGACGCGCTCAACAATAGCTCGGCTGCTGATTTTGAATGTGAGATAGACGATGTTTTCAATACAACGGACTACCTAAAAGTGATTGCAGCCGATGTGCTGTGCGGCAACTGGGACGGTTATATTTACAACAAAAACAATTATTACCTCTACGATAATGAGTTCACAGATCGTTTTGAGTATTTGATTTATGACGTTGATAATACTTTTGGCGTTGACTGGTTTAATAAAGACTGGACACGCCGTAATCCCTATCAATGGGCAATGAGTGGGAATGAAAAACGGCCACTTTACTCACGAATTATGAGCAATAATGTGCTTCGTCGGCAATTTACTTTTGTTGGACAAGAACTTATAAATCAAATAAATTTAGATTCATTATACCTGTCGCTTGAAGCGCGCCAAGCCATGCTCTCGCCTTTTGTAGCGATCGATCCATATTATCCATTGGATTATGGCTATAGCTTAAACGACTTCCAGCGCTCGCTTACAGAGGTAATTGGTTATCATGTAAAAACTAGCATTTTTGGATTTTTGGGCACACGATTTAGTAGTTTTCAAAATCAACTGGAAAACACCACGGCATCACCTCTGGTAAATCATATCAGACACAAACGGCTGGAAAACAATCAGCTTTTTGTTGGTGCCTGGGCAAAGGCCGAATTTCCTTTTGAGTTTAGGGTGCATTATATTATGGATGAAGATATTAGCGTGGATATGCCGCTATTTGACGACGGCCTTCATGGTGATGGTGAAGCCAACGATAATTATTTTGGTGCTTTTCTTGAAGATATTTACCCACAAACCAGCGTCTTGTACCGGGTAATAGCTACTGATTCAGCAGTGCAAATGACCATAAAACCCTGCGAATATAATTTAGTGAGACCTATTTCTGACGATCATCCTTTGCTATATATCAATGAGTTTATGGCCGACAACGACAATACTATTGCTGACGAATTAGGCAATTACAGCGATTGGGTTGAGCTCTATAATGGAGATACAGAGGCCATCTTTCTGGCTGACTACTTTTTAACTGATAAACTGAAAAATCCAGACAAATGGCAGATGCCGGAGATATATCTACAACCTGGCGCTTTTGTGCTTTTCTGGGCTGATGATAATCCGACTTTTGGCGAAATGCACACCAATTTTAAGTTGAGCAAAGGAGGCGAAGCCATCGGTATCTATAATGGCATGAGAGACGCTGTGGATACGCTTAGTTTTGGCGCACAGGAAACAAACGTAAGCTACGGACGACTTCCTGACGGCGACTCAAACTGGATATTTTTCACGGCACCCACGCCTGGTGAAAGCAATAGGTTTAGCAATGTTTCAGAAAATGTTGAAAACGCTGATTTCAAAGTATTTCCCAATCCGGTGAGCGGTGATTTTGTTTATTTCTCGCAGGCGCAAGATGTTCAAATTTACAGCGTGCAGGGTCAGTTATTATTGGAGCAACAAAATACAATTCAACTTGATATAAAAAGTTTACCGACAGGAGTTTATGTGGTTAAAAACAAAGCGAATACAGCGGTTTTACTGCTGAGGGAATAGTTTTAATTATACCATTTGTATTAAAGCTAATACGGCAAGAGATGTAGCAATTGCTATTGCAAAACTCAATAGTGTGCCAATAAGTATATATTCTGTTAGTTTTCGACTTTTAGATTCTCTCAAATCTCCAAAGCGGAAAACCGACTTGGCTGCTATCAGAAATCCAATAGCTGCCCAATTGCCTGTAAGTACAAATGTGAAGACAAACAAGCGTTCCAAAATACCAATATATCTGCCGGCATTAT
>Ga0265295_1009116_pt1 | contig 10735 bp, 14 predicted proteins | sample Munlansysbiofilm_FD_192503 | JGI IMG/M metagenome (GOLD analysis project Ga0265295, IMG submission 192503) | Leachate microbial communities from a municipal landfill in Southern Ontario, Canada - Methane capture system biofilm | ecosystem: Engineered > Solid waste > Landfill > Unclassified ... | reverse complement strand
AATATTTAATCGGGTATTACAGTCAGCTGAGGCCGCATAAACACAATGCTGGCATGAGTCCAAATAAAGCTGAGGAAAAATACTGGATTAACTATAAACCGGTGGCCAGTTTTACTTGACCACTACAAAAGGCACCTCGCGAGATGTGGTAGGAATCTGGATGGATGATAGACCATATGTAGGTGCGACTATAACAATATATCGTGAGAATTCGAAACTGTATTTGGAATCGAAATATAAGGATGGCAGTGGTTCTACCGAAGAGATGACTGAAACTAAAATCAATATTGGTACCAAACTGGTAGAAAAAGGTGGTAACCCCCACGGAGAATACTTTGTTCTTAATAAAAAGGGGAATCTGCAAGCTGGTGGCAATAACGGTATTTTTCTGAAATATAAAAAGCTCAAATGAATCAATATGCCGCTGCTAACAATCACATACACACGTACAGCAAAAAGCGGCACTCATTCCTCGTTCTGCTTTTTACTGCCGGTGATGTGAGGCGTTAGGCTCACATTTTTCACGTATGGAGAAATTAGTATGAATTTTTTGAAGTTAGCGATGGTTGCAGTTTTGTTTGCTGCTGCACCTACGTGGGCCAATAGCTTAACTGGTCCTCAAAAAAATGCTGTAAGGTCTGCCCAGCAATACATAAGCATCCAAGGCTTTTCACGCAACGGTCTTGTTGAGCAACTCTCGTCAGACTATGGAGATGGTTATAACGTTTCTGATGCAACTGTAGCTGTCGATAGCATGAATATTGATTGGAATAAGCAGGCGGTAAAATCTGCAAAACAATACCTAAGTATTCAAGGTTTCTCTTGCAAAGGGCTTATTGAGCAGCTTTCATCTAGTCATGGAGATAAGTACACCCCGAGTCAAGCAACTTACGGGGCAAAACAAGCAGGGGCTTGCTAAACGGAAAGGCGGCCTAACAAGTTGCTTAATTTCGTTCCGGCCACAAAAAAACGTGGCCTCGACGGAACTTCCTACGCTGCGCTGCGGCAGCCCATTAGCAAAGCGTTAGGCGGCAAGAAAAACATGTGCTATTAGGAAACATAGGGGAAACATAGGATGGCGTGGTATCTAAGAAAGTCTGTTTCTGTAGGGCCGATCAGATTCAATCTGTCAAAGAGTGGCGCTGGCGCATCAGTGGGTGTCACTGGATTCCGTGTTGGCATGCGGCCTGATGGCTCATCATACGTTCATGCGGGTAGGCACGGCCTTTATATGCGAGAAGAGCTTGGCGGGCGTGAAGGTGGGAGTCAGGAGTTACCTATTCAGGCTGTCGAACCTCCTTTAACGCAGGTGTTTGACGCTGTGAGCACGCGTGATCTAACGAGCCCCGCAAGAAAAGAGCTCATTGACAAGCTAAATAAGTCTTATAAGGAATTCAGGCTTGATTATTTGGTTTTCGCAGTCGCAGCTATTGCTTTCGGAATTGCATGGTTCAATGGCAGTCAGCTTGGAATGCTCATCTCAGGTGGTGTTGGTGCTGTTTTAAGTATCGTCGCCGCAGTGTTTGAGGCTCGCAGGCGAACGGTTAAAATCTTTTACGACTTCGAGGCCGAAGATACGTCTTCCTTTTCAAAGCTTGTGCAGGCGGTAAACCATCTTGCAGAGTGCAAGCGCTTGTGGGCATACGTTGACTCCCGAGACCTGACATCTGCTAAGGAGTCCAAGGTCAACGCTGGAGCGTCCAGTTTGGTAAACCGAGAGCCTGCGGAGATCGGAGTTGGAACCCCCCCTTGGGTTGAAACCAATGTGACAATTCCAACGCTCAAGGCGAGAGGCGTTACTGCGTATTTCATGCCAGACTGCATTCTTGTGTACGATAGCAATGGAGTGGGCTGCGTCGAACACGCGTCACTTTCGTTTTCAACGAGCGCCGAGCGTTTCATTGAAGATGGGGAGGTTCCGTCAGATTCAGATGTTGTCGATCACACTTGGAAATATGCAAATAAACAGGGCGGCCCTGATCGCAGATTTAAGGACAACAAGGAAATCCCGATTTGCTTGTACGGAAAGCTAGACTTAAGCACGTCGGCAGGCCTCCTGTGTCATTTACAAACGTCTAAAAGCGATGCGCCGAAAAGCTTTTCCAAACAGTATTCAGCGTATTTGAAAGCTATCGGGATAGGCCGTGCGGTTGCCGCCTAACAAGCCACTGCACTCGGAAATTTTACTCGCTTCGCTCCTGAAATTCCGGTAAGTGGAGCGTTATAAGCCTTGGAGTGTTCATGAAATCTAGCACTGATGCTGCATATCAATTGTCTGTTGATATAAATAAGAACCACGAAGGTTTAGAGATAGCTAGTGATGATAAATTATTTATTCCATCACTTTTCCATTCGACTGTAATAGAACACCATAGAAGTATAATTTTACTAATAGAGCGTAAAATGTATAGTTCAGCGTGTACTTTGATGAGGCCACTTTTCGAAGCTTATGTTCAAGGGCTATGGTTTTCGCATTGCGCTAAAGAAAAAGATTTCAATGCACTGCGTAAGGGAACTTTTCAAAAAAAATTTGGCTTAATGGTTGCAGAGATTGATGAAAAAAAAGGAAGCAAGTTATCTGTTCCTAAAGGGCGTTACTGGAAAACACTAAATAGTTTCACTCATTCTGGTGCCGCGCTATTAAGTAGAAAGTACAACGAAAATTCAATTACCAATAGTCATGATAAAGAGCTGTTAGAAAGCTTATTGGGTTTTTCTGCTAATTATGCATTGTTGTCAGGTTGTGAAATAAGTATATTTTCAGGAGATAAAGTGGCTATTCAGGCTTCATTAGATTTGGCAAATACAAAGCACGGCTTATAACAAGTAGTTAAACACGGAAGCGTAAACGGTTGCCATCGATTTTGCAAAAAAACAAAAGCGCAAAAACAATATCAACCTACGCTCCGGTTAACGAGGCGTTATACGTTACGGAGGATGCATGCAGAGCAGTGTGATTGATAGCCTATACCATGAACTGTTGGAAAACTTGGCCGACCTTAATCAGCTGAAGCAGGTTGCCAATCATGCTTTCAAAAGGGAGCTTGAAGCTCTTGAACGATACAGAGATTCACATGAGTCTGAAGAGATAGTGAGCAGGGAAGCGTTTGGATTCGACAATCCTTTCACTGGAAAGCTTGAAAAGTATGCATTTCGGACAGCAACCATTGAGGAATTAAAGCTCTTAACCTATTGGCATAAAAATAGTCAGTACTGCTGGCTACTCATGAGTGCCTACGAGAAGTTCGAAAAATTTCTTAGTTCGTCGTACTTTGAAGCGACAGGAAAGTGTTCCCGAACTCTGAGTCCAATGCTCAGTTATTTCTCAGATAGCTTTTCCGGAATTAAAACTCGGGAAGCTAAAAATGCCTTCGGTATTAATTTGCGTGTTGCCGTGCATTTGGTTGAGAAAATGCGGCACGCAATAGCTCATGATCAGGGTCTAGTGCCAGAACCTGCAGAGTTCACAAACAAGGTGATTAGGCAGTCAGGAATTGGGAACGACAGGGAGCTTCACGAAGAGTTTGTATCGCAGTTCGTTTTCGAGAACAAAGTTTTCATATTGGAAGTTCCTGCGAATAACCACTCGGTTCTTAAGACTTTTCACGACCAGTATCGAATACTGGTCAGTTATCTTATTTCATACGCATATTTGGTGAAGGACGCCGCATCCTGGTCCGGAGCGCAAAACGTATAACCAGTGCAGGCACGGCGACGTCCTTTTCATTGCGCCTTCGGCTCCATTTCAATGGCGCGCATGCTGCAAGCGTTAGGGAAGGTCTGATTAACGCTTGACTTGCCGCTGAATCGCTTTTCAACTCGAAAAAAAAGTCATTCAGGCGTCACTGCCCTCGTTATTTGTTTGTTTTTGCCCGTTTCCCGCCTTTTTGGCGGAATCCAGGCGCACTGACCCTACGCCAGCAGGTATTTTTCACCCATCAGCAGGTTGCTGAACGCGGCCAGCAAGTGCAGTCGGTTACTGTTTTTAGCCAGGCCACGATAGCGGACTTTGCTATAGCCAAAGACTTGTTTGATGTATCGGAATGGATGCTCCACCTTGGCCCAGGCGCTGGCTTTGAGCTTTTCAGCTTTCAACTGACGGTCGTCCAGTTTCTTACGAGAGCGGGGGCGTCTGGCAATGAACCAGGAGACGTTTTTACGATCTTTATGCTCATCCCGCTTTTGAATCACAAGATAACCGGCATCACCGAACACGCGCTGCTCGTCACCGTGGAGAAGGTTGTCAGCCGGTACGATGTCATGAACGTTGGCCGCCGTGGTATCGATGCTGTGGATCAGGCCGAGCGTGTCATCAACGCCGATGTGCATCTTCATGCCAAAGTACCACTGATTGCCTTTTCTGGTCTGGTGCATCCCGGGCGGTCCGACGATTCGGTCACGTTTGCCGCTCTCGTTCTTTGTGGAACTCGGGGCAGAAATGATGGAAGCATCCACAATGCTACCCTCGCGTAACATCAGGCCGTTCTTCTCCAAGTGTTTGCTCACCTCTTTGAACAACACCTTGCCAAGGCCATGGCGCTCCAGGAAGTGACGGAACTTGAGAATGGTGGTTTCGTCCGGCAAGCGATCCAGCTTCAGGCCAGCGAAGTGCCGCATGGATTCAATCTCGTACAAAGCGTCTTCCATGGCGGGATCGCTGAGGTTGTAGAACAGCTGCATGCAGTGGACTCGCAGCATGGTCGGCAGCGGATACGGTGGACGGCCAGTCTGGCCCTTGGGGTAATATCGGGCTACCTTCTTCTCCAACTGCTTCCACGGAATCAGCTTGTCCATCCGTTCCAGAAAGATCTCGCGGCGGGTCTTACGCTTCTTGGCCTGGTACTCGGCTTCGGAGAAGGTGATCTGATCCATAGTGGCAACGAATCCTATGCGGTTGACGATGGACGTATTATCGCTGATTTTGGAGGCTTATTCAGAGTTTCCTTAGGGGTCTTGACAGCAACGAATTGGCTCAATTAGCATGCATATCGTAAATCAATAATGGAATAAAAAACAAACGGATGTTGTTGAAGTATGGAAAGTCTTCGTTATATTTGCATCGCAAATCTTTTATTAATTATATCGCCTGTCGCCATCGCTGATCTTCCTCTCACTGTTGAAGACCTTATTACTGATAAGGGAACAATCAAGCTCGACACCTCTCTGTCTTACTCTAATAGTGATCGGCAAAAATTGCTGACGGATGAGCCTATTGTTATTCAAACTGGCGAAACTTCGTTTATCACATTGCCAACAAAATTCGGAGAGTTTAAAGGTAATACCGATGTGCTTGTTGCCACGTTGGGCGTGAGATATGGGGTGACACGTGATGCGGAAGTTTACACGCGAGCCAGCTATTTATACCGAAGTGCGCGTTCCAGCGATCTGTCAGGGATAAACGATGATAGTGAAAATCGTTTTGTAGACTCTTGGGTTGGTTTGAACTACCAATTCTCACAAGACAATGATACACCCGCGCTGCTTGGCTTTATCGAAGGCGCGCTTTATGAGAAGCATCAGGAAAGCGGCTTTTCCGGTAAGTCCTGGTCGCTGGGCATGACGACCTATCGAGCGATTGATCCAGTCGTACTCTCTGTAACATCAGCCTTTCAATGGAATCAGAAGCGTAATGATGGTGATGTTAGCTTTCAGCCCGGTAATTATTTTTTACTAACGCCCTCGGTGGCGTTTGCGGTCAATGACCGAGTCACGCTTACTACAGGATTTCAATGGATGAACCGTCAGGCAGACCGCTATGACGATAAAACACAAGGATTTCGCCGAACGAGCACGGATGTAACGCTCGGTTTGGGCTACGGAGTCTCGAAGGGAAATACGCTTAATTTTTCCTTCAAGGCAAACGTCTCGGGTCAAAATGGGGTAGACCTGAGACTTAATTGGCTATACGCCTTTTAAATCAGCCCCTTTGTTAATTTTACATGGAGTAAAAATAATGAAGAAAGCAATTATCGCAACCCTTTTGAGTGGTGCTATCTCTGCGCCTGCATTCGCTGCCAATGGTAATGATTTGGCTGATGCTAACCTGATCTTCAATATGGACAATAGCCAATCTATGGAACTGGCTGTGTTGTCATCTGAAGAGATGAAGAGCACAGAAGGAGCATTCGGGCCCTGGGGTGCCGTTGGTGGCGGAATCATTGGCGGAATTGGCAATATTGGGTATCAGCTTGGTTCTAGTAATAGTTGGAATTGGGGCTCATTTGGCTATGCAGTAGGTGGAGGCGCACTAACTGGTTTCACGGGAGGAGCTGCTTCTTGGTATGTTGTGCCTAGGGTTGCCTTTTTCGGTGGCTTCGGTGCTGGCCGCATGGGCTGGTAATTACTGAGCAGAAAGATCCATTGCGCTTGCGATGGATCTTTGCTTTGGGAGGTTTCCATGAAAATAGCAACATTTTCAACTTTGTTTAGTGCAGTGCTGCTCGTTTCATTATGGGGCGCAGGTATAAGTGAAACAGATCTACTAATTACAGCAACTGTAATATTTTTCAATGCAGCATTTCAGGTTTTTGCTAGAGGAAATGAGGGTTGGGCAAAAAGGCCAAATTACTCAAAAATCAGTAAAAAAATTCCAGTCTGGGTTTACTCATTCATTTCGTCAGTAGGCTTGTTATCTATTGTATTTGTCATTACGAAGGCAACATCTGCTATTTGAGATAGCCCAATTTTTAATTTTGAGTTAATGGATTAATGAAACGATTTGCACTGCTTTTATTAACTTTTTCCTTTTGTGTCGTCCATGCAGGAGAATCAATTGTATTGCAGAATAATCATATCGCGTTAGATATACCGGTCAAGAGCTGGAAGACCTTGCGCGATTTTCAAGTAGTAAAACAGGATCTAGACTATTCGTGTGGTGCAGCATCATTGGCGACTGTTCTTAATGAGCATTATGGTTTGTCTGTTACCGAAGAAGAAATTTTAAAGATCATGGATAAGGAGGATATGCGAGCTTCCTTTGACGATATGGCTAATGCACTGAAAGAGCTGGGTTTTCGAGGTGTAGGGTATGCGGCGTCATTTGAGCAACTTACCAAGCTAAAGATTCCTGTTATCGTTTACACAAAACACCGCAAAGACGATCACTTCTCAGTATTACGAGGTATAAACAGAGACACCGTGTGGCTTGCAGACCCTTCTCAGGGTAATCGTACCTATAGTAAATACCAATTTCTTGAAATGTGGGAAACCCGAGAGGACTCAGATTTAAAAGGCAAGATTTTGGCTATTATTCCGTTGAGTCAAGAAGTGCAGAGTGTGAATGACTTTTTTACCAACCAGCCAAGAAGGCTAGCGGCACCAGCTGTGCAACAACAGGCATTTCGAAGTATTCCTTGACATTACCCCTAACCAAGCCATGCACCGGATGCCAAAACCTCCGCTGCGCTACGGATTTAGCACCGGTGATGGCGGCGTTATATTGACTTTGTATTGAGGGTAAAAAGTATCGTCGGTGATTAGATTATAAATCTTGACAATAACTATGTAGCTAGCTACATTACAGCTATTATTATTTGTCTAGTGGCGCTGCAGGCTATGTTTGAGCTTAAAGATTTACCGAGTTATGAAACCTTGGTGAGACTGGGTGAAGAGTACAAAAATCCTGATGTGGATGGATTGCACCACTGGCTGGTCTGGGCTTCTGCTACAAGTGAGATGCTTTCAGCGTTTGAAGCTAACCTTGCGCAAACCTGTGGATTGTCGCAAACACAATTTTTTGTATTAATACTACTTAAGCGAAACCCCGAAGGATTGAGTATAGGGGCGCTTGCTGATGGCGTTTCTGTAACCTCACAAACCATGACGCGCGTGATTGATCGTATGGAAGCAAGCGAATTATGTTATCGCGAACCTGATCCAGAAGATCGTAGAGCTTGGCTGGTGTTTTTGGCACCAAGTGGAGATGAGATTTTAAGCAAAGCTTTGCCTGCTCATTATGTTTGGGTTGCTCAACTGATGAGTCATTTTGATGATGATGAAAGACTTATGCTTAAACGCTTAATGCTCAAAATAAATCAAGCAAATGCGCTTTGTGTGTAAATAGAGCGCATTAATTTTTAACCATATATGTAGCTAGCTACATAACAGTTAGGGGTTCAATATGGACGTGTCTAATAGAGAGTCACCCACATTAGCTCTCCGAGCTTTAGTTGTGCTCTGTGCGTTGGCAGTGGTTTCTTTGCTCTACTTACCGTTACCAGTGCTGCATGTACTGGAGAAAACGCACGGAGTAGGAGCAACTGGCATGATCAGTGCTTTTGGCTTCACTTATGCTGCTGGGTTTTTATTATTTGGCCCGTTATCTGATCGGCTAGGTAGGCGAAAAGTAATGGTGTATGGCTTGCTGGCACTTACGGTCGTTACGGCTTTACTTGCTATAGCCGAAACACAGTCCCAATTAGTCGCCGGGCGTGTGTTGCAAGGGTTAGTCGCGTCATCCTTTCCGCCGGTTGCTATTGCTTACTTGGCTGAACGTGGAACCTTGCGCCAACGAGCATGGAGCATTGCATGGATGAGCACCGCATTCTTATCTGCTGGACTCTTAGGACAAATTTATGGGGGGCTAGTAACTCTGCGTTGGGGAATAGGCGCTGCATTTTTGCCTTTAAGTTGTATTTATGGAGTAACGGCTTGGCGACTTTGGCGTACGCCTATAGAGCATTCGGGGTCATTGGATCTAACGAGCTTTTTACGTAGTTACTTATCACTAGGCCGCTTATTGCTCGACTCAAGGTTGCGTCGAGTATATATACCTGCATTTTTTATATTGATGTGTTTTGTTGCCTTCTACATGGGGCTGGACATGCGGTTTGATGCTGAATTTGCCCGCTATGATATTTCGCCACTGATGTTTCGAGCGTTCGCTGCTCCGGCTTTTCTTATGCCTTTAATTGTCGCATCAGTGATCCCTCGTTTAGGTGCAGAGCGTGTTATGGGGGCTGGCTTGCTGTGTGCGACGGTTGGGCTCGTGTTGAGCGCACTCCTAGATAGCAGTCATATGCTTGGTTTGTTAGCTGCGAGCTTTCTGTTCGTTGCAGGTATTGGCATTAGTGTGCCAGGACTGATTATTCAGGTAACCAGTGTTAGTGATTCTTCTGTGCGCGGTATGGCCGTAGCGCTCTACACCTTTGTGCTCTGGATAGGAGCAAGTCTCGGGCCTTGGTTAGCACAGCAAACTTCGGGCTTGTCTCTTGGAAGTATGCAACTTTTATTATCTGGGTTGTTGGGTGCCTGTGCTCTTTATGCCATTACTGGCTTTGTCCGTAAGAGTGGGGCGGTCAACAGTTCATCTAGTGTGTAACACGACTTATCTTTATGACAGGAGGTACCAGCGATGAGGAAATCATTTTCTTATAGGATTTTTCTGACGATATTGAGCGTTTCAGCAACAACTTTATTGCCTGCTTACACGCAAGCAACCACTCACGTTGAGGAATATTCAATGCAAAACGCAGTTGTTTCACAGTTCGTACCAGCGACTCATAAAATGAATTGGAGTCGTGACGTTAATATTGATGGCGAAGCAGCCGTCTTGACACGGTATGTGCGTAAGGACGACCGTAATAACGGTATAGCAGGCGAGCATTTCAGTAGTGTCGTCGCAGAAAATGGCACGTTAAAGGGGTTTGCTAATATATCTCTTGATCTGATAAATACTGCACTGCCTAGCCCTGAGCGCAGTGAAGAAATCGCTTTAGCGTTCCTAAAAGAGCATGCACCAGAGCTGCTTCCACGTATGAAAATAAGCTGGGTGAAGCCGCATGATGAACCGATACGTGTTGAGCGCAATGGTCGCTACGAGACAGAAACGCTCACGGGTATGAAGGTTAAAGCTCGTAACCTTGCCGATGGTTTGTGGTTTTGGGTGATTGTCGGTGCAGACGAGAATCCGATGATTTTCGAGCGTGATATAACTTGGATCACTTTTCCAGGTCATCGTAAGACTGAAAAATGGTTACACGACAGCTGGCTCAAGGAGCAGCTATAAAGGGAGGTAAAGTTTAAAAGCAATATAAAGCCCCGCTATTTTATGAGCTGACTGCCATTTATAGTTACGGGGCTTTTTTGTGAGAATTACAGTCCTAGCTGATTTATCGCGTACTTATATAATAAGCTGTTTGGAACCGACTTGCGGTGCAAGGCTGTTGCACTCAGAATTGGCTGCCAAGGAGCATTCAGTCCAATTGGGGTCATCACTCTGTTACTTGCTGACTTCGTCATTACCGTTTTTTTTCGTGCATGGCGGCTACGATGATAAACATTGTGCTTTTTTTCTGCCCTAATGTTGGGCGTTATACAACTAGGAGAGCGATTTGTATAAAGTAGAGCGAGCAATATTTCCTGCTGACTTAGATGATGTCCTTGATTTATATCGAGAGTATATCGACAGCACATCAGTTGACCTTGGATTTCAAGGTAACGATGAAGAGTTTAAATGTTTATCGGATAATTATAGTTCCGCTGAATCTAAGATTTTTTTAGCGAAAACCAATGAAACGCCTGTTGGCTGTGCGGCATTTCGAAAAGTAGACAATCACACCTGTGAAATGAAGCGGGTATATGTTCGTCCAGCCGCTCGTGGAAGTAAGCTGGGAGCGAAGCTGGTTGACATCATATTGGAAGAAGCAATAGAGAGTGGCTATAAAAAAATATGCCTTGATGTCTTACCTGAGTTCAAAGCAGCTTTGAATCTATATAAGTCATACGGATTCGTTAA
>Ga0265295_1009115_pt1 | contig 10736 bp, 8 predicted proteins | sample Munlansysbiofilm_FD_192503 | JGI IMG/M metagenome (GOLD analysis project Ga0265295, IMG submission 192503) | Leachate microbial communities from a municipal landfill in Southern Ontario, Canada - Methane capture system biofilm | ecosystem: Engineered > Solid waste > Landfill > Unclassified ... | reverse complement strand
AAAGCCAGAAACCGCGCCGTAGCCAGGATGGGGTTATGCGCGCCCTTCACCGCGGCGGCTCACAAGCTTCGCGTCGCGGTGCGGTCGTAATGACGGTAATATTTCTCGGTCACCAGTTCGGTCTTCACGATCACGCAGACATCGGTGGTGTTGAACTGGTGGTCGATGACCGCGCCATCGCCAACGAACCCGCCCAGGCGCAGATAGCCTTTCACCAGCGGAGGCAAAGCCGCCAGGGCGCGTTTGGCGTCGAGCCGGTCAGCCGGCATGCGGTCCATGGCGACGTAACGCTCGGGCAAAGCCCGCGGCCGCAACGCCTTGGGCGCCAGATGATGATGGTGGAGATAGCTGAGCGACGCGGCCAAAACGTCCGGGTCCGTGCCCGGCAGGCTGGCGCAGCCGAACATCAGATCGATGTCGTGCGCGAACACATATCCCGCCAAACCGCGCCACAATATTTGCATGGTCATCTTGTTGCGGTAGGCGGCATCGACGCAGGAACGCCCCAATTCCAGGACCCGCCCCGGAAAGGCGTCGATCGGCGTGGTGTCGTACTCGGCGGCGGTATAAAAGCGGCGAAAGCCTGGATTGTTCTCGCGCCGCTGCAGCCGATAGGTGCCGACCACAGCGGAACCCCGCCGTTTGTCGAGCACGAGAAGATGATCGCAAACGGCATCGAACGAGTCGAAATCCCGCTTCTCGGCCGCCATGTCCGGCGACGGCTTGGCGCCCATTTCCTCGTAGAACACCTGGTAGCGCAACCGCTGAGCGGCTTCGATCTCATCCGGCGTTTGGGCCAGACGAACTTCCAGCCCGTTGTCGCAAGGCTGCTCCGTTTCCGGTGCCTCGGCTATCATGATTTTCGTCTCCGGCCTCATGGTTCCCTGCCGGTCACCCACCGCTCACGGCTTGTCGCTGGCATCGTCGGGTGACAAAGGCTCGGCATACAGTTCAAGACGATGGCCAACCAGCCGGTATCCATGCTCCCGCGCAATCTGGCGCTGCAAGGCCTCGATCTCGGAACTGTGAAATTCGATCACTCGGCCGCTTTCGACGTCGATCAGGTGATCGTGATGGGATTCGGGCATTTTTTCGTAGCGGGCGCGGCCATCCCCGAAATCATGGCGCTCCAGGATGCCGGCTTCCTCGAACAGCCTCACCGTGCGGTAAACCGTCGCGATGCTGATATTGGAATCGATCGCCGCCGCCCGGCGATAGACTTCTTCGACATCAGGGTGATCGTCGGCGTCGGACAACACGCGGGCAATCACCCGGCGCTGTTCCGTCATCTTCATCCCCTTATCGAGGCATCGCTGTTCAATGCGCGATATCATAGGGATTTTGTAGCCGATCTATCTTGTCTGTTGCAACGACAAACCCGAAACATACCCTCGCATGTTTCGGGTTTGTCCGAATCGGGCCCCCGTCCTTAGGACGAAAGACGATGCCGCGGACGCGGCTTGGTGCCCAAGCCGATCTTTTTGGCCAATGTGCTGCGATGCTGGGCGTAATTGGGAGCGACCATCGGATAGTCGGCAGGCAGCCCCCAGCGTTCCCGGTATTCCTCGGGCGTCATGCCGTAGGCGGTCTTCAGGTGGCGCTTCAACATCTTGAGCTTCTTGCCATCCTCAAGACAAACGATGTATTCGGGCGTCACCGATTTCTTGACGGGCACGGCGGGCTGAAGCCGTTCCGGCGCCGCAGGCGCGTTGCCCAGGGTCGAGAGACAACGATAGATATCCTGGACAAGCTGAGACAATTCGGCGACCGGGACAGTATTATTGCCCACATGCGCCGCGACGATCTCGGCGGTAAGAGCCAGAAGCTCGTTTTTATTGCCTTGGTCGGACATTGAAAAAAGACCTCAGAATTACAAACTTTACGGAGCTATATAGTTTGTTGATCCAAAGAACGCAATAACCAATGTTGAACCATCAAAAGAGTGCTCATAAAGCTCTCTTATGGAAAGTCGCCAACCCTAAAAAAGAAGACGTTTACAGGAAACAAGCTTTCCGGCACTCGGAATCAAGAACCGGAATGACGCGAAAAACGTCTCAGCCGATTTTTCTGCCCCGATGAAAAACGGCATCAGCCATCCAAATCCTTCCGCAGCACCAGCGCGTCCTTGTCGCCATAATAACGCCGCCTGAGACCGACCGGATGGAAGCCCAGCCGATCGTAAAGACCGCGCGCTTGTTCATTCTCGACCGCGACCTCCAGGAACATTTCATGCGCGCCGGCCTGCCGCGCGGCCTCGAACGCCGCCGACAGCAATGCCTGCCCCCATCCCTGCCGGCGGCAGGAATCCAGCACCATCACCGTCAGAATTTCGGATTCGCCGCCCGCAGCACGGGCCAGGACCGCGCCCAGGGGGCCATCTTGTTCCACCAAAAACCCGAACACGCCGGGCAACGCCAACAAGCCGGCCATGTCCTTTTCGGTCCAGGGAACCGGAAAACAGCGTTCATGCATCCCCGCCAGCAATGCCGCGTAACCCGCATCCAGGCGGATCATGCCGGCTGCGCCAAGGTAACGTCGGGCGGTCTCAGATAAAGCGGCGCCGGCGGCAAGGCGCGCCCTTCGGCGTGGCGACAGGCGGCCAGCCGGGCCAAGGGCACCGCATCGACACCGCCGTCGACCGAGGACAGAACGGCGTCCGGCAGGAACGGCGCGGCGCGGACCACACCGTCTCCGGCCAGAAGAAGCGGCCCGGGGAACAAGGCGGCAATCGCCTCGGGCAGAGCCGCCAGAGGCTCGCCCAGGGGGTGCAGATCCGAATCGAACCCTTGCATGAAAAGATCGTCGCGCTTGCCGTCGATCAGGACCAACAAGGTGCGCCCTTTTCGTTCCTCCGCCGGCACGGCCCAAGCCAAAGCCTCGGTGGTGGTTACGCCCGCGACCGGAATCCCGCCCGCCAGCGCCAGGCCGCGCGCCGTGGCCAGCCCGATGCGCAAGCCTGTGAAACTGCCGGGACCGACGCCCACGCCGATCAAACCGACATCGTTCCAGTCCAATCCGGCCTCGGTCCGCACCGTTTCGATCATCGGCAGCAGGATTTCTGCGTGGCCACGCGCCGTGACCACCTCCCGGCTGGCAAGCACCCTTCCTTCGGAATCCAGAACCGCTGCCGAACAGCGGCTGGTCGCACAATCGAAGGCCAGCGTCGCGCCCATCATCGTCACGGCGTCAAAACATGATCCGCGCCGGCATACAGGGTTCGTTCATCCACCCTGCTTTCGACGATGACCACGCCCCGCCGGGCGGCAAGCCTTGCGCCGTCGAACATCTGGAGCTGATTGTTGCGCATGATCGAGCGGATCGTCTGCACGTAATCCGCGCCGCGTTCGGAATAGCGATGCAGCAGGCCGGCCAGCTTCCAACTGTCGAACGTCCCGCTTGCCGCCATTTTCATCCGCTCGGTCCTGAACTCGCGATAGGCGCGATGGGTATTCAGATTGCGGGCATAGGCGTCGACCGCCTCGAACAGATCGGCGAAACTGCGATAATCCCAGCCTGAATCGCTGGAAGAGGCGACCTGGCCGAACAGGGCGTTGCGGTCCCGCGCGATGCGCGACGTGCCCCAGCCGCTTTCCTCGATCGCCTGAGACAGGGCCAGCGAAGGGGGGATAATGTCCACCTTCTGCAGCAGCGCATTGAGATCGGCGTCGGGCTGATCGTAGCTATCGGCCAACGCCATGATCCGGGCCACCTCGCCTCCCGACAGGGTCGCGCCGGAATCGAGCTTGGCGCGCAAGGCGACAAGCCGCGCCCGGTCGTCGGCGATCCGGTCGTTGACGGCCAGAATGATCGGCAAAAGGGTCCGCAGGAACAGCGCCTTGCGCTCATCGATTCCGTCGATCTGCTCCATGTTGGACGGCAGAGACGGCAACACCACGCGCGGCACGGAAATATAACCCGCCGCCACCGAATCGAGATCGAATCCGATGCGGTCGAAAGCCGCGTGTAAAAGCCTGGCATCCTCGGTTTCGGCCCGATGTATGGCGGGCAACGATGGCGGTAGGGGACCTTTGGCGATCATCCCGGTGGGCATCAGCCCCAGCAGGCGCGGCTTGGGCACGCCATCGGAAACCAGGGCGACCAACCCGGCGAACCCGGCGACAAGACAAAGCAAAAGCAGGCGATCGCGCAGGGAAGTTCGTAGGGTAAAATGCATCAAGAACTCGTCCGTTGTTGCTCCTTGTCCATCGGGCATCCCGCACTGTCACGGGAACCGGCAGAGGCGAGACCATGACGCAACACAAATCCCCGCGCAACCTATTCTAGAGTCGCGCGGGTCAGTGTTCCCAATTCTTCTTTTTATATCAATTCACTGCTTCGACAGCCTGCACTTCGGGAATGTAATAGCGCAGCATGTTCTCGACACCGTGCTTCAATGTCGCCGATGCGCTGGGGCAGCCCGAGCAGGCGCCATGCATTTCCAGATAGACGATTCCATCCTCATAGCCGCAGAAGATGATGTCGCCGCCATCGCCCGCGACCATGGGGCGGATGCGCAAATCCAGAAGCTCGCGGATTTTGTCGACCACGGGATCTTCCTCGCCATCCTCTTCCGCCACGGGCGGAGCGGCTTCAAGCGGCACCTCGCTGCCGGCGTAATGATCCATGATCGCGGCCAAAAGCTGCGGTTTCAACACCGCCCAATCCGTGTCCTGTTCCTTGGACACCGTCACGAAATCATGTCCGAAGAAAACGCCGCTGACCCCGCCCACCGCGAACAGGCGGCTCGCCAAGGGCGAATGCCCGGCCGTCTCGGCCGAATAGGACGCCGTGCCGGAAGACATCACGGCGCGTCCGGGCAAGAATTTCAGCGTGTTGGGATTTGGAGTCGCCTCGGTCTCGATAAACATCGTCATTTCCTTGGAAAAGAAGGGTTTCGCTGGCGACCCACCATCGCCGACGATCCGGTTCTTGACGACACATGGTCCGAAAGACGCCGAGCGTCAAGAGGCCGTCACACCGGAACCGCCCTGCCTCACCCGGCTCCAAGAATATCGATTATTGCAGACCGCGGAACGATCAGGATTTTTCCAGCATTCCGATGCCGGATTAGGCATCGATGATCTCGAAGGCCGATAAAACCATGAGCCGCGTTTTGCTGGACGACTCATCTTTAGAAGATAGGGTGTCTTTTAAACTGTGTAGTTCTGCCGTTTTCCCCCTTCCGGTTGAAACGCCGCAGCCGGCGTGAAATACTCTATTTATCAGATTTTGTTCCCATGTTTTGAAGGTGTCCGGAATGCAAAGGAAGGCCAAGCTGGCGCTGGGCGCCGCTGTGATCGGTGTTCTAGCGATCTGGGCGCTGTGGGCTCCTCCGTCCACGCCTTCCAAAATGGAAACGGCATCTTCCTCGGCGAACACCCCTGCCGCCGCCACGGCCGAGACCTTGCCGCCGGTACGAACCCAGGCGGCGTCGGACAAACCTGTCCCGGCCGGCACGCTGGCTTTCCGCCGCATCATCGCCGATACACGCGGCGACACGCCTGAAGCTTGTTTGCTGTTTTCCTCCGATCTCGATGGATCGGGCGACACCCGCTATGCGGACTATCTGCGCATTTCCGGCGGCGTGGACGCGGGGCGCGCGGGGTTGCGCGTGGTTGGCGCGCGCCTCTGCCTGTCCGGTCTTGGTTTCGGCGGTTCCTACACGGTGACGCTCAAGCGCGGCCTGCCCGCCGCCAATGGAGCGACACTCGCCGAGGATACCGAAGTGCCGGTCGATTTCGGCGACCGTCCGGCCAGCGTCTCGTTCCCCGGCGGGTTCATCCTGCCGCGTGAATCCACCGAAGGATTGCCCATCACCACTGTCAACACCGACAGCCTCGATCTTGCCATCTATCGCGTCGGTGACCGCCTACTCGCACGGATGCGCCAGGATTTCGTCGACGACAGCACGATCTATTCCTACCGTCTGAGCAATCTGATTTCCCAGGATGCCCGCGCGATATGGACCGGCAAAATGCCGGTTTCAGGCCCGCGCAACGACAAGGTGACAAGCGTTTTTCCCATCAGCGAAGCGCTCGGCAAGGCCGAACCGGGCGCCTATCTGGTAACGGCACGCATTTCCGGCGACGACGCCGACCGCGACAGCGACGGCGACTACCATGATACGGCGGTGCAATGGGTCGTGCGGTCCGACCTGGGCCTGACCTCGTTCAGCGGTGGCGACGGCCTTAGCATCGTCGTTCGCTCCCTTGCGTCCGCCAAGCCGGTGGCCGGCGTGCGCCTGACCCTGATCGCGCGTAACAATGACGAACTTGCCCAAGCCGTGACCGGTTCCGACGGCATCGCCCGTTTCGACCCCGGCCTGATGCGCGGCCCCGGGGGCGCGGCTCCGGCGATGGTGATGGCCTATGCCGGCGAGGATTTCAATTTCATCGATCTGCGCCGCGTCGTCTTCGATCTTTCCGACCGCGGTGTTTCCGGCCGTGACGTGCCACGGGGCGCGGACGCCTTCTTGTATGCCGACCGGGGCATCTACCGGCCCGGGGAAACCGTGCATCTGACCGCGCTGCTGCGCAACCAGACCGCCGACGCGCTCACCGGCCGTTCACTGGTGCTGAAAGTCCATCGCCCCGATGGCCGCGAATACCGCCGGTTCGTCGTCCCCGACGCCGGCGGCGGCGCGGGAACCCTGGATTTGGAATTGCCCAAAGCCGCGCCGCGCGGCGGCTGGGAAATCACCGCCCATGCCGATCCGGAAGGCAGCGCAATCGGGCGGCTTGATATCGATGTGCAGGATTTCGTGCCGCAGCGCTTGGCGGTCGATATCGAAGAAAAACCCGAACAGCTCGAACCGGGAGCGGACATCGCCTTGCCGATCGCCGTGCGCTTTCTGTACGGCGCACCCGCCGCCGGCCTGACCGGCGAAGGCACGGTGACGGTGGAAGCCGATCCCTCGCCCTTCCCCGCCTATAAAGGCTATCGTTGGGGCAATAAAGACGAGCGTTTCTCCAGCGCAAGCGCCGACCTCGAACTTGCCCCCACCGACGCCGAAGGTCATACCGAGGCGACCGGCAGCCTGCCGGAAATCGCCGCTACCACACTGCCCTTGCTGGCTAATATCCACGTCGCCATCCACGAACCCGGTGGACGCTCCACCCCCAGCGAAATCACCGTACCGGTACGGCCGCTGCCGCTTTATCTCGGCCTGCGCCCGCTATTCGATGACAGCGTGCGGGAAGGAACGCCCGCGCGTTTCGAGGCGATCGCCGTCAACGCGACGGGCACACGCGTCGCCGCTGCCGCCGAATGGCGGATTTTCCGCGACGCATCCACCTGGCAATGGTTCCGTTCGAGCTCGCAATGGCGTTATGAACGCATTCAGCGCGAAATCGAGGTTGCCTCGGGCCGTCTCGACCTTGACGCTGAAAAGCCCGTCGCGCTGGAACAAACGCTTTCCTGGGGCCGTTACCGCCTGGAAATGCGCAATCCCGCCAGCGGCGCCGTCACCTCTGTCCGTTTCTACAGCGGCTGGTATGGCGACTCCGCCGCCGACCGCCCGGACCGCCTGAAAATCGCCGCCGACAAGCCCGGCTATCGTCCGGGAGAAACCGCCCGTCTGCGCATCGAAAGCGAAACCGCGGGCGAGGCGCTGCTGGTGATCGCCAATGAGCGGGTGCATGAAATCCGCAATATCCCGATCCCGGCAGGCGGCGGCGAAATCGCCGTGACCGTCGCACCCGAATGGGGGGCCGGCGCTTATGCGCTCGTCACCTTGTACCAGCCGCTCAGCGCTAAATCCGGTCATGCGCCGGTGCGCGCCGTCGGCGTTTCCTGGCTTGGCCTCAATCCTGCCGAACGCACCCTTGCCATCGATATCGGCACCCCGGAGCAAATCGCGCCGCGTCAGAAGCTGGACGTGCCGGTTCGGGTAACCGGCGCCAACGGCACGGCCCATGTCACTCTGGCCGCCGTCGATCAAGGCATCCTGCAACTCACTCATTTCAAAACTCCGGACCCCGCCGCCTATTATCTCGGCAAACGCAGTCTCGGCGTCGGCATGCGCGACGATTACGGCCGTTTGATCCGGGGGCTTGCCGCGAATGGCGAAGACAGCGGCGGCGACGCGTTCGGCAGCGCCGGACTTGATGTCGTGCCGACGCGCTCGGTGGCGTTGTTCTCGGGAATCGTCGCCCTGGACAAAAACGGCGCCGCCCGTATCCCTCTGGACATTCCCGATTTCCAAGGGGAATTGCGGCTGATGGCGGTGGCCTTCGATGCCACCAAGGTCGGTTCGGCCGAATCGCGCCTGACCGTACGTGATCCGGTGGTGGCGGATGTGATCCTGCCCCGCTTCCTCAGCCCCGGCGATCAAGCCGCCGCCACCGTTACTATTCACAATGTTTCGGGCGTGGCGGGCGAATACCGCGTGCGTGTGTCCGCCTCGAACACGGTGACGGCGGATGATACGGTCCGCACCATCGAGCTGGCGGTCGGACGCCGGGAGGATTTCACCGTGCCGCTCTCCGCCGGTGCTACGGGAATCGGCGAAATCCGGCTGGCCGTCGATGGTCCGCAAGGCTTCTCCGCCCATCGCGATTGGCCGATCCAAGTGCGCGCCGCACAATTGCCGCACACGGTGCAGAATGTCTCTGTCCTAGCCCCGGGGGCGAGCGAAACCCTGGGCGTCTCTCTGCTTTCGACCTTCCTTCCCGGTTCCGCCCATGCCTCGGTCAGCCTGTCGCGCTGGGCCGGATTGGACGTTCCCGGTCTGCTGCGCTGGCTGGACCGCTATCCCTTCGGCTGCCTGGAACAGACCACCAGCCGCGCGATGCCTCTGCTCGATTTCAACGACATCGCCCTGCTCGCCGGGGGAGCTGAGGATCGCGGCATTGACGCCAGGCTTCAGGAAGCGATCGAACGGATCGCGGCGATGCAGACGGAGGACGGCGGGTTCCACATGTGGGGGCCGTGGGGATCCGAGGCCAACCCGTGGATATCGGTCTTCGCCTTGGACTTCCTTTATCGCGCCGCCGACAAGGGCTATGACGTGCCCGCCGCTACTCTGGCGCTGGGCCGGCGCTTCCTCGGCAACACCATAACCGGGGGATCGCGTCAGCCCGAACGCGACGCTCGCGCCTATGCGGCGGCGGTGCTGGCGCGGCGCGGGCTCGCCAACCCGGCGGAGCTGCGTTATCTCCACGACGAAACGCCGCCCAAAGCGCCGCTGGCACTGGCCCATCTCGGCGCGGCGCTTACCGCCGTCGGCGAACAGTCCCGCGCCAGCAGCGCTTTCGCCAAGGCGATCAAGGCGCTCGACGACAGCGAGAAGGCCAAGAAACCCGAAAACTACCGCTCGCCCTATGGCGGGCGCTTGCGCGACATTTACGCCATGGCAGCGCTGTTCGCCGAATCCGGGCGCGCCGCGCAGATTCCCGACCTGCTCGACCGCGCCCGCGCCTTGGACAGCCGCGCCGAATCGACGACGACACAGGACAAGGCGTGGATGCTGCGCTTCGCCGCCGCCACCTCGCAAGCCGCCGGACGTCTTTCAGTGGAAGCCGACGGCACGGCGCTTTCCGGAGACCCGGTCCTGCTGCCTCTGACGCCCGAAGGGCTGAAAAAAGGCGTTGTCCTACGCAACACCAGCAAAGGCGAGATTTTCAGCATCGTCACCGTCGATGGCGTTCCTGCCGACCCGCTGCCGCCCGAACGGTCCGGCATGACCCTGACGAAATCCGTCTTCTACCTCGACGGCCGCCAAGTCAATCTGACCGAAACCCGGCGCAACGATCGCTTCGTCGTTCTTCTCGAAGGACGTCTGCGTACCACGGACGAAGGAACCTACGCGGTCCAGGATTTGCTGCCGTCGGGCTGGGAGATCGAGGCGACCTTGCGGCCGGATCAGGTCGGCTATGATTGGGCGGGCCCCTTGTCGGCCGCACGCGTCCAAGAAGCGCGCGATGATCGTTATCTCGCCGCCATCGACATGCCGGACGATGAACCGGTCTTTGCCAGCGGCCGCAGCGAAGACAAGACCTTCCGGCTTGCCTATGTGGTGCGTGCGGTGACGCCTGGCGATTTCGCCCTGCCCGCCGCCACCGCCGGGAACATGTATGTCCCCGGTCTGCGCGCCCGCACAGCCATGGGCCGTTTGATCATCGCGCCGTGACGCGGCGCGGTGTGGTCCTCTCCTGCGGCGCCCTTCTCGGCGCCGCAGGACTGGTCCTGGCCCTCGACCGTCTCCTGCCGCCCGACCTGGACCGTTACGAAACCCGTTCGACGGTGGTTCTGGACGCCAATGGCGGCCTGCTGCGCGCTTTCGCCGCTCCCGGCGGCGCTTGGCGCATCGCCGCCACGCCCGGCGATGTCGATCCGCTCTATCTCGCCATGCTCAAAATCGCGGAGGATCAGCGCTTCGACAGCCATCCCGGCATCGATCCTTTGGCGGCGTTGCGCGCGGCGGCACAGGCAGCGGCGCATGGTCGTGTCGTTTCCGGTGCATCGACGCTGACGATGCAGACGGCGCGGCTGCTGACGCCGAAACCACGGACATGGCGGGCAAAGATCACCGAATCGGTCCGTGCGCTGCAATTGACCGCGCGGTTGGGACGCGACGGCGTGCTCGGCCTCTATCTGACGCTCGCTCCCTTCGGCGGCGCGCTGGAAGGCGTCGAAGCCGCAAGCCTCGCCTGGTTCGGCAAGCCACCCGACCATTTGTCCCCGGCCGAGGCCGCCCTGCTCGTCGCCCTGCCCCAGGCCCCAGAACATCTGCGTCC
>Ga0265295_1009114_pt1 | contig 10736 bp, 7 predicted proteins | sample Munlansysbiofilm_FD_192503 | JGI IMG/M metagenome (GOLD analysis project Ga0265295, IMG submission 192503) | Leachate microbial communities from a municipal landfill in Southern Ontario, Canada - Methane capture system biofilm | ecosystem: Engineered > Solid waste > Landfill > Unclassified ... | reverse complement strand
AATTATAGTAATTTTTTTGTCCTAGATAGTTAAATAATGGTTTGTAATTATTATTGTTTTCGACAGATGTCCAAATCGCTGCTTGAAGTCCGACAGTTTCTCTTCGAGTATTAATTTCATTTTGATCTTTTGCAAATGTGTGCATCAGATATGCCGCAGAAAAATAATTTTCATTCAAATCTGTTAATGTATATGAATAGTTATTTTTTGAAATTTCTGTGCTTGGATCTATGCAAAATCCGTAAGAGTTGAAATCGCCGAAATTTATTGAAAATTGTGTTGTTGAGATAGATTTCCAATTTTGCAATGTATAGTTATATACATTCCCATAATTAATATTTACGAGCGACGCCCACGCATTCCCGGCGCACAAAAGCAATACCACCGCCAGCACAAGTCCCTTCATCTTGATCTGCATACGTTTCCTTATCTGTGGTTTCCGACCTTCAAGGCAGTGCACCGCGTGCATGAATTGCAGTTGTCTGATTTGGTAGGACAAATCAATTATTTCGGGCTGTTTTAGCAAGAAGTGAACCATGGGATGAGAGTGATTGGTGAATGGTGATTGGTGAATGGGAAGAATAGCTCACATGCCGTCAGTCATCCTGCCTTTGTCCATTCACTGCTCACTATTCACCAATCACCCAATCAGCTCCCGCTGATGCTCATGGTGTGCTTGCTGAGCAGGTCGTAGAGGCGGGCGCGGGAGAGGCCGGAGATGGCCAGGGCACGTTGGAAGTTGCCTTGGCTGCTGGCCACCAGACGTTTCAAGTAGGCGGCCTCCACTTCCTGCATGGCCAGTTCACGGACTGTGCGCAAAGGGAGCAGTTGCGAATCAATGGCGTTTTCCGGGGCCAGGGGCAGGGCGATGTAGGGGCCTTCGATGTGGGCAAAGCCATTGCCGGGTTTGTGATTCATGGGCGAGCCGGCAAGCAGGCCGGGTGCCGGGCGCTCTTTTGTCGACGCTGTGGGGCCGCTGTCGGCGGGCGGTTGCTGGTTTGTGTTCGCAAAGCCCGGTGTCCGGCAAGCCAAAGTGGCTGCGGGCGGCAGGAACGGGCAGGGGCGGCTTCCGTTGCCGGAGGTGCAGTCGCATGCTTCCGGGGCCACGAGGTAGTCGCCGGTCTGGGGTCTGCCGGAGCGCTTGAGCATCACCTTGGTGCGGATGTCCACGGGCAGGTGCTGGGGGTAGAGCCTGCATTTGCCCGTGCCGTTCTGCGCCGTGGCGTGCAGGACGTTGATCAACTCTCGCACATTGCCGGGCCAGTCGTACAGGGTCAGGGCGTGGTGCAGCTCGTAGGAGATCTCTTTTTCCTCGCAGCCGAGTTCGGCGCAAATCTGCCGCGCATGGTAGCTTGCGATGGGCAGGATGTCTTCTTTTCGTTCGCGCAGGGGCGGAAGTTGGATCACGTTGGTACACAGTCGATGATAAAGATCCTTGCGGAACTCGCCCCGCTTGACCATGTCTTCAAGGTTGCGGTTGGTGGCCGCGACCAGCCTGAAATTGCTGGCGACCTCCTTTTTGGAGCTCAAGGGGCGGAAACGGCGTTCCTGCAGGACCCGCAGCAGGGATTTCTGCACGTCAAGATCCAGATCTCCGATCTCGTCCAGGAAAATGGTCCCCCCGTCGGCCTGGCGGAAGAGGCCGTCCCGCGATTCGGCAGCCCCGGTGAACGAGCCGCGCTCGTGGCCGAAGAGCAGGCTCTCGGCCAGGGTCCTCGGGATATTGGTGCAGTCCACGACGATGAAGCTGTTCGTCGCCCGTGTGCTGTTTTCGTGGATGGCGTTGGCGAAGAGTTCCTTGCCGGTTCCGGTCTCGCCCAGGATGAGGATGTTGACGTTGCTGTGCGCTGCGGTGGCGATGTGGTCCAGGCAATGCTCCAGGCACGGGCTGGTCCCGATGATGGCATCGCGCTTGATGTCGCCATGGCTTTTTACTCCCATTCTGGCGCGGCGGTGATGCAGGCAGCGGTTGATGGCCTGGCCGAGTTCATCCTGCGTGAACGGTGCGCAGATGACGTCCCATGCTCCGGCGCGGATGGCCTCTTCCAGGATCACTGGATTGCAGCCGTTTGTGATGATCAGGATGTGCGGCCTGCACTCGGATTTGGCCAGCGCTGCTATGGCTTCGCCGGGTTTTTCCGTGATGTCGATATCAAGGATGACAATGTCGAATGCGTTACTTTTAAGGATATGAATGGCATCCACACAGGAGGCAAGGGAGAAGCATTCATGTCCGTGGCTTTCGATGGCCGGACTCAGCATGTGACAAATATCACTGCGCTCATGAATGATAAGTACTGATCCCATAATACTTTTTGCCTCTGGAATATGCCTGTCATGCAGATCGAAACAGTCGGGAATGTATGACACCAATGTATGACATTAAAATTTCATTAAAAATTGTTGCATCTATGTATGACGTCAATGTAAGACGTGTAAATTTTTGTATTGTATCCCTAAAAATGGGCGACTACACGAAACAATAATGAATGTGAAGTATGTATTGATGCGGTGACGGTTCTGCCATGGATGTGTCATAACTTTTTGGGATGACGAAAGTCCGACTCAATCGGACATAAGTGGCGCTTGACCTGTGCGGCTTTGTGGCAGTCCTGTTTCGTCGGACTGGATCGAGGGAGGGGGCGGAAGGCGTGAAACCTCCCGCTGTGGGCGGATGTCAGGGAAATGGCCTGCTGAGTTGTAACTGGCACAATTCTTTCATATGATTGCGAAAATTTGCATGGGAGTTTCCATGACACAAAAACGTCCCCTCCTTTGGTTGAACACCGACCTTGACCGCTATTTGCGAGACCAGGGCGAGTCCGGCGGCGAGGCCATGGCTGCCCCGAACGCCCCCCCTCAGACCATTGCCGATGACAGCGCGCAGGACCGGCGCAGAGCGACCCGTCAGCTTCTGTCCGGCTTTGCCGTTGTCCATACGTTGGACCCGGACGGGCGCAAGGGCCGGTACCGGGTGGCTCAGCTGCGTGACATCTCGACCACGGGTATCGGTTTGCGCCTGAATTCGACCGAACCCGAGAGTTTCAAGGAAGGACGAGAATTCGAGGTTCTTTTCCAGTTCTCGGATCAGGGAAAACCTCTGCACATGGCCTGTACCGCTTGTCGCAAGGCGCTGGACGAGGCCGGGGTGATAATCGGCGCAGTCTTCAAAAATCCTCTGGGATCACTGGCTGAAATCAGTTGCTGACGCCAGTCTGAGATGATTTGGGTGCATTTCCTCTTTCCCGGAAAGGCACGCTTGCTTCGTCCCACGTTCCGGCGGGCCTTGATTTTTTTGGCCTTGAACCATGGCCTGATTGGCTGGATTGAAAAAGACGATTACTTTTCTGCATTTTAATGGAGCATCTATGAATTTTTTCATGCGGGCCTCAATTCTTTTTTTTCTGTTTTGCGCCACCGCCTCCGCCGGGCAGAGCCCGACCTTTCCCTTGGGCAGCGGGGACGTGCTCGAAATTTCCGTGTGGGGCGACGAGAGCCTGGCGCGTAAGGTGCTGGTGCGTCCGGACGGCAAGATTTCCTTTCCTCTGGTTGGGGACATGCAGGCAGCCGGGGTCAGCGTCGATGACCTGCGGGCGGAGCTTGAGGCCAGGATCGGCGAATATATCCACGGCGCGCCCGTGACCGTGATGCTGATCGAGTCGCGTAGTCCCAAGGTCTCCGTGGTCGGCAAGGTGCAGAAGCCCGGTGTGTTCCCCATGGACGGGCCCATGTCCGTGTTGCAGGCCCTGGCCATGGCCGGGGGCATGACGCCGTACGCCTCGACCGGTTCGGTGCGCGTCGTGCGTACGGACGCGGCGGGCGTACAGACCTATCTTCCTTTTGACTATGATCATGTCGCGGGCGGCAAGAGCCTGGAACAGAACGTGCCGCTCGAACCCGGCGACGTCGTCATCGTCCCCTGACCGCTCCCATGATGCTTTGTACCAAATATCTTGTCGCACCACTTCTGGCCGGCATTCTCTTCCTTGGTCCGGCCGTGAAAAGCGGCGTGTGCGAGACTTTGGTCACGCCATCATTCGGGGTGCGTACGAGCTTTGACGACAGCACCCTCGGCAAGGGCGACTCGGACCTGGAGTTTCTGCTTTCTCCGTCCTTCAAGGTCGAAGGGGGTTCCGAGGTGACGCGTCTGGGGCTGCAGGGCCGCCTGGACGCCTATCAGTATGCGGAGCACGAGGACTACAGCCGTGAAAACGCGCAGCTCGGGGCCGACGTCTCTCACGGTGTCAGCGAGCGGCTGGTGCTGCGCCTTGGCGCGAAGTGGGTCCGTGACCATAGCGTCGAGAGCGAGTTCGACGAGTCGGGCATCACCACGGAGAAGGCGGCGCGCAACCACTACTCCGCGACCCCGGGGCTGACCCTGCGCGTGAGCGAGCGCGACGAACTGTCCATGGAGGGCAGCGCGGGGCTTATGCGGTACGAATCCACGGGGTACACCGACTATCTGTCCACAGGCCTGACCACGACCTGGAGCCACGCCCTGGGCGACGGCCTGTGGCGGATCATCGGCCAGGCCGGGGCCCAGAACTACCGCTTCGATCGCGTCGATGGTGAGACGGAGCAGATGGTCCTGTCCGCTCTGACCGGTTTTGCCTGGAAAGCTTCCGAGACCCTGGAATTTCAGGTCATGGGCGGAATCAGCCAGACCGAATCGAACGTGGATTTTGACTGGGGCCAGAGCATGGACGACAGCCAGATGACGTTCTCGGGCTCGGTCTCGGGCACGTGGACGGACGAAATCTGGAGATTGACCTTAAGCGCGGACAGGTCCGAGTCGCCCTCGACCTACGGCGAACTCATCACCCGCGACCGCCTGCGGGCCTCTTTTGGGCGCAATCTGACCGAACGCCTTTATCTCGGGCTGCAACTGGCCTGGTACATGTCCAAGACCGCAGGCCTGGTGCAGGATGAGAACACGCAGACGTACAGCATCGGCCCGACCCTGCGTTACCGCCTGACCGAGGACATCACCCTCGACGGCGGCTATCAGTACACCCACGAAGACGACATTGAAGCAAGCGAGGTAACGGATCGCAACCGCGTGTACCTGGGCGTGACGGTGGCGTGGCCGGGGGTTTGGTGAGGGGCGATAAAGGCAGCGGGAAAGGCAGGGGCGCGATACGTGTAGGGGCGGAGGCAGGGCCGCGATACGTGTAGGGGCGAAAAATTTTTCGCCCTTACGGGAAGAATTTTAAGGAGTTTGAATGACCAGTTTCAGTGAAGAGACCGAACTCGGATATCTGTTTGGCGTCATCCGGCGTCGCATCTGGCAGATGGTTTTGCCGGCCGTGGCCGTTTTTTTATTGGTCGCCGTTGTGGTGGCGCTGTTGCCGGCCAAATATGAGTCTTCAGCCACGATTTTGATCGAGGGACAGGAGGTGCCGCAGGAGCTGGTGCGTTCCACCGTGACCGGGTTCGTGGAGGAGAGGCTGCAGACCATCACGCAGGTGGTGCTGAACCGCGCCAATCTGATGAGCATCATCGACCGCGTCGGCCTGTATCGGGATGAGCGCAAGAGCATGACCTCCGAGGCCCTGGTCGAGATGATGCGTAAAGACATCACCATGGAGCCCATCCAGGCCGAGGTCATGAGCAACACAGGCCGCCCCGCCACGGCGACCATCGCCTTTTCCGTGGCCTTCGAGGGCACCGAACCCGCCAAGGTGCTGCAGACCACCAACACGCTGGTCTCGCTTTTTCTGGAGGAGAATCTCAAGAATCGCGAGGAAAAGGCGTCCACGGCCTATTCTTTTCTCGAAAAGCAGCTCGTGGCTTTGCGTGACGAAGTGGCCCAGTCCGAGGAGCTCATTGCCCGTTTCAAGGAGGAGCACCTGGGCTCCCTGCCCGAGCTGACCCAGCTCAACCTGCAGACCCTGGACCGCATTGAGCGCGACGTGCAGGCTCATCAGGAGAACATTCGTGGCATCCTCGAGCGCCGGGCCTTTCTGGAAGGGCAGCTGGCCACGGTCACGCCGCAGCGCACCCTGGTCACGGCCGACGGTGGGCGCGTGCTGCCCCCGGCCGAAGAACTGCGGGCGCTCAAGACCAGGTATGTGTCGCTCACGGCCACGCATTCGGACAAGCACCCGGAGGTCATCAAGCTGCGTGAGCAGATCGCGGCTCTGGAGGGCCGCGGCGTGAGCGTGGACCTGGCCGAGGAGTTGGAGGCGGAGCGCGCGAATTTGAGTGATATGCGTGCCAAGTACGGTCCGAAGCATCCCGACGTGCAGGCCGCCGAACGCCGGGTGACTGCCTTGGAAAAGAGCGGAGCGGGAGCAACCAGATCGGTGCCTAGTTCCGTGTCCGAGAGCGCTGACAATCCTGCCTGGATGGCCCTTAAAAGCCAGTTGCAGGCCACGGCAATGGATCTGCAGAGCCAGCAGGCCATGCTCGCGGATCTGCGCCTTCGCCAGGACGAGCTGACCCGCCGCCTGGAGAACACGCCAAGGGTGGAGCAGGAATACCGCAAGCTGGAGCGCGATCACCAGAACGCCCAGCTCAAATTCCAGGAGACCTCGCAGAAGCTCATGGCCGCGCGGGATTCCAAGGAGTTGGAAGAGGAGCGGGCGGGCGAGAAGCTGACCCTGATCGAACCGCCCATGCTCCCGGAAGTGCCTTCCAAGCCCAAGCGCATGCTGCTCATGCTGGTCGGCTTTGTCATGTCGCTGGGCTTCGGGGCCGGCTGCGGCGCCCTGGCCGAGGCCATGGACGGCTCGGTGCGCGGACTGCGCAGCCTGCACGCCCTGACGAAGGCTCCGCTCCTGGGGTCCATCCCCTACGTCGCCACGAGCGCTGAAGTGGCCCGGCGCAAACGCAAGATCACCATGGCCGTGACAGGAATGGCGGGGGCGCTTGCGGTGCTGGTACTGCTCTTCCACGTGTATGTGCGGCCCTTGGACATCATTTTTTATCAGATCATGGATCGGTTTTAGGAAATAGGAAATAGTGAATGGTGATTCGTGAATGGTGATTGGGAAGACATGCATTTTTCCATTCACCATTCACGAATCACCACTCACCAATAAGAGAGCAACATGAGCAAGATTATCAAGGCCCTTGAAAAGGCCGAGGAAGCGGAGCGGCTGGCGGCGGGGAATTCGGCCGGCATTATTGTGCCGGACTCTGCGCCCGCGCGGCCAGTCGGACACGTCGCCCAGGCTGCGCCTGTCGTGCCTGCCGCGTCTGCATACAGACCGAAAGCGCAGGCCGGGGGCGCGGAGCGGCGGGACAGCGTTGAGGTGCGTTATGAGCAGACCAAGATCGAGCAGGCCTGCTTTCACAAGATGGAGGAGCGCAGGCTCCTGGGCGAGGGCGCTCCGCGCGAGCTGCGCGACGCCTTCAACGTGGTGCGCACGCAGATCCTGCAGCAGACCCGCTCCAAGGGGTTGAACACGATCATGGTCACCAGCCCTGGCCGGGGCGAGGGCAAGACCACCGTGGCCACCAACCTGGCCATCACCATTGCCCGCGACGCAAGCCAGACCGCCCTGCTGGTCGACGCCAACCTGCGCTGGCCCGGCATCTCTTGCGGTCTGGGCATGGACTTGCGGCCGGGGCTGTCGGACCATTTCCTGCGCGGTTTGCCCGTGGAGAGCCTGTTCGTGAATCCGGGCATCGACAAGCTCGTGGTCCTGCCTGCGGGCGCGTCGCAGGAAGATTCGGTGGACATCATCAGTTCGCCCGGCATGCAGAACCTTGTAGGGGAACTGAAGAGCCGTTATCCGGACCGCTACGTCATCTTCGATTGTCCGCACCTCTTGGGCATCCCTGACGCCCTGGTCTTTGCCGAATACGTGGACGGCATCGTCCTGGTGGCGGGCGAAGGCCACACCGCGCAAAACGACTTGAAAACCGCGCTCGGCATGCTGGAAGGGCGGAATTTGCTTGGAGTGGTATTGAACAAGGTTGGGTGAATTGGTGAATAGTGAATGGTGAATGGTGAATGGAAAGGACATTTAGGATTTTTTATGGGATCTAACATTGATAGTGGCATGAATTTTTTTAGGGAAGCATTAAATTTCAACTATCTTCCCATTCACCATTCACCATTCACTAATAAATATTATGTACGAAAATTTCTACGGCCTACGCGAACGTCCCTTCACCATCGTGCCCAATCCGGGCTATCTGTACATGAGCGAGAAGCACAAGCTGGCTTTCGCGCATCTGAAGTACGGCCTGGGGGAGGGGACCGGGTTCGTGGTTCTGACCGGGGGCATCGGCACGGGCAAGACCACGCTCATCCGCTATTTGCTGGGCCGCATCGAGAAGGCCGTGGACGTGGCTCTGGTCTTCAACACCAATGTCACGGGCGAGGAACTGCTGCGGCTCATCATTCGCGAGTTCGAGGCCGGGGAGCCGGGGAGCGACAAGGCCGCGAACTTGGCCATGCTCAACGAGTACCTCATTGACCGCTTCAGTCAGGGGCGGCACGCCATCGTCATCGTGGACGAGGCCCAGAACCTGTCCCGCGACGCCCTGGAGGAGGTGCGCCTGCTCTCCAATCTGCAGGGCAACAGCCGGCCGCTCTTGCAGGTGGTCCTGGTCGGACAGCCAGAGCTGCGCCGCAAGCTGGCCGATCCGACCCTGACCCAGCTGGCCCAGCGCATCACCTCGACTTTTCACCTGCCCTCTCTGGAGCTTGACGAGGCCAAAGCCTACATCTGCTTCCGCCTGGCCCATGCCGGGGGCAATCCGCTCCTGTTCACGCCCGAGGCCATGGAAGCCATCCACGCGCTCTCGGCCGGGGTGCCGCGCCTGATCAACATTATCTGCGACGCGGCCCTGGTGCACGGCTTCGCCGACGAGCTGCCCGTCATCGGCCCCGAGGTGGTGCGGGACGTGGCCCGGCAGATGGAGCCCATGCTGCATTCAAGCGGCGTCCAGGCCACGGCGGACACCGAGCCCTCGGCCGGAATGGCGGTCACGCCGGATCTGGAGGAACGCCTGTCCGCCCTGGAACGCCGCCTCACGGTCATGGAAGAGCGCTTCGCGGCCTGGGGCACGGACGTGCAGCTGCTGACCCTGGAGTTTGGGGCGCTGAAGGAGCGTTTCAATGCCGCGCCTCTAACGGACACCGAAGCCTCCCATGCGCAAGGCGTGGTCAGCATCCCCATTGAAATGCCTGCTGAAGAGCAGCACGCTCCTGCGGAAAAGAAACCGGAAAAGTCCGGTGGTTTTTTGAAATGGTTGTGGGGGTGATTGGTGAATGGACGGAGGCATCGATAGAGGCCGCAATAACAACAGATGTGATTCCGGCGCGATAGACTGTAGGGGCGAAAAATTTTTCGCCCCCACGCCATCACGAAAATTTCCCACCCGATTATGACCACGACGATACGTCGCGTAGGGGCAGACCTATGTGTCTGCCCTGTTTTTGCGTCTGCCCTGTTTCGGTGTACCGCTAGGCACCCACGCAGGGCAGAAGAAGGGGCACCCACGCAGGGCAGAAGAAGGGGCACCCACGCAGGGCAGAAGAAGGGGCACCCACGCAGGGCAGAAGAAGGGCACCCACGCAGGGCAGAAGAAGGGCGGCCACGCAGGGCCGCCCCTACGTTGTGCCGTTGATGTGATGATGTGATTCCGGCGCGACATGTAGGGGCGAAAAATTTTTCGCCCTCACGCCATCACGAAAATTTCCCGCCTGATCATGACCACGACGATACGTCGCGTAGGGGCAGACCTATGTGTCTGCCCTGTCTTTGTGTCCACCCCGTTTTTGTGTCTGCCCCGTTTCTGTGTACCTCCAGGCACCCACGCAGGGCAGAAGAAGGGCGGCCACGCAGGGCCGCCCCTACGGGCAGTCCAATATTATCGGACTGCCCCGGACCAGTCACATGGGTTTGAAAGTTTCAAAACACACGTCTGGCAACGCTTTGGCGTTTCCTGGCCGGGGTTTGTGCTTGGCACGGGACTTGTAAAAAAAGGTGCGATTTTATTGGCATCCGGCCTGAAGATTTTGTGTTTGGGTCCAGGGGCTTTTGAATCTTTCCGGTGAATTCGCACTATTCAATACAAAGTCTGGAGCGCGCATGCCTCGTATCAATTGGCTGGGCTGGGGAGCCGGAGCGGTCCTCGTCGCGATTGTCTATCACGCGGTCATCATCCGACTGGTAGGCAACGAGTGGGGCAGGGCGGATTTCGACTACTGCTACCTGATCCCCTTTGTCATGGCCTACCTCCTTTGGGAGCGGCGCGGGGAGCTTGCGAGCATCCCATCCAAGGCCTCCTGGGCCGGGCTGTGGGCCTTTGGGGTTGCCGTGTGTTTTTTGCTGCTGGGAGAATTGGGGGGGGAGTTTCTGTCCCTGTACCTCTCGCTGTGGTTCGCAATCCTCGGCGTGTGCTGGACCCTGCTGGGCTGGCGCAAGCTCAAGGTCGTGCTCTTTCCCCTCTTCCTGTTTGCGATGGCCTTTCCGCCGCCCAACTACCTCTACAGCCGTTTGACCCTGGGTATGCAACTCCTGTCAACGCGGCTGGGCGTCGAATTTTTGCACATACTTGGCATCCCCGCCTATCGCGAAGGCAACGTCATCGATATGGGTTTCACCCAGCTTGAGGTCGTGGCCGCCTGTTCGGGGCTTCGGTTTCTCATTCCCCTGGTCATCGTTGGCATGCTCCTGACCTATTATTTCCGGGAAAAATGGTGGAAGCGGACCCTGCTCATGCTTTTCACCCTGCCCCTGGCCATCGCCATGAACGGACTGCGCATCGGCATCAGC
>Ga0265295_1009111_pt1 | contig 10739 bp, 13 predicted proteins | sample Munlansysbiofilm_FD_192503 | JGI IMG/M metagenome (GOLD analysis project Ga0265295, IMG submission 192503) | Leachate microbial communities from a municipal landfill in Southern Ontario, Canada - Methane capture system biofilm | ecosystem: Engineered > Solid waste > Landfill > Unclassified ... | reverse complement strand
CCTCAAGGTAAATCAGCACTGCCTCCTTTCTGATAATCGCCATTCTTTTATGAAATATTTGATCAAGTCAATCAAAGACGGCATTGTTGAAGTCGAGGTCACGGAACACTTCGATGCCCGGAGTTTCGGCAAAGAAGTAACCGAGCAGACCGAAACCATGGCGGTGAAAGCCTACCAGGACACGGACACAACCCCTGACTCCACAGACTCAAAATAATAGTGAAAAGATGCTGGATCATACCATAATTCTGGAAGTTTGCAGGTTTGGATATTTTCCAGGTGTGAGCAGTTTCTGCGATGATGGCCTGGATTAAAAGGAGGAATCATGATGTGTAAAATCACATATATTGGAATCGCTCTTGCAGCAACGCTTTTGGTCAGCGTCTCCGGAGTTCTGGGGGCTTCAGTGGCCAAATGGGAAGCAACAAGTCCAGACGGTGTGCGTCTCACTATTGAACTAATGGCACCTGCTTTCAAGGTGTTTGATCGTATCGACGCAACCTTGACAATACACAATGACTCCGAAGAGCCCATAGCATTTGCCTGTGATCCCTTGTTTATGATGGTTACGTATGAATTTCATGATGTTCAGCGCAACCGCAAACTCGAAAAAACATATTGGGGGGAGCAGAGACACCGCACTGCCGACATGGGAGGGATGCGGGGGCGCCAACTGCAAGCTGGTGAGAAGCTGGTATTTAGAGAGAACTGGAACATTCAGTACGATTTTACCAACGTGGCAAAAGTCAGAGGCAAGGCGCTTTTTAAATACGTCTTACCTTCTCGGGATTCCCAAAATAGATTTGGCGAAGTTGAGGTTGACGGAATAGAGTTTCAATTCGAAGGTGTGGACATTCCTCTCTTTGAACTCATCAAGGCACCACCAGACCGTTCCCGCCGACCGCAGTAAAATGAATTCCGAGTTGTTTCGGTGAGATTTGCATCAGGTTTCAGACTTTGAAGTCATCGAAAAGATCATGAGAAATTGGGCAAAACAAAGAGGAGAAATGATATGAATATTCGGCTTATATTGATTATGACTGCCATCGGGTTGGTTCTTTCTGGAGCCAGTGGGAAGGCTGAGGAAAAACAACCAATGAAGAAACTAACTCTCCAAGAATTTGAGGCGAAGTCGAAGGATATTTTAAATGACCTGAAGACTTTTTCAGAGCGGGAAGATATTCTATCGCTGACGAAAGCCATTGCCGCGCTCAAAGCACTTGCAAGTTACGAAAAACCCGATGCGAATGAATGGGCATCCATGCGGAAATCTCAGGCTGAACTTTGGATTCGAACAATACTGATGATAGAGGCGAAATCAGATAAAAACTTTAATTTCGACGATGTTCTGCAGATAAACATTGCGCCTCCTGGACCTTATCCGTCGGGCATTTCACCGGCATCAATAAAGGAACCCGAGCTTCGCGAACAATACGAGCAAGCACAGGCAACCAATAAAAGAAAAGCGGAAAAGTATCTGTTTCAGCACAAGTTGAAAGAAATGAAAAGTGATCTATTTACAGAAGCAGAAAAGTCCTTGGCAGACCTGTATGCGGCGTCTCCTGAGAAAATCGAGGAACTTAAGAATCTCTTGCAGTCATATGGAATTGATAAGCAGTTTGAAAGCAAGATAAGCAATAGGTTGGCTGGAATCCAGAAATAGATGGAATCTGACCGCGCCACATTCTGATTTGGAACCTTAGTAGCTATAAAACATAAGCTTGATGATCAGTTATTTAATGGATTGCCATGCATTTAAAGGATAAAACATTGAGGTTTGGATGTCATTTTATGTTATGCATTCAATGGCTAAACTCTACATGCACGTCATAAGCAAAAAACGCCGGTTCATCCACAGACCATCTGCTAACCAAGTTCCAATTTGTGGCATGTCTGACGCCTGTTGCGCATGTCTGTTTCTTGATTTTTCCTGCTCAAGCTGTAAGGTAGTTGCTGTCAGGTTTCAGGTTCGGTATTTTTCCGAGGAGGACATTCGCTCCAACAGCCGCCAAGCCCTGATTGTGTGTGAAATACACTTATGACAAAACGTTCCCTTCTTCTTATCGGGTTGCCAATTGTAGTGGTGTTACTTGCTGCGGCAATTCTCTTGCTTTATCCAATTTTACACTACAGCAGAATCAGTTGGCCGGATATCCAGGATTATGATCGCCTCTTTTCTGAAGCGACAATCCTGGCCGGTCAGAATGAGCCCGGTCATATAAACAACGACGAATGGCCTCAGAGCATTCGTGCAATCTCTCCCCGTTACGTATATGTGGATTCAGACCGGGTCAGGATTATTATCTCGACCGGTGGAATTAATCCAGGATGGGGCTTTTACATCTTCACTGAATCAAACTTTGAACTGCAACGAGTACAAAATCCAAACCTAATCCCGACTGTACACCCGAGAATCTTTCGATGTACGGCAATTGAATGAAACTTTACTCAAAAAAAAGGTACAGATGTCGCCATTCAATCTCGATGAGTTGTTTGCCAAGTGCGCGAACTTGGTGTTTTGACATTGAAAAGTTTTTATACCGAGATCGTTGATGTCCGCAAAGGGATGAATTTTCCGGCCGCTTCTATCAAAGAGATATCTCGACCTACAAATGGAGATTCACTTCGCTATGAAATTTATCAACTGCATTTTTCTTTTTATTACCATATCAATGTATCCCATGGAAATTCCAAATGAAGAAGTCAACCAAAGAGCCAGGAAAATACAAAATGATCAGAAGAAATTATTCGAATGCGAATTGAGCAATGAAGAAATTCTTGAAGCAACAAGATTTGATCTCATGCAGAAAAATATATCTGTGTCGACTTTTAGTGATATCACCAATAAAACACGAACCCTTGTAGATGCACTCAAGCAGCTTGTAATTCAAGGCAATAAGGCGGACATGGTTTTTTCCGAAATGAAACTCGAACGGCATGGTATCACCCAGGAGAACTGGATGTATTATACAACCAATTATAATACAAAAGAAAAAATAGCAGCACTGGAGGAAATGATACCGGACAGTGAAAAAAAGATCATTGAACAATTTTCGAAATCGCTCCAGCCATTACTGGAAAACTGGCTGCTTGAAACAAAAATTCTCATCGATTTTGACAATAAAAACCCTGATAAACGAGAACTTCCACGAAGCCAAAAACTTTTTTGTTGGTGGAAAAACGTCTTGGAAAAATATGATATTAAACCTGACGACCGTGAAATTATCATTCAAATTCTGTCTAAGGAATCACCACTTCCACCCAGTGACCAGCAATACTGGCATTCTTACTTTGAGCAAAAATTGCAAATATGTCGTGATTTAGCTGCACCACCCCTGCAGATAGAAGGGACGAAAGTGTCCGAGCAGAATGAAGCTAAACACATCGCCTTTGAAGGTTATGTGAAGAAGATGCGCACGCAAATCCTGTCCACAGAAAGCGTTCAGGATATCAGCGTTATTACATTGGGATATGATATTCCATTGTTCGCTTCAAAGGGTGATCGTTTATGGGAGGCTCGGGTGATGACGATTGAACAGGAACTTCGGGCGATTATCTGGGTTAATCCAAAGACGAAAGCCGTTCATTTCGTATGCGTTCCTTACTTTACCGAAGAAAAGTGATAAGCGACTCGCAGGTGTGGACATTCCCCTCTTTGAACTCATCAAGGCGCCGCCTAACCGTTCCCGCCGACCGAAATAATATTTTGACTATTGCACGTCATAAGCAAGAAAACGCCGCTGCAGGTCTCGATCAGGCCCCAGCGGCGTTTTTTCTTTTCGTCTACTTCCCGTTCAGCAGTTTCTTTTTTTGTTCATCCCATCGCATGGGCAATGCTTCTCGCAGTTTTCGTATCGTCAGGCTTTTTGGAATATTGCCTGCGATGATCCGGTGGATGATTTCGGGTGACAGCAGAGCCAGGCGCATGGTTCGCGCAGCCACTCCTTTGTCGCATCCGAGCGTTTGGGCCAGTTCTGTGGCGTTTGTGAACTTACCCGCGTCAATGGCCGCCTGCCATCGCAACGCCCGTGCAACAGCCACAACAAGCGCATCCTGGGCCTCGATCTCAGCCTGGCTCTCAATGAAGACGATCTTGCGTCTGGAACGGTCCCGAAAGATGATCGGCACACGCACGCTGACGTTCCCTTCTTTTGTCATTTCAACCTTGATTTTCATAATGCTCCTTGACTGCCTCCTTCATTCCGGCGGTACGAAACTCTATGCACACATCATTGTAATTGATTTCCACTTTATTCAGCATCAGCTCAGAAAGCCTCTGCCGTTCGCCCTGCGTCATCTGCTCCCACAAATTAGTGCTGAATTTTCCAAGGATGACGTTTGGCTGAAGCTCTGCCTGCCGAGCCACACTTGCAACAATTTCCGGCATCTGCAGGAGCTTGATCATCTGCTGAAACACAAGTTTCTCAATCTCTCCGGCGGGGACGCGTTTCACAGGGCAATCCGAGTTGGGCAGACGGGAATCCTTGATGCAAACGTAGAAACAGTATTTCCGTCCATTTTTTCGGGTAAAACTTGGCGTCATGGCGCAGTTGCAGTGTCCGCAACGAAGAATTCCTCCGAGCGGCGAGAGATTCTCTATTCGTCTGACCGTCGATGAGCGAGGGGCGTTCTCTCGCATATATTGGTGCGCCAGATCCCACATTTCGCGGCTGACGATGCCCTCATGTTCCCCTGCATAAATCTCGCCCTTATAGTTCACTTCGCCGACGTATGTGTGATTGTTCAGGATGCCGTATATTCTCTGGGTAGTCCAGTCAACGCCATTCCGGGTTTTGATGCCCTCCTGAGCGAGTTCCATGGCAATCAACTTGGGAGACTGGATTTCAAGGAAGCGTTTGAATATCCGTAAGATGGTGGCCGCCCCCTCCGGCTCAATGATCAGCTTATGATTTTCAAGCTGGTATCCGAGGGGAACGGCTCCCCCTGCCCACTTTCCCTTCCGTCGTGTTGCACTCATTTTATCCCGGACGCGTTCGGAAATAATTTCTCTTTCGTACTGAGCGAAGGTGATGAGAATATTGAGCATCATTCTCCCTGCGGAGGTGCTCGTATTGATTTCCTGAGTCACCGCGACCAGGGCCACGTTCCATTTGTCGAGTTTTTTTGTCAACTCAGCAAAATCACATATGGAGCGCGACAAGCGATCGATTTTGTAAACGACGATGATGTCTATCTTGCCTGCTCCAGCATCATTCAGAAGCTGCTTGAGAGCTGGGCGGTTGATGTTGCCGCCGGACCAGCCGTAGTCATCGTAGCGTTCAGGTATGACCTGCCAACCGTTCGCCTTCTGACTTGCAATGTAGGCCTCCCCGGCTTCCCGTTGAGCCTCGATGGAATTAAATTCCATATCTGTTTCATCTTCAACAGATTTGCGCGTATAAATCGCGCATCTTTTGATTGGAGTTTGTTCTGGCATTTTATTTCACCCCGAAGAAGATTTTGCCATTCCACCGTGTATGGGTAATTTCCCGTGCAATCGCGGATAACGACTTATAGGTCTTGCCGTTGAAGTCAAAATTTCCGTCTTCACGGAAAGTCACTTCGTACTGCACCCCTTTCCAGATTCGACAGAGCTTCGTACCGGGAGTCTTCGGCATCCTGGACGGCTGGTTCATTTTGAAGTTGGACATAGGGTCCTTGTCCGCCAGAGCTTCAAGGAATGCACGGTCTTCATCGGATAATTGGCCGAGGAAGGTTTCCTGAATACGGTAGGCAACTCTCATACGCAGGTTCTGGACATTGGTATCTGCAGCCGGGAAGCCATAGAGCTCACTAAATTTGTCCTTCAGCCTGGCCAGGCACATGTGCTCGACAGCATTCAATTGCCGCGTCATATCATCAGTCTTTTTCATCATGCTTTCTGCTCCCTCCCTTTGAACTCTTCATTAAATAAAGCAGAGCGTTCAACTTTATTCTGTGCTCTGCCTTCACTTCGCCGCAATACGCCTGCAAGCAGGCTCACAGCCTGCATCATGTTAATTTGCAGTTTCTGCCCCTTGCTGTCTGCAGCGGAAGATCCATAGGAATCACTCAATTGCTCGTTCCGTCCGGTCTGGCTCCGATTCTCGCCAGCAGTCAATTGCCGTGCCACATCAACATTCGTTTCAATCATGGTTTCTGCTCCTTCCTTTTGGACGCTGCATCCAATAAAGCTGAGCTTTCAACCTTATCCAATGCTTTGCCGGCACTTCTTTGCATGATCCCTGCAAGTAAGCTTACAACTTGCATCATGTTAATAGGTAGAGAGTTACCATGCTTATCAGAATTGCCGTTCCGGTCCTTTTTGATATCGGTCTTATGCATAGGTCAGGCCCTCCACCAGATACTGGTCCAGGCCAACTTCAAGAAAGGACTTGCGGATAGGGAGAAAATACTTTTCACGAAACCATGACCGGGTAATTCCGAAGTGCCTGGCCAGGCTGCTGATCGTTTCACCATCCAGAATGGCTTGGCAGATGTTTGCATACTCCTCCGGCATGTTATCCATGGCCTGGCGAATTAAGTCGCGGAGGTCATGGAGCTCATAGGAGCTTCGCGTACACTTGCCTAATAAGGCAGACACGGACTTTTCATTGATCAGATCGCCTAAGGTTTCCTGCTCATCATTGATAACTTCATCAAGCGAGAAAATTTCATCAGGAGAATTCATTTGCCGGTCTTTTGCCTCCAGGTATTCAAGACAATTTCTTGAACGTTTAAAGGCGACCATCCGGACAAAGGTATATACATCGCTTTTTGCAGGATTGTACCGTGGCAGTTCTTTGTTAATAACACAGGATAGTTCCTGGACCAGGTCATCCTGCATGTGTGGGGGAAAAGGCCGGGCTTTCATCATTCTGCTGACTTGAACGCGGATAATTTCCACCATCCGATCATCGAGTTCATACAGTAATGGGGGCTGGACGGATGCCGTAACTTGTGCGGCATAGTAGGCGACGTTTTTTTGCATCTTTCACCTCGCAGGTTGGTTTTTACGCCCACCAGCACCGTGCCAGTGGGCTAACCCGCGGGGAATTACAGATTTTTACGTCAAAATAAAAAAACGACCTTGTAAGTGCTTTTTAACAAGCAAATTACAAGGTCATTTTTTTTGTCGCCATCTTACAAAAATGCCGTTAACTGATAGAAGGGTGTGGATGCAATTTCCTTAACCGTTCGATTTGCTCCCGATTATCTTGATAAAAATCGTTTATCTTGTCAATCTGTTGATATTCTGGGTTTGGATTCGCCTTTGTCTGGGGTCGTACCATAAGCTCCAACATCTTTAAAAACAGGCGTCCAAAACCATTTTTATCTTCTTTCCATACACTGGTCGTGCGAGAAAATTTGTTATCAGCAACGCCTATCCGGGCGGCAAGTTCCTTTTGGGTAGGGAAAACCTTGCAAACCGCCTGCCTCACTCTTTCTGTGAGTTCCTCCCCGTTTTCCCCCCTACGGGCGAGCTCCAGCATGCTATCGACCATTTCCCATAGTGAATTCTGGATCTTTTCCGTAGCACTCTCTTGCTTTCCAACAGCGCGTCGCTCTCTCTTGCGTTGTGGTCTGGACGCGAAAATATCTTTCAGGTTATTGTGAACGGTTTCACCATCGAAGCTGATCTCGCCCTCCTCATCAAAGGACATCAGGTCGTCTACAGCATAGTATTGTGCTTCCATGACTCCTCCTGACGTATCGGAATTGCTTGAAGAGTGCTTGCCGATGCGAAATTCATCAGGCCTGCTGCCGATGTAAAAGACCAGCGAACCATCCTTGGCATTCCACAATTGCTGTTGCACGGATATGTCACCGGCCCAGTTACGGACGAGATATACCTCTCGAGTTTGCTGACCAGCAGATCCAACTTTCCATACTTTTCCGGGAAGAGGCTCGCCTATCACCCCACGGCATTGTAAACCATCGTAGATGCACTCAGCTATTGGGGCAAAGTCGACCAAATACTGATGTATCTCATCGGGTTGCAGCCAATGCATGAAGCCGTATTCATCCATATAACATGGTTTGAAAGCTCCATCGGAAGTCACAATGTACATGATCTCGAAACTCTGACCACCAACAAGAATCGACGCGGCATTATTGGTTTTTCGCAGAAAGTTCTGTTCAACCAGGCAAGTCCTCTGCTGCGGGGTGAAACATTGAAGGCTCTGGTTAGATATGATGGGTTTATCAGAATACGCATAGCGCCACAAGATTGATAAAATATTATTCAACTTTGAGCCTCCATTCCTTGACATATTTTTCTCCGAGAAGACGTTTGCAGTCAGCCATTCCATGCAGATCACATCCGTGTGTTCTTATTTCAAAAGTCATGGATTTGAATTTGGGATGCTCCGCTTTCATTTTTATAGCAATGAGGGCCTTCTGTACCTCAATATTTTTTTCGTTCAGCCTGTTCTTGTCCATAAATTCTTCCAGACAATCATAGATATTCCGCCTTGAATGTCGAAGCGATATCTGCATCTCCTTATCGTCCGCCGGGGCAACCGTAAGGCTTTTGACCCATATGCTGTCGATGCCGTCCTCCGGATCATAGGGGAAAGAAAAACGTCTATCCTTCAGCTGACTAAGATCGTATGCTGCTTTAGGAGCACGAATAATGGGGCAGTCCTGTTCCAAAAGGATTGGTACAATGATTCCAGCAAGGATGTCAAAATCTGCCTTTCCCAACTTTCCGTGAATAGCGAATTCTCCTTCTTCCTCATTATAGCAAAAAACGAGTCTGAATGCCAATGAGAGAGGAACAGGCTCATACGTGTCAGTTTCTTCGTTGTGTGCATCGAAATACTGCCGTCTGTCCTGTAGCGTAGCAAAAAAATAATGTTGATCACCGCGGGGGTAATGAGTAATCAGGCAGTTTTTGCTGGGTTTCGTTCGGATGAAATGCTCTTTCAGAGCAGCCGCAAGTCTGTTTGAAGTTTCCTTTGTGATGTTGAGTGACTCTTTCGGAAGCTGATTATATACCGTCCAAAGCCTGGAGTTCTCAATATTGGAAACGGTAGCCACAGTTTCCATGTTTTTCCACAGATTGTAATCATTTAGATATAGATACGCCCCCTGATTATATCGAGTCCAGGAGTCGAAATCTTCCGGAAATCCAAAGGAAGAATTCATTTCCCGGGCGGTTGTACGCGCACAGGTCGCGATATCACATTTCCCCTCGGCCAGGTCGCTGAGATTTTGCAAAAAGTCGTGAAAGCCACTGACGCAATGCAGAGTTTCTTTATCAAGATTTCCATTGTTCAGTATGGCCACCCACTGTTCAGCCATATCATTGACCGTGCTCTTACTCTTGCCATTTTCCATCTGGAGGTCGACTTTAAATGTTTGAGTCAGGGCATTGAAATGTTCGGGCGTAAGCTGTCTGAAGATTTTTTCTGCGATGTAATCGGCCATCTCTGCATATCCTTTGGTTGGGGGGGGGATAATGGTGTCTTGAGTTCCTAAACACGACATCAAAATGATTGTGACTAATTATGCTTGAAACGCTTGGAATACGGTGTCGTAAACTCCTGCAACTTCTGGCTGTTTGAACCAGCAATGCACCGACAGAGAATCCTTGAACGATGGGACCATTCTCAAAAATATTGCGTATGAGGAACACATCGCATTCTGAGTTGTTGCGATGCGGTTCACTGGGGAAAAACCACCGACTATGCCCAGAAAAGTAGCAGGCTCTGATGCTTTCCGACAACGTTTGGCTGTTATTTCAGGGCCAAGACAGTTTACCTATATAAGCTACATATTCCGGACAAAACCAACTGCATAAGCAATCATTATGAAAACTCCATCTTGGATGGCGAGTTCTCTACTTTCAACCAGACATAGTAATTGGGGATGCGACTGGCATTTTTTGGCAAATTCCCAATGGAGAAAATCTGGATATCAAGGGATTGTGTTCTTTCGTTTTTGAGGGACATCTTCGCCAAATGCCTTGCCTGATTCCATCTAAAAAAATCCGGTTTTTTTCTGTGTTTGCCATACTGATTAATCTATTCTTAATCAAAAAAAGGACAAACGCAACCGATAGTGTTTTTTGAAGTTTTTTTCTGCTCAAGTGCTTTTTTTTGTACGATTTTACCGCCACCCCCCCCCGAAAAAATCTGAATAGAAAGTGGTAGAGACGCGATTCTGCGGCCTCGTACAAAAAAGGCAAGAGAATGACACTACGAAACATTGTAACCAATATTCCTGCCAGGGAATATCATGCCGCCAGCAAATCCGGGCAGTATATGTCAAGCCACCTGCTCTCCGACTTCCGGGAATCCCCCACACTCTACCGCAAGGAAATTGCTGGCGAAATCACCGACAGCGAGACTCCGGCCCTGTCGCTTGGACGCGCCGCCCACTGCCTCATTCTGGAAGGTACAGTCGCCTTCGACCGGCAGTACTGCGTTTCCGACGGGCCGATTAACATCAAGACCGGCGAGACCTACGGCAAGACAACCAAGGCCTACGCCAACTGGCTGGCCTCCCAGACCGAAGAAATCATCTCCCCGAAGAACTATGGCTTCATCCTTAAGCTTATGAAGTCGGTCACCCTGCACAGCGCTGCGAGCGAACTCCTGGCCGAAGGCATCGCGGAGGGCGTCATCCGAACCGATTATTGCGGCGTGCCCTGCCAGATTCGCATGGACTTCCTCTCCCCGAAACACGGACTGGTAGACCTCAAGACCTGCGATTCCCTGAAATGGTTCGAGAGCGACTGCCGGCGCTATGGCTAT
>Ga0265295_1009109_pt1 | contig 10744 bp, 8 predicted proteins | sample Munlansysbiofilm_FD_192503 | JGI IMG/M metagenome (GOLD analysis project Ga0265295, IMG submission 192503) | Leachate microbial communities from a municipal landfill in Southern Ontario, Canada - Methane capture system biofilm | ecosystem: Engineered > Solid waste > Landfill > Unclassified ... | reverse complement strand
CCTTCTAAGCAATCGGCCGGGGGTTCGAGTCCTCCCTGGCGCGCCACCATAAAAACAAGGGGCTGGATGTAAAAATCCAGCCCCTTCTTCTTTATCGAAGTGTCCGCCGCTCATTCACCGGCACAGCAAAATCAATCACCAGATCGGAGCCCGTGGCCTTGGCGTAGCGCCTGAGAATATCCAGACTGATGTTGGAGCCGCTTTCGATCTTGGCCACTCGCGGCTGACTGATGCCCATTCGCCGGGCAACGTCGGCCTGACTCATGCCCGCCCGCTTCCTGGCCAGGATCATTTTCTTGATGAACGAGAATTCCTGTTCCAGAGCATCATATTCCCGCGCATATTCCGGGTCGTCCTGCAACATCTGATTATGTACGGTTTTTGCGTCGATCATAATTTATCCATAACTCTACGGTTATTATCCGTCCAGGGCCCCGGTGCCTGTTTTTACCGTTTTCTTGAGACTTACTATCTACCAGCACGCACGAATTTACTGTCGAGCGACCAGATATCAATATAGACTGTAAAAAAATCCGACGCGAATTCTCTATTTATGTAAAACTTTTCGACATTCCATTCTTACGAACCCATAAAAACAACGCATCGCACGTGTTTTTAAAATGGCAAGATAATTGCTCTCACACCTTTAATGAATATCAAAGGAGTGTGTCATGAAAAATATCATTTTCAGCATCGTTATTTGCATCATTTTTATGGCAGTCCAAACCGTTTATGCATTGACAGTTACCCCGACAGACGTTGCAACGGTTCTTGTTGACGAAATATTGGGCTCCGAAATCATCGTGACCAGCAGCAGCTATACCGGCGCAACAGGTTCGGCAGGACTATTCTCCGGAGCCGGGAGTGCTATCGGCATTGACTCCGGGATCATGCTGACGTCCGGTTCGGCGAGCCTTGCCGTTGGTCCCAACAACGAAAGCAGCGCAGGAGCGAACAATCTGTTTGCCGGGTCCTCGGAATTGGACAGCATTATCAGCGGCACGACATACGATGCGGCAATACTCGATATTGATTTTACGACGACAACAGGAAACATCTTTTTCAATTTTGTCTTCGCTTCAGAAGAATATAATGAATGGGTTGGCTCTTTTAATGATGTCTTTGCCTTCTTCCTGGACGGTGCAAACATTGCTCTTCTTCCGAATGGCGATCCTGTATCCATCAACAATGTCAACCTCGGTGCCAACTCCGCTTACTATATCGATAACGAATCAGGGATCTACGACATTGAATACGATGGATTCACGACTGTCTTGACTGCCCAGGCGCTGGACCTGAGCGCAGGTTCGCACAGACTCTCCATACAGATTGCTGATGCCAGCGACGGAGAATTGGATTCGGCTGTATTCGTCCAAGGTGGAACTTTCGGAGGAGTCACCCCAGGTCCCAGTCCGGTTCCGGAACCCGGTACAATACTGCTGATTGGCGTGGGCCTTGTCGCCTTGGCGGGCTTGCAGCGCAGTCGCCGGCAATAGCCGAAACCTGTCGAAAAACCTTACATAAATGAACGTGGGGGAACCTGACTTGTGCCAGGTTCCCCCACTTATTTCATGGTAACGCAAAATTGCGGCTAACCGCGTCACCCCGCCCCAAAAAAAAGCCCATCCCCAAAGGGACAGGCGCAACCAAAATAGAACCGCAAGGAAAAGCTAGTAATTGTACCTACGTGGAGCCTGGTTCGCGAGCTCGACGCCCACTCCGTAGAACCCGCCGCAGCTCCCGTCTTGAGGCGCGCACCAGCGGACCATGCCGAGGCACAGGCTCTTGCCGTACAGGCGCGCCTCTTCGGCATCAGGAGCGAACTGAACCTTGATGGTCTCGCCGGGAGACAGGGGGTAGTCCATTTCGAGCATGAAACCGGTGGCGCTGAAATTCACGGCCCGGGAAGAAATCTGCCCGTTTCTCGAAAAGCATTTCTCCACCGTGCAACGCGTCAGGGACGCTTTCCGCTGCGATTTTCTCTTATCCTGCACTTTCCAGCTCCATTTTGGATGGTAAACGCTATACGTGATGAATGGATAACGCAGCCTTGATTTTGCCCTTGACCAGCCTCCGCCTTTGATCTGCCGCTACTTCTTACGCATGCAATAAACTCCGCCACTATAAAGCATGAGCACTCCACCAAGAGCCAGACTTGCGGGACTCCCCGCCATGCACCCGGCTAAACCCACTGTGCCGACAAAAAGAGGAAAGGATTTGTAGACGCAATCGGGTATCCAAACTCGCATTGTCATCCTCTCTTGTACTAGATGTGATCATAGAAATAATAATCATTCACAAAAAAATCTATACTACATCAAGATTCGAAACAATATCTTCCTACTTAAGTCAAAAAAAATATTAAATCAACAATAAAAACTTAATATCAGAAATATTTTTTAAATTTTATGCAACAATATACAATTGCTATTTTAAAAAAACAAAATAATGCCATGCATCATCTATTTTAAATAGAAAAAATCTATTTCATGAAAAAAACAACAGTTGATTATCAATAAGCAATTCATTTCACACTGTCCGACCAGTCTGGACAATCATTTCAAGCCGTCATTCATTTAAGTATGCATCGTGCCAACAAGAATTAAAGCCATGAAAAAACCTGAGTGACATTCCCGCGAACGTGTGCCCCACAGGGGTAGGCGGGAATCCATGTCTCAAGGGGATGACGACTTTCTACAGCGAAGTCCGGCGAAAAGCGTCCGGACGGGACCGTAGCGCAAGCCCGACCTCTTCGGACCGGCTTTTACAGCCCCACCAGCAGCTCCCGGGCCTGGGCCAGGTCCGGGAAATCCTGGGTGCGCGCCAGCAGAGTCGTCAGCAGCCCCCGGGCCTCACCCGTCTGCCCCAGATCAGCAAGAACCCGGGCCAGATGATAGGTCACGGCAGGGTCCTCGGGCAGGGACTCGTGGGCCTTGCGCAGGAACTGCAGGGCCGCGTCCTTTTCGCCCAGGCGATAATGCACCCAGCCCACCGTATCGAGCGCCGACGGGTCTCCGCCCGCGCTGGCCTTGGTGGCCAGGGCCAGGGCCTCGGAAAGCTGCTGCGGCGTGGGCGCTTGCGCCGTGGCCAGCAGGTAGCCAAGATTGTTGGCCGCGGGCAGCAGGTCGGGGTGACGATCCAAAAGCTTGCGGTAAATGGCCTCAGCCTCGGCCGCATCTCCGCTCAGCTGCAGCAGTTGCCCCAGCAGCAGGGCTTCGGGCACGGAGTCCGGATTTTTGTCCAGGGCGACGCGGCACTCGGCCATGGCCGTGTCCTTGCGCCCTGTGGACGCATACAGTCCCGCCAGCCTGGCCGAAGGCACGGACCACTCCGGGGCGCGCCGCTGGGCCTCGCGAAAGGACTTCTCCGCGCCATCCGCGTCGCCCAGGCGCAGAGCCGTGCGACCGAGCAGGTCCGACGCGAGCGGGTCCTCCGGACGTGACGCAGCACGCTCACCTGCCCAGGTCAGGGCCGCCTCGCCGCGCCCCGCCGCCAGCTCCACAGCCACCACGCCCTCGGCGCCGCCATGAGCATCGGGACTGGCCTGAAGGAGTTCGTCGAAGGTCCGACGCGCCGCTTCCCAGTCCTTGCGGCTGCCCTGCATGCTCCCAAGCCGCAGCAGGGCGGGCACCAGCGCCTCCTGTTCGTGCGCGGCACGCCGGTAATGAACCTCGGCCGCATCGAAATGTTCGCGTCGGGCCTCGATGTCGCCCATGGCCAGCAGCAGCCGCGCAGGCATGCCCCCGTCAATCCCGCCGTCCTGCAGCACAGCAAGCGCGGCGTCGGGCTCGCCTGCGCGCTGATGATGCGCGGCCAGTTCCAGGCGCACGGGCTGTGCGTCAGGCTTCTTCAGAAGAAAATTGCGCAGCGACTCCACCCCGGACAGGGTGTTGCCCAGGGCAAACTGGGCGCGAGCCATGAGCACGGCCACGGCCATGTCCTCGGGGGCGTCGTGCAGGGCGATGCGCAGCTCGGCCAGGGCTTCCTCGAAGCGCCCCTGGAGCATGAAGATCCGACCGCGCGCTGCGTGGGCGCGGGTATCGGCGGGATTGAGGCGCAACACCTCGTCCACCTCGACCAGGGCTCCGCTCCGGTCGCCACGGCGCAGCTTGAGCTCGGACAGCCTGAGCCGGGCCTCGATGCCCGACGGGCCCGCTTCGGCGTCCTGGACCAGCGCGGCCAGTGCGGCCTCACCCTCCCCGCCCCGGCCCATGGCCATGAGCACTCCGGCGGAAGCCAGACGCAGCTTCGGCGTCGGCTGCCCTTCCCCCGCCACTGCCAAGGCGTCTTCGGCCTTGTCGTTACGCATCAGATAATCGACCAGACGCAGCCGCGCCTCTTCCGACTCGGGCTCGGCCGCCAGCAGCTCACGCAGGATGCCCTCCACGCGTCCGGCCAGCCCCATGCGCTCGTAAAGCGCAGCCAGCAGGACCTGAACGCCCCGGTTACCCGGATCAAGCTCCTTGAGCTTCAGCAGATGCTCCTCGGCTACGGCATAATCGCCCATGTCCGCCGCCAGGTTCGCGGCCCTGAAATGCAGCGGCCTGCTGTCCGGCCTGGCGATCAGCCCCTTGCCGATCACGGCCAGGGCTTCGGCGCCCTGACCCTGCTCCGCGTGAATGACCGACAGCGCCAGCAGCGCGTCCTCGTTGGCCGGATCCCCCGCAAAGACAACGCCCAGCTGCATCCGGGCCTCGTCGAAACGCTTACTGCGCAGCATGGCTCCGGCCCGCAGCAGCAGTCCGTCAAGAGACGCCGGGTCCTTGGCCAGAATCCTGTTTGCATGCGCCTCGGCCTCGGCCGTGTCGCCGGAGAGCAGGTACAACCGGCCCACCCCAAGCAGGGCCTCGGCATTGTCCGGCTCAAGCTCGGCCGCGCGCTGAAAATTCCCGAAGGCTTCACGCCAGTTCTGATCCTTCAATGCGCAACGGGCCAGGAGCAGATACGCGCCGACATGATTGGGGTCGAGCTTGATGACGTTCTTGGCCTCGACCCGGGCCTCGGAATACCGCCCGCTCTTCTCGAACCCCAGGCCGTTGGCGTAAAAACCGTCCCTGCGATTCTCTTTGGATCCGCAGGCAAAAAGCATCATGGCCATGAGCAAACAACATAGAACCCGCTGCATGCAGCTCTCCTTCGAATGTATATCGACCAAAGTCACCGCGTTTGCGGTTTTTCAAGCGCCCAAGCCGCTTCGCAAGTGAAGCGGACAGAAAGCAAAAGCATCTCAAGTCCGATCCGGCCGGACATTCAGGCGACGGCAGGCTGGCCCACGCCGAGGCGCAAACACCAGTCCTGCCAGCCTGGACAAACTCTTGCGGCCACAAGCAACAAACCGGAATGTTTCATGAAAACTGTAAACACGTGATTGCTGCGCGGCGACAAACACCCGATATGCGCTCTCAAGACCAGGCCAGGGCGCGATACAAAGCGAACAAGTTGCCTGAAATTGCAATATCAAAGCCAAGAAACCCAAGCTCTTGAGTGTCGCCACGGCAGGCCCGACCCTGCGCCGGACACGAATCTCATCGCAAAAGCGCGCCGGAGGTCACGGCCAGGACCAGCGCCTCCAGGCAGAGCAGCGCCAGCAGGAAGAGCACGTAGTCCCTGTTTCTGCTGATGCGCGAATAGATCAGGTTCAGCCCCAGCCCCAGCAGCACGGCCTTCATGGCGATCTGCCTGAGTTCGAAAAGCTCCGTATGACCCTCGGACATCAGCGCAAGGGAGCTGATGAAGGCGATGAGGATGTAATCAAGCGCATTGAGCGGCACCTTCTCCGGGGTCAGGATGACGCAGGCGAAATACAGCGCGCTCAGGGCGTAAAAAATGCCGGTCACCCCGTCCGGTCCCATGACCAGAAAGACGCTGTCCGTCTTTATCACCTCTCCGAACACGACCACGTACAAAATGATGGCCAGCATCATGTAGTACATGAACGGCACCAGGGCCGGACTTTTCCTCCTGTGCAGCAGGGCCAGCATTCCAAGCACCGCCAGGGCGGTCAGCGCCGTCGGCAGCGGGGAATGGCGAATGAAGTAGACGTTCGTGAAAAAGAAGAAGGTGAAGAGCAGGAAAAAGCTCTTCCAGCACAGCCAGGACAGGCAATGGCGCACATTGATGCTCTTCGTGTTCCAGACAAAGACCGCCTGGGCCACGCTCTTGATGGATGCGTACAGTTTTTCGGCGCTGACATCCTTGCCCTGCACCGCGTAGCGGAACGCGAACCCCGTTCCCAGAATGAGCGCGTAGAGCAGCAGCCCCACATAGTCGGCTACAAAGCGCAGGGCGAAGCCGGTCAGGATGAGCGTGAAATGAAAAAAATAGATGCTGACCACGGCCTGTTCCTGGGTCAGACCGGCGCGCAGAAGCTTGTGGTGCAGATGATTCTTGTCCGGCTTGAACGGACTCTGCCCGGCCTGGATGCGCTCGTACATGACCATGGCCGTGTCCAGGATGGGCGTGCCCAGCAGAAAAAGGGGCAGGATGGGCGTGTAGATGGAGTGGTTCTGGGTCAGCATGATCAGGCACGCGCCGATGGTGTAACCCAGAAACTGGCTGCCCGTGTCGCCCATGAACACTTCCGCCGGATGCACGTTGTAGCGCATGAACCCGACCAGCCCGCCGCTCACGGCCAGGGTGATGGCGATGGGCAGCACCGCCTCCTGGATATAGCCCAGAAAGGCGCAGGCCAGCAGGATGAGCAGGGACAGCCCGGCCGCCAGGCCGTCCAGGCCGTCGCTCAGGTTGATGATGTTGATGACCGCGAGCATGAAGATGATGGTCAGGACGATGGACGCCGGGCCGAGGTGTACGACCAGCCCCGGCAGGAGTTCGCCAAGGCAGGTGACCTGGATGCCCGAGACCAGGGTGAAGAACAGGATGGCCAGGATCTGCCCGAAGAACTTGATGCGGTAGCCAAGCTCGCGCATGTCGTCCCACATGCCGAAGACGAGGATAACCAGCCCCCCGCCCAAATATCCGGCCAGCTCCCTGGACATGTTCAGGGGCACAAGCAGGGAGACCACCGTGGCCAGTGCGATGGCCATGCCGCCTGTGCGCGGGATGAGGCCGGTGTGCACCTTGCGCGGATCGGGCTTGTCCACGATGCCCCAGCGCCGCCCGAGCCGGATGCCGACAGGGACCAGCAGCGTCGAGAGCAGAAAGGCAATGTAGAAGCTGACCAGAAAGTTCATGGCGCCTGCCTGTTCATGGTTTCAGGCACGGCGTCCCTGCCCGGCAGCATCCCTTCAAGAGGCGGCAGGGCCACGGCCAGAAAATCGACCAGCCGCCGCTCCGCGTCCGCCTCCCCTTCGCCTGGGTACATGGGCGTGATGAGCCGGACCAGCGCGCCGTCGGTGCGCCGCAGCGTCAGCGAATCCCACATTGTGTAGAGCTTCAGCTCCACCCCGTTGGTCAGGTAGCGCCCACGGGCCGGGAACCAGAAATAGGAGAGCATGCGCCGGCCGTTCTGCTCCAGCATGGTGCGATTGACACGCACCGTCCTGTAGCCCGGCACGGCAACCTCCACCGTCCCGTCGCGCTCGAAGCGCCAGCCGCCGCCACGCAGGCAAGTCTCCGGAGAATGGATGGACTCGCCCTTGCTCTGCCGATCGTACCAGGCCACGTAAAAATCCACGCCCCGCTGCCCGCCATTGCGAAAATCGATCTGCACGTAATCCGTGAAATCGAGTTCATCGATGAATTTTCGCTCCATGGGCACGCGCACCCCCTCCCACTCTCCCAGACGCACGGGGAAAACCGACAGGGAACGGGCCGTGGGCAGCACGTCCGGAGTCATTGCCCGGTACTGCAGGTATCCGGCCGTGGCCGCCAAAAGCACCAGACCGGCTGTTAGCGGCATGAGCGAAACCCGGGCGAAGACGGGGCTGCCGGACACCGGCGGAAAGACAGCCAGCATGGGCTTTCCCTTGGCGGTCATGAGCTTCATGCACCCCACCAGGATCACGGCCGAGGCCAGGAACATGACCCAGCCCATGGTGTCGTGCGCCGCCCCCTCCAGGATGCCGGGCCCGTAACTGCGCGCCAGCACGCCGCTGACTCCGATGCGCAGCCCGTTCATGACGATGGCCAGGGGCAGGGTGAAGAGCATGAGCAGGGTCCGCTTCCACCACTTTTCCCGGAAATAGTAGGTCAGCAGCATGCCCACGATGGTCAGGGGGATGAGAAAGCGCAGCCCCGAACAGGCGGCCACGACCTCAAGCTGGGTGAAGCCCATGTCGATGACGTTGCCCTCGCGGAAGGCGGGAAGGCCGAGCAGATGCAAAAACTCCACCCCGATGCGCGTGGAAAGGAGCTGCATGCCCAAGGTCAGGCGACTGTAAAGGTAGCTGGGCGGCGGGAAGGCCATGAGCAGCAGGGCAAGGGGAAAGAGGACGACCTTGAGCTTGCGCCCGCCGAGCAGGGTCCAGCACACGCCGAGGATGGCGAACCACAGCGAAATGTACAGGGACAGGAATTCCCCGCCAAGCTCCCCCAGCAGCAGAAAGAACACGGCCGCACCAAACGCCCACAGCCCGGCCCAGGAAGCCCTGGAGGGGATGGCCGCAAGCTCGCCGCGCCGCTCCCAGACAAGGTAGGCCATGACGAAGGGGATCAGGTAGCAGTAGTCAAAATCCGCCCTGCCCCACTCGTTGCCCACCAACCGGATGATGACCGCGTGATAGACAAAAGCCACGAGGGCCAAACCGGCACCCCATCCCGGCCAATTGATTCGAGGCATGCATGCTCCAGGCTCTGTATTGAAAATTGCGAATCGGCAGGAAGATTCAGATGTTGCCTTTCGCAACGGAAGGCCTTCGAGCCACAGGACAAAACCGTGCTGTTTTTACAAGTCCCGTGCCAAGCAAATGATTTGCATAAAAGCCATGAAAGCCACACAGGACGCTGGTTCTGAAGTTTCAGGGGCCGCCAGGCAAAGGTGAGATGAGTCTGATTTGGCTGGACGGAAGTTGGAGGAGGCAGGAATGAAGGCAAGCGAGTTTGACCATTCACCATTCACCATCCACAACTATACGACTCGCCTTCGCCCCTGCGTCCATCTCCAATACATACTAGCCCGAATTTCCTCACATAACGAAACCTGATACCTCCAAATCCGGCATGAACGCATTGACGCGTACTAAAAAAAAGTACAGTGAGGAACATATGGCATGGTCGGTTACCTTTTCTGCGAAGGTGGCGAAAAAATGCAGGACGTTGCCGGAATGCGTCCGAAAATCCCTCGTGCTGCTGGCGGCACAGATCGAAGAGCGTGGTCCCGTTCGCGGCGATTGGCCCAATTATTCAAAACTTGGTCCCAGACGTCACCATTGCCACATCAGAAAAGGACGACCAACTTACGTCGCGGTGTGGGAAGAGTGCGACGAAAGCGTGAAACTCATTGAGGTAATCTATGTTGGCACACACGAAAAAGCCCCTTACTGAAAGCATCACGATCTGTCTGACAGGCCCTGTGAGCAGAAAAGACGAGTTGCTGAACAAGATTGCGGACACGGGATTTTCAGTGCGGACGGAAGCCACATCAGTTCCCTGGCGAGAAGCCCTGAACGTATCGCAGCAGGATCTCCCGGGCACATTTCTTGCCGGAGCCAGGTTTCGGGAAGGGATGACTCAGGAGCACTTGGCCGCCGCAACTAAAATTCCCAGACGGCATATTTCGGAAATGGAGAACAACAAACGCCCCATCGGCAAAAAAAACGCCCGCAAACTGGCCGAAGCGCTCAACGTGGATCCGAGGATCTTCCTGTCGGCGTGATGGTTTTTTGGACTTTGAAGCTTATTTGCCTTCTCATCCGGCGCACCGCATCACATGCGGTTTCTGTTCGTCGAGCCAGGGTTTTGCCTGCGGCTTCCTTCAAATTCCACCTCGCGGCGGACACCATTGCCGCCCGGCTAGCGCTTTCCCCTGGCGGGTGCGCAGAGGACTTCACCTCCAAGTGATTGCGCCCTGCCGGGCGTATCAATAAAAAAAGCCGGAAGGGACTGATCCATTCCGGCCGTGAGGACGATGAGGTAAGATTTTGGGATGAAGAAGGCGTGCTAGGCAGACTGCTTGCGGCGGATACCCACAATACCAAGCAGACCAGCGCCCAGGAGCAGGGCTGCACCGGGGATCGGGACGGCTGAAGGGGTAGTGAAAGAGGCTGTGACAAGCATATCAGTCAGATCTCCGGATTGAAATCCGATCCAATAGGGGATGTCACCCTTCTCATTAAAAAATGCGACCAAGTCAGCCTTTCCAGTATCCCATGCGTTACTGTCTGTAAGTAAACTAGCAAAAGTGGGAGCTTCACCTTTCACTTGCCAAGGACTATTGACACTCGACACATAATTTTCTCCAAAAACACTAAACATACCCAAAAAAGCCATGGGGTTAGTCGAAGTCGGAGTACCTGCGTCATTGGTCACTCTCCACTGAAGAGTGTACTCTGTATCTGCTGCGAAGTCATACTCGAAAGAGCCGCTTAATATCTGCTCCCACCCAGAGCTCTTGCTGACACCGTAAATAGCAGTCGTACTCTCAGGACCGAACACTGAAAATCCCGCAACACCTTCAAATTCTTCAGCCCGATTGTCTGCCGTAAAATCATATGTGAGTGTCAAACAGCATCGAAAAGTGACCCACCATCGGCGTCCAATTTTGCCCCCCTCCGGGCGTGTCTGTAAGCATCCTGCCAGAGGGCTGTGCGATGACCGCATCAGCGTTACTGGATGGATGTCCTTT
>Ga0265295_1009107_pt1 | contig 10745 bp, 11 predicted proteins | sample Munlansysbiofilm_FD_192503 | JGI IMG/M metagenome (GOLD analysis project Ga0265295, IMG submission 192503) | Leachate microbial communities from a municipal landfill in Southern Ontario, Canada - Methane capture system biofilm | ecosystem: Engineered > Solid waste > Landfill > Unclassified ... | reverse complement strand
GTATTGCTATTAATTTTGAAGACAGATCGTCAAGTCCCTGGGATTTCATTCCCTTGTACACAAGATTCTCAAAATTTGCTCGGACTGTTTCCATAAATGTTCCTCATTTTCCGTATTTCCTGTCATTGCAGTAACCGTAGTATGTGTAGAGGTTGTGCAGGTCCATGTTTGAAAGGGCTTCTCTGGAGATGGCGGTGTAGCCGTTCTGGGGGTCCATGATATGCCAGTAACCGCTGGATATCTTGGTGATCATGGTAAGTAATCCATTGCCAAAGGATCTCCATTTGCTCATGCCTACACGGAATTCCTCGCTTAGCAGGCGGTTGCCCTTGGTGTAGTCGGCTTTTCCTTCGATGATAGGCATCATGAGGTTGGGAAGTTGCAACGGGTTCATCTGGTTATCACCGCCCATGACCACAACTATGTCCATGTTCTCCTTCAAAGCTGCCTGATAACCATGCAGTATGGCTGCACCAACACCCTGATTCACTTCGTGAGTTATGATTTGTAAACGTGGATTCTCTATTAATTCGAGGACCTCTGCAGTGTTGTCGGTGCTGCAGTCATTGATCACATAGATGTTGTCAATATATTCCGGAATTCCATTCACAGTGGTCTTGATAAGTTTATCCTCATTGTATGCAGGAATGACCACTCCGATTCGGTGTTTTTGAAAAGTATCATTGTCGTGATTACATAAACGAGATACAGGAAGTATATCTACATTAAATCCCGCACTTTTTGCATCTTTAAGAAGGGAAAGTTCAACTTTAGTATCGTTCTCATGAAACTTTAGGGAATCAAACGTACTTGATGAAAATGCAGTGAATCCCATTGACATGTTTGCAATATCAGCAGGCGCTTTATTATTGCAAGGCGAGGACTCTTCCAGGTGTTCATCCATACCTAAAAATGAAAGCACATCCGGATCATTATAAAGATTATTGCCGGAAACAACATCAGATCGAAGCCAGTATATGGGCTCAACAAGTTTTGGTATATCTTTAGGATTATGATAACCATTTGCATAAAGAGTAACAATTATTTTGGGTTTAAGTTCTCTTGCAGCCTTAAAACCAGATCTTAAGGCTTCACTTCTTCCCATACTACTCTCATGCTTTACAAGTCTCACTCCAAGGCTCTGAGCAATAAAAGCAGTAGCATCATCACTGCAATCATCCACTACAATTATTTCGTCCACATAATGCTTTGCTTTTTTAATCACATCGTATATGTGAACTTCTTCATTGAATGCAGGAATTACAGCTACTATTGTCATTAAACTAACCACCATTTTTTTGTGCTGTGCACCCCCTGGAATTTAAATATGCACAACTGGCACAGACATAGATGCATACATTATATACATTATGTACACCAACCTAATATGCTTATGAAGAGTTTATATCCGATATAAAAGTTTCTAATTTGAGTAACGATTTGTTTTAAGGTTATCTAATTAGCTCCAAAAACGGCTCTGTAGAAACCTCCTTTATCTTGCAGGTCACCAAGACCTAAAGACAGAACCCATATGCCAAAAGCCGTGGATGCAATTGCGGAGATGAATCCTGTTTTATTCTTCATGATGTTCACTCCCCGCTTTCGTCATCTTTTCATCACTAAGTAAACGACCATCCTGGAAGGTGATCACCCTGTCAACATATTCTGTATGCCAGGGTTCATGCGTTACCATCACAATTGTCTGAGCATATTTTTCATTCAGTTCTTTGAACACATCAAGCACCTGTTTTGAATTGACAGTGTCCAGATTTGCACACGGCTCATCAGCAAACATTATGTCAGGTTTTTTTGCAATGGCTCTTGCAATGGCTACTCTCTGCTTTTCCCCACCTGACAATTCATCCGGTATCCTGTCATGTTTTCCTTCCAGGCCGACCTTAGCCAATGCTTCAAGAGCGGTCCTATAAGATTCCTTCTTTGATTTTCCTTCCATCATGGAGAGAATATACACATTTTCTGCAGCACTCATCTCATTGATAAGGGCATAATCCTGAAACACATAGCCAACCTGGGTTAGCCTGTAATAGCTTCTCTCCGCCTCAGGCAAACTGGAAACGTCTAGTCCCCGGATAGTATATTCTCCTCCTGTTGCATCATCCAGTAAAGCCAGTATCCTTAAAAGGGTTGTTTTTCCGCTTCCGGATGCACCCATTATCGCCACGAATTCTCCCTTCTTTATTTCAAATGAAACCCCCTTAAGAGCTTTGACAGCCATGTCTCCTGTGCCATAATACCTTTTCAGGTCCTTTACTGTGATCATTTTTTATCGCCCCCATATGGCTTTGAGTATGCTCTCTCTTGACACACTCCAGGCAGGAAGTATCCCGGCTATCACTGATATTATAAGCATGGTGAGTATACTCTGGATAAGCAGCACAGGATCGATCTCAGGAGCTATTTCCATGGTCTCATAGAAGGATACCGGATTCGCCTGGAAGTAGATCATGAGTGTAAAGTATAGCACCAATCCTGCTAGTATCCCCATGGAAACATAGAACATGCTGAGGAATGCATAGGAAAGGACAATAGAATTTGGAGTAATGCCTACTGCTTTTAGAATTCCGATCTCTTTTTTTCTGTTCAGCACATTGATATAGATGATTATGAGAACCAATGCCGCACCTACGATCAAACTCACGATCGTTGACATGGTATCTATAGCACCTATGCTTTGCATTGCCTGCCTCAGGAGAGATTCCGATTTATCGGCCCATGTAAATATCTCCTCATTCACTCCAGCTTCTCTTATCTTATCCTGTATCTGTGCTTCCGTTCCTTGCTTATCAACCCTTACAACCACACTGGTAGCTTCTTTTCCCTCCAGACCATACACATCTTCTATCTCTTTGTAATGGACCAGAGCATTCAGGTCGACAACCTCAAAAGTGCCGGTCATTATGCCTTTGACCTTATATGTCCTTTTTACACCATTGCTGTATGTCACGTCAACAAACGATCCGGGTCTTACTTCACCCAGATTATCGTATATTTCTGACCCAAAACCCGTCCCTGCAATCATAGCACCAATGATTATCTCATTCCGGGAAAGATCGCTTAGAAAATCTCCTTCAGTGATAACGTGTGGATATCGTGAAATATCATACTCTTCTGTGGGAAGTAATCCGGTTATCGTTACACCTACAACTTTTTGTTTATGACCAATAGACGCTCCCACATCCAAGCGTTTTGTTGCAGCTCTGACACCTTCTACAGCCCGGACTTTCTTTAATACGTTATCAGCATTGTTAATGTAGATGTTGTCACCCGTTGGTTCAATGACAACATCCCCATAGGGATAGTCTTGCATAAACCCGGTCATTAAACCTGAAACTCCTCCTATCATTGATGGAAGAAATACTAAATTCATGAAAATGAGGGAAAGGACAAAAACGATGAACATCAGTGTTTTCTTGTTCCCTCTCTTTACATTGCTGTACGCAATGAGGGCTCCCACCCGGATATCATCGATCATATTGCACCCCTCATTGTTTCTTGTTATCAGCAGAGTTATCGCTGCCTTCCATTAACTGCCTGATCACCGCATCTTTTGATCTTGTTGTTCTATAATTGTAATAGATAAGGCCGCCAATAATTGCTAAGATGAGAAATACAAGCAGAACTGTGCCTATCATACTATTTTTTTCCAGAACAATAACATTGATCTTAGTGTTGATATGCTCTTCACCAAAATCATCACTATATGTTATGGTTACAGGGAACTCGTACTCTCCTGCCTGATCAGCTACAAAAGTAATTACCGCAGGTCCGTCCTCATCCGGGTCAAGGGTTCCTATGAAAGATTCTTTTAAACCTTTGAAAGGGTGATCATAATATACTCTTACCGAATTTATTGTGTTCTCACCGGAGTTTTCGATCCTCATTGTCAGTTCTACAGTATCTCCCTTGTAAGGAAGAACAGGATTGATCTTTAAAGATGCAACATTCAAGTTTCCTTTTCTGTCAAGCACGGTTATCTGAATTTCATATTCATCCTTTTGCTTGCCATAATCATCTTCATAGTCTATGATAACAGGGATCTCATATGTTCCAGAACTGTTTGCCTTGAACTTGAATAATGCTGTTTGGCTACCGTTTAATGCAAGAGACCCAATTGTAGAATTGGTGATACCTTTAAAATCGTGATTAAGGTTAACTACTACAGATTTGGCAATTCCTTTTCCAAAATTCTCTATGCCCAGAATCATGTCTACTGTATCCCCTTCATAGATAAATTCAGGATTGGTCCTGACAGAAGATATCCTTGGTTCTGCATGTTCACCGGTCACTATTACTTCAACATCATAATATTTTGTTACGTACACATCTTCATTACCATATGTCAGTTTCATTTTTATGATATGAGGACCCGGCGTGGCATCCGGAGTTGTTCTCATATGGTATCTTAGCTGCCTTTCACTTTTTGTGTAAACAAATTTAGGAAAATAGGTAACCAGATCCTCTGTAACTATGATATCAGGAGGTATGCGGATTATTTCAAAGGTGATATTTTCAGGAACTCTGGTACCGCAGTTCTCAAGGCTGATTCCCACGGTGAATTCTTCATTACGTTCCACTGAGCTGGGACTTATGTCACTTACAACTGCTGTTAAACATTCATCCCCGGAGGCTCCTGCCTGAGCTGTCGATGTCCCCGCCAAAGCAATTGTAATTACCAATAGGAACAATAATATTATTTTAGAATTCTGAGTCATTCTTTATTCATCTCCTTTTGGAGTTTTTCTGTAAATTCAACAGCATTATCTAATATGAGTTCCAATGCGACCATTTGCTGATAATATTGTTTGATGATCCTGAGAGTTTCTTCCGATTCCTCTGTTTTACTCTGTCCATATTTTTCAATTGTTTCTGGGAGCTCCCTTAAAGCAGGTGCCACCATTAGTTGTTTCTTGGACTTTACCTGTTCAAGGGTCATTGCAATCATGTCCCTTTGAATTGAAAAATACAGCTTTTTAGACCCGCCTTTCTTTTTTCTTTCAACAATATGCCAGTCTGCAAGTATCTTCATTGCTGCACTCACAGCAGAAAAACTGTAGTTTGTTTTTTCTGAAAGCTCTTTCAAAGTGACTAGACCTGGGTCAGAATAAAGTATTGCTATTAATTTTGAAGACAGATCGTCAAGTCCCTGGGATTTCATTCCCTTGTACACAAGATTCTCAAAATTTGCTCGGACTGTTTCCATAAATGTTCCTCATTTTCCGTATTTCCTGTCATTACAGTAATTAGTACAAATAGTATACATAAGTGTTGATTCATTATGATATTGAAAAGATACGGGCGTTTGTTTTGGGTTTGACACCTGTTGAAGTTAGGGATATTGGAATTAAGTATAGAAGTACGCTGAAAAAATTGAAGGATAGAGTGAGAGAAGGAGAGTTCAAATTGAATACAAAAATGATGAGGAAGATATTGGAAGCAACATACCAGTGTTTTTCAAACTTTCATCAATAGCTTGTTTCAAACAATTGGCTCTGCACTATAATTCTCCTGCAATCTTTCAATTGCTCTATGGAGAGTACTACCTAATAAATGGAAATATCGATTTCCTTTATATTGAGTTGCCAACGCTTTCAAATTAGGTATTCATTCTCCTTTATCCACTTTTTAAAATCTTAAAGCCTGTTTACAGAGCTTATGTTTCTGTTTAATGCATATTAAAATCATCTCTATTATTTCTTGTTTGTTTTTGAACCCCTGCACCTTCTCCACATCAAAAGCCTGCTCATCACTATTATTTACTTCCTTTCTTCACACAATCTCTTATGTCATTCTAATTTGATGGGAGCTATATGGATGCAGATTACGAAACTATTATATAGGTACGAACATCTCCAATATAATTCTAATATTGACGATTCATGAAGATGGACAAAAAGTGGATGATCGAAAAATAGGGAATTTACCAAACATCTATGTAATAACAGGGGCAGTTTTTGTAATTGCAGGTGTCTACTTTTCTGAACATTCTTGATAGAGGCGATATACTAATAACTACAAAGCATATAGGCAAAGACTTGTAAAATTAGTATACATATCAATTACGGAGTTATCATCATGAAAATACGTGAGCTTGTCAGCCAGCATTCTATTAGCACTGTAAAAAAAGGAAATGGGATTACAATCCATACGATCGATGTTTCCGAACCTATAGAAACACCAGAGCTATTCAGCTATCTGGATTTCCTGTCTGAGGAACCTTCCAGAAGGATCTGGGCAAGTGATCAATACAGGACGATATTAATAGAGATTGATGGTAAGCTGACCGTTTACGAACATGTGAGAATGGCAAATTACAGGATCCAGTTAGATGATCTCCAGACAAAATACGAAGAAGAAAAGGAGATGGGCCTGCAAGATCTTGCTGATGCATTTACGTTTGCCAGCGATGAACATAAGAATGGTGTAAGGAAGTCAGGTACTCCTTATATGTCACATCCAATGGATGTAGCATCCATCCTTCTTAAAGAAAATGCGTCATATGAACTTGTTATAGCAGGATTGCTTCATGATATTATTGAAGATACTGACGTTGATATTGCAACAATTTCAAGTAAATATGGCCAGCAGGTTGCAGATTACGTGGACGCTGTTAGCGAACCTGAAGAACTGAAACAGCCTACAACTGGCGACAAGGCACAAAGCTGGAAAGAACGAAAGGAATACATCATCAGAAATATGGCCAGGGCAAACAGCGAGGTAAAACTCCTCTCATGTGCAGACAAACTTGCCAATATCAGAGACCTTATCAGCGATATAAGGATTGAAGGAGAAGGGTTCTGGGACAAGTTCAATGCACCTAAGGAAGAACAGCAATGGTACTATCGCTCAATGCTTGAAGCATTTGCTAAAGGTCCCCAGAATATTGCAGATACCCGCACCTACCGTGATTTCAAGGAATGTGTGGAAGAGCTGTTCTGAATTGAGGGCTATACTCCAAATAACAGATTGCTTCTTGTAAGCAATCTTCTTATTCATTCAATCCTGAAACCCTTCAGTAAGCTTCTTAGCTCCTGAATATTTCAATCTGGAAGCATAGCTTTCAGTTTAGATCAATATCTGATTCTGATCAGATAGCTTACTTATAACCCAACTTTGACAGTAGCCGCGGATTTTGTGAAAGGTTAGGCAAAAAAGTACATTTACGCCAGTTTGATGCCATAAATACACTGATCTTAAAGTAAAAATGGGTGAAATTGCGATTGGAATTAGTATATATAGGATAACTCTGAAATATTATGTTTAATTACATTTTTAGTTTTTGGAAAATGGAGGTTAAAATATGAGCAAAAATTTGGAAACAGCAAAACAGTTTTACGAGGCATGTGAAACTGGAAAAGGATGGGAAGACTGCAAGCAATATTGTCTGCCTGATGCAACATTCTCTGCCCAGGCAAATGCATTGGATGGAATAAGCACTGTGGAAGGTTACACTGAATGGATGAAGAACTTACTGATCCCAATACCAGATGGACATTATGAGTTGCTCTTCATGGCAGAAGACGAGGAAAGAAATAGCGTTGCAGCATGTGCAGTATTTCATGGTACGCAGACTGGTCTTGGAGGTCCGGTGCCCCCAACAGGTAAGACCGCCGCAGCAGACTATGCTTATCTGATGATATTCGAAGGTGATCTGATCAAACACATGACCAAGATCTGGAACGATATGATTACCCTCCAGCAGATTGGTTGGGCTTGAATTCTCGATTGTTTATTTTACTAGACACTTTTTATTTATTTGTTTATTTACTTATTTATTTACTTATTTATTTACTTAAACAGCCAAAATTTAGTGATTCACTTTAGAATGATGCCTTGCTTCTTCAATTTCAGCTTTCCCAAGGGCTTTCAAAAAATGTGCGGCGCGGGTAGTTGTATGCTGATGTCTTTCTCTTACACGGGCTTGATAGACGCGTATGGAGCGAAGGAAATCTATCTTACGGAACTCCGGCCAGAATGGTGCGCAGAAATATGCTGCACATTCGTTTCCATTAGCTTGCCATGGGAGGAAATTGGATATTCGCTCATCCCCGCCAGTGCGTATGACCAGGTCCACATCAGGTAGGGCTGAGCCATTTGAAGGGTACAGGTGTTCTGATATGGTATCTTCATCGATATCTTCCGGTTCCAGTTCCCCGGCCTGAACCTTAACAGCAATTTCCTGTACTGCCTGAACAATTTCCTGTCTGCCACCGTATGCTATTGCAACATTGAGATTGAATTTATCATATACTGATGTTACAAGTTCCACATTCTTGATGGAATCGCGGAGTGGTTCTGGTAATTTCTCGATGTCACCAATGGCATGAACTCTCATCTTTCTTTCATGCGTCCTCTCGTCGACGACTATCTCATCGAACTTGATCCTGATAAGATCAAAGAGTTTATCCTTCTCATCGTCAGGTCTGTTAAAATTCTCAGTTGAAAATGCGTAAATGGTCAGGTGTTCCACTCCTATCTCACAGGCCCACTCCATTACATTCTCAGTAACATTTGCTCCCAGGTTGTGTCCGAAAGAACTGATCTGGCCGAGCTTACGTGCATACCTGCGGTTCCCATCCATAATAATAGCTACATGCCGTGGAACATCTTCATTTTGAACTTCCTGCGTAAGCAGACGTTCATACCCTTTGTATACTATTCGGGATATACTTTTTAGTATGGGTGACACCCCGTTTTTAACTGAGATCTAATTACGTTTTTAGTTTGAAATCTTTCGATATGGAAAAAGAGAGAGTTTTCTTTAATAATTATCGAGGACGGTTCGTACAATATCCCTGTAATCTTCCTTTAACAGGTATATATTGTGGTCTCCGGTAACATCGATACTCAGGATTCCCAGTCTTGTATTCATGAGACCAACCATTGCGGATACGCCTCTGTAACTCACATCAAAATCCGTATTATGAAGGTGCTCGTACACGTCACCTGTAGTGAACTTACCACCATTAAGGAACAATTTCAGTACTACTTTACGTATACCAGTATCATCGCGACTAAGATATTTTATTAGTCTTTCTCTTACTCGCTCTTCAATCGTTTCCAGTACAACACCTCTTTCTTTAATATGTTATTTTATCTTATAAAACTATTTATTTGAAATAGTCTTTTAATCCTTATTGGATATAGAAATTGTACCATCTATACCATTCTACCTTATATATTTTAGCTTTTACAAGGGTATCTTCTCAACAATTAGTCCATCTTTAAAAGGATATCTTTCAAGAATGTACATTTTCCTCATTTGAGTCCTGATCGTTTCGGCAAGATCTTCCAGTATCCACCAAGCAATATCAATTCCATCTGCAGTGCTTCCCATCATATCAGGTGCTACTTCCATCTGCAATAGTTCATTATTTACAATTTCAATTTCATCACTTGTAGCACATTCAATGTGCCCATAAATTATAGTGCCATCCTCACTTATCTCATCAAAAGGCCTTGCTGTGTTCTCAGCAATACGTATAAGCCTGTTTCGAAGCTGAACCGCATCTTTGTAACTTGATGAACAGAAGTGTATCATTTCACAATTCTGGGCAATTTCAGCTGCATATTCCTCTGAACCGATAACTGCATTTGATACATCGTCTCTCAACGTATAACCTTTTGCTTTCATTGCATCAGTATTTGTGTCGGAAAACTCCATTTCGTTAAGGTTAAGGAAACACCCGTTACTCTCTGCAAAAAGTGCCATTTTGTCAGCACCTTCAATAGAAGGAATCTCTATTCCTGCTTCCATTCCCAGTTCCTTTGCAAAGTTTATTGAATCTGCATAGCTGGTATTATCCATCCTGTCCCATAGCTCCACTGGAGGATGGAACCTTATCTCATCGAGTCCTGCCTGAGATAGCTCTTTTAGTGTTTCCCTGTCAGGGGCCATGGATGTGTACAAATGTATATGATGTCGAGGACCGAACTCTTTTTTCAGGAGTTTTAAATAATAGATAACTCTTTCTATTTTTAAAAGAGGCTCCCCTCCGGTAATCCCTGTCCCCAGTGCATCCATTTGCCTTGCTTCTTCAAGTAGATCCTGGTCAGAAATAACTTTTCTTTCATTGGCATATGTGCTGTCAGTACGTCTCTCGTTTGATACGGGACAATAGAAACAATCTTTTGGGCAGATCCCGGTGACAAAAAGCACCATCTTTGCTCCTTGCTGGCAGAGTTTGCATCCATCTGATAGAAAAGAGGAGAATGAACCTGATTCTCCAGGGATTATTTTACTCATTCAGACATCCTATAGCCTGCAGGTATATATGTTTATTTGTAACTACAGTAGTTCCGAATGAACACATCCACTTTTCTTCCTTTTGTCCAAATTTATTTTTAAAAATAATGCACAGACCACTCACATGTACCTGATCCATTCAAAATTCTGCATAAACATTGCCCTTATTTTTCACATGTGTATTTAATTTTATATGGCTTACGCTAACCAATTTCTCAATTTCACCTGTTCTATTCTGGTTATATTTTCATTAATCGTTTACGTAGCACTCGTTTTTGCTCACTATTCTATGTCTTGAAACAATTTAAAAATAATTGAACCGAAACTCTACTCAATGATTTAAATCCATATCTTAAAATTTTGATTATTTCTTCATTAATTGATGATTTTAATTCGTATGCTGTAATTTTTAGAACAGATTTTAGCATATTCAAAATGTTGTACATTATACATTGAATCACAAAGAACAGTGCTCTTGCTA
>Ga0265295_1009106_pt1 | contig 10748 bp, 11 predicted proteins | sample Munlansysbiofilm_FD_192503 | JGI IMG/M metagenome (GOLD analysis project Ga0265295, IMG submission 192503) | Leachate microbial communities from a municipal landfill in Southern Ontario, Canada - Methane capture system biofilm | ecosystem: Engineered > Solid waste > Landfill > Unclassified ... | reverse complement strand
CTGGATAAGGTGAGTGTTCGCAGACAATGTGAGCTTTTGGGAGTAAACAGGAGTAACATATATTATCAACCGGTAGCAGAAAATCCTGAAGATCTGGAGTTGATGCGTTATATGGATAAGGAATTTCTGGACCACCCTTACAAGGGGGTGTTGAGCATGGTTGATTTTATTAAAACGCTTGGCATATTGGTCGGTCCTAAAAGAGTACGCAGGCTTTTGCGAAAGATGGGAATCATGGCTATATATCCACAAAAGAATCTGAGTAAATTGGGAATCGCCAAATACATTCATCCCTATATGCTCAGAGGATTGGAAATAACACGCAGTAATCAGGTATGGTGTATAGATTTAACATATATCCCTATGAAACGCGGTTTTCTTTACCTGACGGCCATTATCGATGTATATAGCCGGTATATAGTTGGTTGGGGATTATTCAACACACTGGACGCACAAAACTCGCTTGAGGTATTAAAAGAGGCTATTGCTTTGTATGGCAAACCGGAAATTATTAATTCTGACCAGGGATCCCAATTTACCTGTTCAGGATGGGTGGAATATTTAAAAAACGAGGATATCATTATCAGTATGGACGGAAGAGGAAGGGCTTTGGATAACATTTATATTTATCATAACTTTTCAGTTATCGAAACTATTGCCCATAGTTCACTGAACTACTGTATGGTGGCGTAAAAAAAGTTTTGATAATATTATGAACTTTGTGTCCAAACCAAAATAAATTGTAATTATGGACACAACGCATCTACAATCAACAAAACACTTGTTACTCGACTACCTGATCGAGAAGGGGTACAAAGATGACTCGCTTTGGATGACTCGCAAATGCCTTAAACTCGCCATTGAAGAGGGGCATAAGCCGGAAATCCGTTCTTATGAAGACTTCTATGGTTATGCTGCGCAGCAGTTTGCTTATCAGCCTGGGGAACCACGCTATAAAAAACTCAAATCTTATATTGGACTCCTCTGGAATTTCGACATTAACGGAAAATACCCTCAGGGCATCGCTACCGGATTCATGGCGGGAGCATCAAAATATGAAAAACTGAGTAATGAATTCAAGGAAATCATTGATAACCATTCTGTTATTCGAAGAGCTGAAGGGAAAACGGACAAAACCATTTACACCGAATATCGTGCAGGGCTGAACTTTTTTCTCTTTATGCAAGACTGTGGAGCAAATGCATTGACCGATATTGAGGCCAGAATGATATATGGGTTCTTTCATGATGGCAAAGAGGTTATCCGTAGAGATTCATATTGCCATCTTGTAAAGATGGTTCTGAGGACTGTTGTTGACAAATATAAGGAGCAAGCTACGCGAATCATACGCCTACTCCCAAAAATCAGAGAATCAAGAAAGTTGTTTGATTACCTGCTGCCGGAGGAATCCCGCAAAGTCTATGATTGTCTCAAAAATGAACAGTCCAGTTTGAGCCACCTGGAACGTACAATGGGATGGATATTGTATTTTGTGGGACTGCGAGGCACCGATATCGCCAGTATGGGTATGCAGAACATTGATTGGAAGCATGAGAGGATCCATTTGGTACAATCCAAAACCGGTGTTCCACTGAATCTTCCTTTGAATGCAGCGATGGGCAACTCCCTTTTTGATTACATCACAGTTGAGCGTCCCTCTGTTGATAGTAAAAAAATATTTCTTCATGCGACCCGACCGCATACTGATTTTCAGGAGATTGGGTCCATCATAAACAAGGTATTCGATGCTGCAGGTGTTCGAATCCAAGGCAGGGCACGAGGTGTCAGGGTAATGCGTCATCATCTTGTTACAAACCTTCTTGCCAAAGGGACAGATTGCGCCACCGTATCGAGTATAGTTGGGCATAAGAAAGAAGAATCCTTGCATCCCTATGTTGACACGGACATTGAACATCTCAAATCCTGTGCAATAAGTATAGAGCGATATCCTATTGATAATAGAGTGTTTGCGATATGATACGAAGGTCTTATATATCCGGACTTGCTCCGTTAATGAACGAGTTCGTGCTGAGTCGCAAAGCCGCTGATGCATGGAGCGAAACTTATAGTAACAATCTCCATGGCTTCGATAAATATTGCTTCGATAACTTCCCAAAGCAATCGGAGCTCGTAGAAGGAATGCTTGTATGGTGTAATTCACGTGATAGCGAAAATGGGAACTCATGCCGGGTGAGAACAACTTGCGTCTGGAATTTCGTTGATTACTTACGTGAATGGAATAAGACTAATATCCGATCCAAACGGCAAAAATATGTCAAGGATCTGTCCTTTGCTCCCCATCTTTTCACGGATGAAGAACTTGATCAGTTCTTTGTGGAGTGCGATCGAGTATGTCTCGCCAAATGCGGACGGAATAAAACTTTCAGTACGAGGCTTAGTGCTCTGGAGATACCTGTCTTCTTTCGTCTGCTGCGGAGTTCCGGGTTGCGTACGTGTGAAGCCAGATGGCTAAATATCTCTGACATAGACTTCACTTCGGGTGTAGTGTCGGTTCATAAATCAAAAGGCGGTGGGCAACATCGTATTGTTTTGCACCACAGCATGCTTGAGCTCCTGAACAGGTATATAAAATCTCTGTCCAAGTTGATGCCGGAATCTACCTTGCTCTTTCCTGATGCAAAAGGTCATCCACATGATCCAAGGTGGGAGTCCTACAACTTCAGAGATATCTGGTCGCGTGTGAGTAGTGAACCGGCCAGGGCATATGACTTCCGTCACCTGTATGCCACCCAAAACATCGAAGCTATGGAAGGTATCGGATGTGAGATGAATGGGCAGTTGATGTTCCTGGCGCGTTCGATGGGGCACAGTTCTCCAGCTATGACTTGTGCATACTTCCATTATATTCCTGTCCTGCATGACAAGGTAGAGAGATGTAGTGGAGACTCTTTCAGTAATCTTCTTCAAAATCAATCGTGTCATGGGAAAGACTAGGAAAAGAGATGCTGCACTGCAAGAATCATTGAGATTGAGTGCTTTGGTTCACAAGTGGACTTGTTCATACCTGCCTTCGATTGGGGCTCAGAGTCCTCATACTGTAAGAACTTATCGGTCATCATTAGGAATGTTTTCCAGGTTCTTAAGCCAATATAAAGGCCTTACTCCGTTCAACTTGAGTATAGATTGCTTCTCTGCAAACGTCTTGAACGAATGGGTTGTGTGGATGAAGACGTCTACAGGAGCATCTTCCTCGACGTGCAACAACAGGATGGCGGCCATAAAGAGTCTACTCTTGTTCATGGGAGGTGAAGATATGGGGCTGGCATATCTTTATGATACTGCGAAAATACATGTAAAGCCCATCCATGAGCCGCCGCGGGAGGTTAATAGCATCAGCAAGAAAGCAGTAAAAGCTCTTTTCCAAGAACCGGACCTGAATAGCCGTGTCGGCCGCCGGGACTACGCATTCCTGCTGTTGACTTACGGAACCGGGATGCGCTTGGATGAGATCCTTTCCTTGAAAATCAAAGACTTGACCCTGGCCAAAGGGAAAGGGGGAGTTCACGTCCTTGGCAAGGGCAATAAACTGAGAACAATCCCTCTTCTGGATAATCTCGTTAACTGCCTTAGCTCGTATATGAATGAATTTCATGGCCGTACGCCTAAAGCAAATGATTTTGTGTTCTACTCTCCGTGCCATAGTATGTGTGCTAAACTAACGCAACCAGCGATATCAAAGCGACTGAAAATGTATGCTGAAAGAGCTCACCGTAAATGTAGCGAGGTTCCTTTGGACATGCATGCCCACATCCTGAGGCATTCCCGCGCTACCCATTGGAGGGAAGAGGGGCTCAATCTTGTTGAAATCATGGAGCTTCTTGGACATAGCAGCTACCAATCTACGTTAATCTATCAGACAGTGACTGACCAACAAAAACGGGAAGCCATTGAAAAAATGGCTGACGAAGAGGTAAACAACCTGCCCAAGAAATGGCTGCTCCCTGAAAACGCAAGTTTGGCCGAAGCCTTTGGGATATTCACAAAATGACCTTATTGTTATCCAAACTTCCCGGGCGGATGTACTTGAATATAAGCCCTATCGGACAAAATGTTTTGATAACTGAAAAGTTATGATAAATCAAATTTTACAAACTTTTGGATAATCTGATAGAAAGATTTTGGAGAACGCTTAAATGGGAATATGTTTATTTAAACCCGGCAGAAGATGGAAAGGAGCTGCAGAAAGGCTTAAAAAAGTATCTTTACTACTACAATAACCAACGAACCCATCAAAGTCTGAACCGTTATACCCCAAATTACAGGTATGAATACGCTGCATAGAGAATAAAAATTAGAAAGAATTTAAAAAACAAGAAAAGTAAAAACTAAACTTAAAAAGCTAACCTGGTGGTTGAAAGATGGGGAGTATTAAATCGTGCGGGATTACGAAGCAGTTTCGTATCAAGTTACACTGACCTTTTTACGAGCCACAAACGCTCGCAAACCACAGAGACCCGCATGCACTATACTATTTGTTAGCGGTTCGGGCTTTTTTGTGTCCGAAGCCGTCAAGTCCGAAGTTCGCACCACTGATTGTCAATTGTGATTTATTTTTTGTCATTAAGCGTTTCTAATTTCTCTTGTTGAATTGCAATCTCAATTAGCATCTTGACTTTAGCAATAGGCATTACCCAAATTGACTTTGAATTCTCGTTTACGGAACAGAGAACTCCAACGCAATCTCCGTCTTCGCTAATTACAGGTGAGCCACTTAATCCTTCCCACTCTTCTAAGTCAGTAATAATTTCTGGAGTATTGAATAAAAAGTAGTCACCTGCTTTTGAATTAAACCTTAAACACTCCTTTACTGTTTTCTCTCTTTCAACTCTGATACCTTCTATTCTTGTTTTGATTTTTCCGAATACAAAATAGTTCTTGTTAGCTCGTGGTTCGTTAAAACATTCTATTGGAATTGTTAGCTTCTGTTGTTTTGCAAATTGAACATCATCGCAAAGAAAGGGATACTGTAAATTAATGTCTTTCATCTTGCAAAGTGTAATATCAACAAGTTCATCAGCATCGTCAGGTTTCTCAAGATTAAATTGCTCCATGTAATAAAATCCGCCCAAAGGTGTCAGCACTGTTGAAAGGAAATTGTCTGGCGGAGTATAGTTGGTAAATATTGAAACTACATATTCTTTTCCCGTCCTTATATTAATGTTGTCTTTATAGTCATCAAGATGTAAAGTATGGTCAGCCGTTACGAAAAACTGTTCATTTTGATATTTGACTAAAAAAACCTGAACCAAACGCAAGTGGGTTTTCACAGAGCTTGTCAGTATGTAATGTCGTTTGAGTTTTATATGAAGTTTTTACTAATACTTCTTGTAGTGAAATTTGGTCGTTTTCTGCTTTCATATTCTATTCTTCAATTACAGTTCCGTCAGCCGAAACCCAAAAATGTTTAATGCCTATAGTTTTTAAAAATGATGTCAAGTGTCCGATTGTTCTTCTAATGTCTTTATCGTCAGGATGTGCAATTGCAAATTTAATTTTTGGATTGAGATATTTTTGGTCAAGAACTTTTACAAGTGCTTTACCGAAATGAGTTTTTATTTGTCCGCTATCAAAATGCTCTCGTTTTTTTGTCGGTGAGTTGTCGCCTGCTCTTGCACCTTTCGCCTCAACAACAAGTGTCGTATTTGATTTAGAAGCTACGATGTCGTTTCCGTGTGTCTGTCCCAAATAACAACTGTCAATTACCCAACCGCTTTGTTTCAAATATTCGGCTAAAATTGTCACTGTTTCATCTTCGGTTAGTTTACTCCTTGTCGTTTATTTCTTGTAGAATGTTTCAAGTTTGCAGTGTCGTCATAGCCTGACCGCTAACGGTTCGGGGCTTGGCGTTCGGGCGGGTTGGCGGGCTCAGCCCTGTCAACCTGAAACGAATGCTGGTGCGGGCGACAAAACTTCAAAATTGCACTTCAGCCCACCTGACGCCCTTGTTATCGGCTGGCATTTCAATTTAAATTTGTTTCTAAAAATTCCAACACTCTTTTATGAAATAAGTCAAAATCTCTTAACGGTCCTTTCATTCCGCCGTGTTCTGCTCCTTCTACTATCCATATTTCTTTTTTTGCTGGAAGTAATGAATATATTTTTTTGCTCATCCAAACAGGTGTACGATTGTCGTTTTCTCCAACAATTAAAAAAGTAGATTTGTTAAATTTTGGCGACAAATAGATTGGTTGCAGTTCTTTGGGATAATCGTCAGGCACTTTCAAATTGCTCTTATCTTTGTTTTGAGTTTTCATTAACACCGGAACAACTTCGGCAAATGAAGTCATTAATCCAATGGCTACAAAAGCCTTAATATTTTCATGTTTGCTTGCCGCCGACATAGAAAGGTATGCACCTGTTGACCAACCGTAAACCGCTAATTTATTTTTATCAACTTCATTTTGCTGTAACACTTTTTCTATCACAGCGTCATAATCAGTCAATAATTCAGAATAAACTAAATAATTGGTGTCCATATTCCATTCGCTACTTTCGCCAAAACCACGCCAATCGAAAGTTACAACATTGTAGCCTTTGCTTGTGAAAAATTGTGCGTGGTGCAGTTGTTGATATGACATATTTCCTGCATCGCCATTCGCAATGATTATCGTAGGTCGGGGTTTGTTGTCAAGCGTTTTGTAAGGCTTTTTAACAGGATTTTCCCACATATCGCTCATTTCTTTTTCTGACGGTGTGGGCTGAGCAGGAAAAAACCACGTTTTAATTTTTATGCCATCAACGGTTGTTACATCTAAATCCTTATAAATTAAGCAAAGCTTTTCTGGATAGAAGCGATATACTCTGTCTGGTTTTATTGCAAAAGATTGTAAACTTACCAATACGATTAAGATACAAAAAATGATTTTTTTAATTGTTCGTTCCATTTTATTATGTTTTCAACTGTCGTTTGTTGCTTGCCGATAACTTTTTGGCAGCTTGGCGTTTGTGGCGGATTTTAACCGATAAACTTCAATCGAAGAACGAATTTTCAATTTACCGAAAATGTTCAATCGAAGCCGTTTACCCGCCATAACGCCAAACTGCTTGTTAGCGGTTCGGCTTTTACAATTCAAGCCCTGATACATAAAAGTCAACTTGTCCCTCCGTCAGTTTATTTTCAGTTTGTTGGTTGTCCATTTGTTCAGTTTGTTGCGTTGCTTGTCCGCTCGAATATGTTTCTGCTGGTTTTTCATCTTTTGGTTTGTAAGTTTTAAGTTGTTTTGCCTCCTTGTAAAACTCTATATTTTTATCTTTCAGTATTTTAAAGAATAAATTGTTGTCAAGCAGATTCACTTCTGATGGTGTCAACCAACCTTTTTTTATACCCTCATACGCTAACAGCCAATTATCAGACATTAGAATATCCTCTTTTAATTCTGCTTCAATGTCGGCAACTTTTGGACTACCCTTTACTAAAGTAGAATTATTGATTAGGTCTAACAGAATTAGATTTGAAACGCTGTCTCTTGTGGCGATAATATCGTTAGCCGATTGCTCTTCAATATCAATTTGAAATGTCTTTGCAATCCATAAAGTCCAAGCCATTTCAAAATTGTGTCGAACTGGACAATGTTCTTTAATGGTAACATTTACAAGTTCTTTCAGTTTTTCTTTGGATTCTTCGTCAAGATATGAGTTGTATGTTATAAATATCCGAGTAAGTATGTCAAGAATTGCAGGCTCAACAAGAGCGGTTTTAATCAATAAATTCTCAAACACTTTCCAACTATTTTTCTGAATTATGATAGTAGAAAATTCAAAAATTCTCAATGCGTATTTGAAAATCCAATCTGTCTTTTTGGGATTACGTTCAGCAAATGCCCAAAGCATACTGAAATAATGCTTAATACTATTTGTTTGATTTGTTTTTTTGAAGTCAAAGGAATGCAAACTCGTTGTAAACTCATCTTCAAATGCGAAAGGGAACTCCCGAATTTTCACTTTAGCTTCATTTATTTCAAGCTGAAATTCCGATAAAATCAATTGCAAACCCTTTAAAACTTTTTCAGCTTCATCTTTAGAAGAAACATACAAATAATAGTCGTCATAATATCTGCAAGCCTTTAGTCTAATAGAGGCGAAACGAGTCTTTAAAATTTCGTCAATTCTACAAGCAACTATTTCAGCAATTATATGAGAAGTATCAGGCCCGATAGGTATTCCTATAGACTGCCTTTCTTGGCAAGCTCTGATGGCCATATCAACACTTTCAGCATATTTATAGAGTTCAGCATCTGTGTCTCCGCTTGCTATTAGTGAGTCAAGATTGTCTTTTTGTTTGAAATATTGTTTTGCTTTGTCCTTGCCTAACAACGCCCAAGCGACTGAATGTGTGTATATGGTAGGATAAAATTTAGAAATATCAACTCTAACTTCAATCAGTTTGTCAATTGATGTTTTAAGAAGTGAGTTTCTAAATTCAGCAACACTCTTACTAAATGTTGAAACAGACCTTTTGTCTATTGCCGTTTCTGGTATTGGATAGCTTTGTGAATATTCTGAAAGATTAAATATTGCTTCGTAATCAGCCCAACGAGAAACTATTTTGTCTGATAAAATAGAAAAGTGTTTTGGATTTGGTATTTGAAGAAAACGTCTTGATAATTTACCTTTTGAAATCGAGTAAACGGTCGCTTTAGAAGCTTTGTATTTTGAAATAAATTGTCCCCTATGTGTCTTTTTCCTGGTCTTAAAGTCTTGGTCTGATTCAGTTGCTGTTTTCGTTAAAACAAAACTTGGTGAATTTATTTGTGTGTTATTTTCAAATTCTGTCGCCCAAGCAGAAAGTGTAGCCACAATGTCTGTGGCTAAATCAGATGTATCAAAAGGCGGTGGTAATTCTTTAGGAAAGTAGCCTCGCTCTATTAAATCTTTTAACGTCATTCGGTGTAATGTTATTCTGGGTTTGTTTCGTTACTCTCGGTATTTGATTGTGTCCGAACCATACTCCAAATGATTAAAATTGCTAATGGGAAAATGGTATAAACCAAAAACTCTCTAATGTCATATTCGTCAATTTCACTTCCTTCACTAAACGGCACAAAATTATCCATATAAGAGCTACCTGTGCCAAAAACGCTAGCTGAAAAAATCAATAGTATACCAAGATGTAAAACAACCCAAGCTAAATACCAGCCCATTGCTTTTTTTAGAAATTGGTAGTCAAGACTTCTTTTGTGTTCTTCAACGACTTGTCGCACTATTTCATTTTCAATAATTTTTTCAGCAACCTTTTCTTTTATAGAAGGTTCTGCTTCATTTTGTGGCTTTCCGCAATGTGAACAAAATTTTGAGTTGTCTGGGATTTGTGCCCCACATTCGATGCAATACATAGTCTTTTAATTTAGTTTCAATTTTATTGTCTATTGTCTTGTTGTTGCAGTGTCGCTCTAAGCTGACCGCTAACTTATTTATAGCTTTACAAAAGTTAAGGTTAGCTCCTAAAATATTACTGGCTAAGGTCTATTATTAATCAAAGATGAGTTGCATAGCTATGTCTCAGGCAGTGCAACGTAAAATTATGGTTTTTATATACTTTACCCAAATATTTGTAGATTTTTTTTCATTGTCAGGCGTTTAGAATCCAGGTCTCTAAGATTGATATTTATCAACTGGCAGTGGACGGTATCTTTTAGGAACAATTCGCTCCGTCACCCTTTGTCGTACGCCCCTCCTACCTTTGTAATCCCTAAAATTCACGATATGGAAGAGAATATGAAATCCGGTGTATTGCAAAGCATGGGCATTGTATTTGAGAAGTCGAAAAACTGCAATCCCATGAAAATGTTGGAGTATGGCGGGCATTTTGAAACATTGTATGTACGGGGTATCCTTCAGCAACAAGGTGAGTACCCTACGGCAGGTTTGCCATCTTCATGCGAGTCCATTATGTTCAATAACATGGTCGTGCTGGCGGTGGTGAACAACAAACCCATACCGGAAGCCCCACAATACGAGCAGGATAACCTCATCGGGCTTTTAGAAAAATTTTACTTGCTTGGGCTTCAACGCTCCGAAAAAGAAATTTCTACCTATTTTCTTTTACAAAAAGCACAAGATCTTCTCCATTCCAACCTGCATTATCCCCTTATCAAAAAGATTCGTCATATGGAAAACCCTGACCGGCCAACTCGGCAAGTATCCTGCAGGAATCAGGCATCCTGATCCACGTGGGCAAGAAAAAAGGGAACATCCTGGAACCTGCCACAATCCCCCCGGTCGCACTTTTTTTTAACGAGGCCGATGCCATTATTTCAAAACGCACCGACATTCGACACTCCAACGTGGCACAGGCCAAATCAACAACATTGTCAGAAAAAACGAAATCCACGAAATCATCCACGGCACGTCCGTGGGCTTTGACAACATTCTGGAATTCTGTAAAACAGAATTTCTAGAACAGCATCACGGCAACCCGATAGGTTTTAATTTATAACCTATAGTCATAGAAATATTGACATTCAATACAGGAATCCAAACAGCCAGAGCGGAATTTCATTGCGGAAACCGATTGTCAAACCATCAATGGCCAGGTAAGCATTGTCTAAATCTTTAATTTGTTTTGTGGTTTTGTTTTTACCGCCAATTTCAAAATAATACTTTCCATCAATACAAAAATCTGTCTGTTCTGTATATGTAACTTTATGAATTGTTTGTAGTTGGTTGAAGAAGAAAGTCTCACGTAAAGTGCCGATTTCCGGGTTTTCTACCGAAAGTGCATAACTGTA
>Ga0265295_1009104_pt1 | contig 10750 bp, 8 predicted proteins | sample Munlansysbiofilm_FD_192503 | JGI IMG/M metagenome (GOLD analysis project Ga0265295, IMG submission 192503) | Leachate microbial communities from a municipal landfill in Southern Ontario, Canada - Methane capture system biofilm | ecosystem: Engineered > Solid waste > Landfill > Unclassified ... | reverse complement strand
AATACCGGCGCGAGGAACGGGCCCTGCGGCAGCGCAACCACGACCTCCTGGCCATGCAGAACTTCACCATCCACTGCCTGGCGGCCCTGGCCGAGACCCGGGACAGCGAAACCGGGCACCACATTGTCCGCTGTCAGCACTACGTGCAGGCGCTCGCCGAAGGGTTAGCCCAGCGGCCGCAGTTCGCCCGGCTCCTCGATGCGGAGACCATCGACCTGCTCTGCAAGAGCGCGCCCCTGCACGACATCGGCAAGATCGGCGTGGCCGACCGGGTGCTGCTCAAACCGGGCCGGCTGACCGAGGACGAATACGAGGAGATCAAACAGCACACCCGCTTCGGTCGCGAGGCCATCGAGCGGGCGGAACAGTTCTACGGCGGCGAGGTGCAGCACTCGTTCCTCCAGTTCGGCAAGGAGATGGCCTACTCGCACCACGAACACTGGGACGGCGGCGGCTACCCGGAGGGGCTGCGCGGCGAGGCGATCCCGCTGTGCGGGCGGATCATGGCCATTGCCGATGTCTATGACGCGCTCATCTGCCGGCGGCGCTACAAGCCCTCGTTCACCCACGAGGAGGCGGTGGCGCTCATCGAACAGGGGGGCGGCACCCACTTCGACCCGCTGCTCACCGAGATTTTTCTCGAACGCCAGGAGGTCTTCCGGCGCATTACCCGCGAGTTCCCGGACGAGGAGCAAAGCGACCAGGCGACCGGTGCGACCGGCGGCTGAGTCGGTTGCAGTCCGGTGCCGGGGTCTTTCCCCCTTGAGAAGTGCGGCGATTGTGGCTATCATGATTATTTTTGCAGACGGCTTCAGGCAGCCGGCCTCCCGGCCCCGCACCGCCCGTCAACTCAAGAATCCCCGGCGACCGACCCACAGCCCGCCGGACAACCCATTGCACGACAGAAGAGGTGAACCATGGCGGATGTAACCGAATCGGCGGAATCCAAACAGTTGCTCGGCAACCTCAAAGGCCGCATGCTCATGCTCAAGGAGCATCTTTGACTTAGATGGCAAAAGGGAACAGGTACAGCTGCTCGAGCGGCAGACCGTCAGCCCCGACTTCTGGGACAACCAGGACGAGGCCAAGCGGGTCCAGCGCCAGCTCGGCCAGCTGCAGGACCTGATCGGCGTCTGGGAAAAGAACTTCACCGACCTCGAGGAGGCGGACATGCTCCTCGACATGGCCGTGGAGGAGCAGGACGAGGAATCCTTCCGCGAGGTGGTCAGCAGCCTCGACGACCTGCGCAGCCGCATCGACCAGGTGGAACTGGAATGCATGTTCAGCGGCGAGCATGACGGCAAAAACGCCATCCTCACCATTCATGCCGGTGCCGGCGGCACCGAGGCCCAGGACTGGGTGGGCATACTCCTGCGCATGTACCTGCGCTGGGCTGAAAGCAAGGGGTTCAAGACCGACATCCTCGACCTGCTGCCCGGCGACGAGGCCGGCACGAAGAGCGTCACCATCATGGTCAAGGGGCGCTCCGCCTACGGTTACCTGCGTTCCGAGATCGGCATCCACCGGCTGGTGCGCATCTCGCCGTTCGACTCGAGCGGCCGGCGGCACACCAGTTTCGCCTCGGTCATGGTCCTGCCCGAGTTGGACGACGACGTGGACATCGAGATCAACGACAAGGACATCCGCATCGACACCTACCGGGCGAGTGGCTCGGGCGGCCAGCACGTCAACAAGACCGACTCGGCCATCCGCATCACCCACTTCCCCAGCGGCATCGTTGTCCAGTGCCAGAACGAGCGCAGCCAGCACAGCAACAAGGCCACGGCCATGAAGATGCTCATGGCCCAGCTCTACGAGCGCGAGCGGCAGGAGCAGCTGCGCACCCAGGAGAACCTGGCCGGCGACAAAAAGGACATCGCCTGGGGCAGTCAGATCCGCAGCTACGTGCTCCAGCCTTACCGGCTCATCAAGGATCACCGCACCAACACCGAGGAAGGCAACGTCGACGCGGTGCTCGACGGCCGCCTGGACCACTTCATCAAGGCCTACCTCCTCTGGCAACCGGAGGCGACCCGCCACTGACGGCCATGGCAACGACCATCCGCGAACAGCTCGAGGCGCGGGAGCGGCAGAACCTTTCCTCCCACGCCTGCCTGAGCAGCCGGTCCCGGGGTCGGCTGAAGGCCGGGGAAGCGCAGTGCGACCTGCGCACCGACTTCCAGCGCGACCGGGACCGGATTCTCCATTCCAAGACCTTCCGGCGGCTCAAGCACAAGACCCAGGTGTTCCTCGCCCCGGCCGGCGACCACTACCGTACCCGGCTCACCCACGTGCTCGAGGTTTCGCAAATCGCCCGCACCATGGCGGTCTGCCTGCGGCTCAACGAGTACCTGACCGAGGCCATCGCGCTCGGCCATGATCTCGGTCATACGCCGTTCGGCCATGCCGGCGAGTTCAGCCTCAATCAGCTGCACCCGGGCGGGTTCAAACACTTCCTGCAGAGCCTGCGCATCGTCGATTTCCTCGAGAACAACGGCCGCGGCCTGAACCTCACCTGGGAGGTGCGCAACGGCATCGTCAAACACTCAAAGGGGTACGGCGACATCCTGCCCGAAGGCAGCCCGCAACTCGCCGCAACCCTGGAGGGGCAACTGGTGCGCGTGGCGGACATCATCGCCTACGTCAACCACGACCTGGACGACGCCCTGCGCGCCGGCATGGTCCACCCGGGCGACCTGCCGGCCCACCTCCGCCAGGTGCTCGGCGACCGCTCGTCCCAGCGTATCGACGCCATGGTCAGCGACCTAGTGCTGACTACCCTTGCGCGGGACGACGGCCAGCTGCATCTGAGCGCGGCCATGGACGGGACCATCACCGAGCTGCGCGCCTTTCTCTATGACAACGTCTACCGCAACTACCAGGTGCACGCCGAGTTCGAGAAGGCCCAGCGAATCATCCGCGACCTGTACGCCTTCTTTCTCGAGCACGAGCTGCCGGCCAGCGGGCTGGCCTCCTGCTGCCGGCTGCGCGATCGGCCGGCCACCGGCGAGGACGAGCGCCGTCGCCACCGCCAGGTCTGCGACTTCATCGCCGGCATGACCGACCGCTACGCCCTGGCCCTGTACACGCAGATTTACATGCCTAAACCCTGGAGTGTCCTCTAGGCGCCCCTTCCCCGACCTCCGAGTGCCGTCCGCCGGCACCACTGACTCGCAACTCATGAACGAAACCGCACAGCATCCCGAGAAAGACACCCTGCCCAAGGCCTACGAGTTCGCCGAGGTGGAACAGCGCTGGTACGCCCGCTGGCTGGCCGACGAGACCTTCAGCGCCCGCATGGACGAGGGCAAACCCGCCTTCTCCATCGTCATCCCACCGCCCAACGTCACCGGCGTGCTCCACATCGGCCATGCCCTGAACAACACCCTGCAGGACCTGCTGGTGCGCTACCACCGCATGCGCGGGGACAACACCCTGTGGGTGCCGGGCACGGACCACGCCGGCATCGCCACCCAGAACGTGGTCGAGCGGCAGCTGGCCAGCGAGAACCTGAGCCGCCACGATCTCGGCCGGGACAAGTTCATCGAGCGGGTCTGGGCCTGGCGGGCGGAGAAGGGCGGCACCATCATCAACCAGCTCAAGCGCATGGGCGCCTCCTGCGACTGGGAGCGGGAGCGGTTCACCATGGACGAGGGGCTGTCGCGGGCGGTGCGCGAGGTGTTCGTCCGCCTGTACAAGGAAGGCCTCATCTACAAGGGCGACTACATCGTCAATTGGTGCCCGCGCTGCCACACCGCGCTCGCCGACGACGAGGTCGAGCACGACCCCACAGACGGCAAGCTCTACCACATCCGCTATCCCTACGCCGACGGCTCGGGCTCGGTGGTGGTGGCCACCACCCGGCCGGAGACCATGCTCGGCGACACCGCGGTGGCGGTCCACCCGGACGACGAACGTTACCAGCACCTGAAGGAGATCGGCATCAGTCTGCCGCTCACCGGTCGCACCATCCCGGTGGTGTTCGACCACCACGTGCAGCGCGAGTTCGGCACCGGCGCGCTCAAGGTGACCCCGGCGCACGACCGCGACGACTACGAGATCGGCCTGCGCCACGACCTGCCGCGGCTCAAGGTGATGGACGACAAGGGCGTGATGAACGAGGCGGCCGGCAGCTACGCCGGGCTCGACCGGTTCGCCTGCCGCAAAAAGATCGTCAGCGATCTGCAGGAACAGGGATTCCTCGAGCGGATCGAGGACTACCAGCACGCGGTGGGCAAGTGCTACCGCTGCAGCACGGTGGTCGAACCCACCACCTCCAAGCAGTGGTTCGTCAGTGTCCGGCCGCTGGCCGACAAGGCGGTGGCCGCAGTGCAGGAAGGCCGCATCAAGCTCTACCCGAACACCTGGTATCGCACCTTCTACAGCTGGATGGAGAACATCCGCGACTGGTGCATCAGCCGGCAGATCTGGTGGGGCCACCGCATCCCGGCCTGGACCTGCGAGGGCTGCCGCCAGCTGGTGGTCGATGTGGAAGCCCCGGACGTCTGCCCGTTCTGCGGCTCCACCCGCCTGCGCCAGGAGGACGACGTGCTCGACACCTGGTTCAGCTCGGCCCTGTGGCCCTTCTCCACCCTGGGCTGGCCGGAGCAAACAAAGGAACTGGCCACCTTCTACCCCACCTCGGTGCTCATCACCAGCTTCGACATCCTCTTCTTCTGGGTGGCGCGGATGATGATGATGGGGTTGCACCTCATGGACGAGGTGCCCTTCCGCGACGTCTACCTGCACGCCCTGGTACGCGACAAATTCGGCAAGAAAATGTCCAAGTCCACCGGCAACGTCATCGACCCGCTGGTGATGATCGAGCAGTACGGCACCGACGCCTTCCGCTTCACCCTCACCGCCTTTGCCGCCCAGGGCCGCGAGATCCGCATGGATGAGGAACGCATCGAAGGCTACCGGCGCTTCATCAACAAGCTGTGGAACGCGGCCCGCTTCGCCCAGATGCACCTGGCCGAGGCGGACCCGGGCATCACCGCGCTGGCCGCCGAGCCAAAGGGCCTGCCCCTGGTCCACCGCTGGATCCTCAGCCGGGTGAACGCGACCATCGTTTCGGTGCGGGCCGCGCTCGACGGCTACAACTTCAACGAGGTGGCGTCGGCCAACTACCAGTTCGTCTGGCACGAGTTCTGTGACTGGTACCTGGAGTGGATCAAGGCGGACCTGTTCAGCGACGACCCCACGGCCCGCGACCAGGCCCGGGCGGTACTGCTCACCGTGCTCGAACAGGTGCTCAAGCTCATGCACCCGATCACCCCCTTTGTCACCGAGGAGATCTGGAGCCGGCTGCCCGGCGCGCGCACCTCGATCATGGTCGAGCCCTTCCCGGAGACCAACCCGGCCTGGGCCGACCCGGCGGCCGAGTCGGCCATGGACCTGCTCATGGGCGTGATCTCGGGGCTGCGCACCATCCGCACCGAGGCCGAGGTCCACCCGAGCGCGAAAATCGAGGCGCTTATCCTCTGTCCGGACGCGGCCAGGCGCGCCCTGCTCGAGGAGCACGCGGCGGCCATCGGCGCCATGGTGCGCGCCGGCAAGCTGGCCATCGAGGCGGACGGCACCGTGCCCGACGACGCCGGCCACGCCCTGGTCCAGGACGTGGAACTGGTGGTGCCGCTCAAGGGGCTGATCGACGTGGCCGGCGAGTTGGAGAAACTGGCGAAGGAACAGGCCAAACTCGACAAGGATTTGGCGCGGATCGTCGCCAAGCTCGGCAACGAACAATTCATGGCCAACGCCCCGGCGGCGGTGGTCGCCAAGGAACGGGACAAGGAGGCCGAGGTCCGCGCCCGGCTCGCCAAGACCGCCGAGTCCATCGAACGACTGAACAAACTGCGCTGATATGGATACCTTTCTGCTCGACAACCAGCTGCGCCGCTTCCTCGCCGAGGATCTGGAGCACGGCGACATCACCACCGAGTCGATCTTCGCGCCGAACGACCGAGCCCGGGCCGGCTTCATCGCCCGCCACCCGATGACCGTGGTCGGCATGGCGACCGTGGCCACGCGGGTGTTCCAGCTGCTCGACCCGACCGTCCGCTGCACGGGCGCGGTCGCCGATGCGACCCGGGTGGAGACCGGCGCCACCCTGCTCACCCTGGAGGGCTTGACCCGTACCCTGCTGCGGGGCGAACGGGTGGCCCTCAACCTGGTGCAGCGGCTCTGCGGCGTCGCCACGCTGACCTCGGCCTTCCTCGACCGGGTCAGCCACACCGGGGCGCGCATCGTCGACACCCGCAAGACCACGCCCGGCCTGCGCATGTTAGAGAAATACGCGGTGCGCGCCGCCGGCGGCCGCAACCACCGCTACTCACTGAGCGACGGGGTGCTCATCAAGGACAACCACATCGCCGCCTGCGGCTCGATCACCGAGGCGGTGCGCCGGGTGCGGCTGCGGGCGCCGCACACCATCAACGTCGAGGTGGAGACCGACACCCTGGCCCAGGTGGAGGAGTGCCTGGCCTGCGGCGTGCGCGTGATCCTGCTGGACAACATGGACTCGGCCACACTGCGCCAGGCCGTGGCCCTGGTCGACGGCCGGGCGATCTGCGAGGCCTCGGGCGGGATCAACCTGGACACGGTGCGGGCCATCGCCGAGAGCGGCGTGGACATCATCAGCGTGGGCGCGCTCACCCACAGTGCCAGCTCCTGCGACATCGGCATGGACTGGCGCGGCTGAAACCGGGGACCGGACCGGCAACGGCTGGCCTGGAAGAGCGGAGGGAGAGATGAACAAGCGACTGTTCGTGGCCATCGACCCGCCGGATACGGTGCGCGCGCAGCTGGCCGGCATCTGCTGCGGCCTGCCCGACGCCCGCTGGACGCCAGTCACCCAGCTGCATCTCACCCTCTGCTTCATCGGCGAGGTGGACGGCAGCGGCTTCCTCGACATCAGCGAGGCACTGGCGGACTGCACCACGGCCCCCTTTGCCCTGCGGTTCAAGGGGGTCGGCTTCTTCCCGCCGCGCGGCCTGCCGCGGGTGGTGTGGGCGGGCGTGGAGCGCAGCGAGCCGCTGCAGGTGCTGCAGCGCAAGATCGTCACCCGCCTGTTCCAGCTCGGCCTCGAGCCGGACAACCGCCGCTTCAGCCCGCACCTCACCCTGGCCCGGCTGGGCACCACCCCGCCGGCCAAGGTCGGTCGCTGGCTGGAGCACAACGGCCTGTTCGCGGCCGAGCCGTTCACCGTGGACCGCTTCCTGCTCTACTCGTCCGTGCTCGGCCGCAAGGGCGCAAGCCACACGGTCGAACAGGAGTACCTGCTTGCCGGCTGAGCGCTGGTCAAAAAAAAGCGGCCGCCGGGAAAACCCGACGGCCGCTGAATCGGCTGGAGGCGACGAGCGGATTTGAACCGCTGAATAATGGTTTTGCAGACCATTGCCTTACCCCTTGGCTACGTCGCCCTGACGTGCCGGGACATATACCATAGTTTTTATTTTTGACAAGGGAAAACCACCCCATGGGAACCACACTCGCGGCCCTGGTGCAGGACCACGAAGAAGGACTGCGGCAGCTGCAGGAGCGGATCGGCTACACCTTCCGCGACCTGCAGCTGCTGCAGCTCTCCCTCGTGCACAGCAGCTTCGCCTTTGAGCGGCTCGACGACGGCCGCCACAACGAAACCCTCGAATTCCTCGGCGACGCGGTCCTCGACCTGACCATCGGCGCCATCCTCTTCAACCGCTTCCCGGAACTGCGCGAGGGCAAGCTCACCCGGCTGCGCTCCGCCCTGGTCAACGAGAGCGGCCTGGCGGCGCGGGCCCGGGAGATCGACCTGGGCCGCCACCTGCTGCTCGGCCGGGGCGAGGACGCCTCGCACGGCCGGGAAAAACCGTCCATCCTCAGCTGCGCCTATGAGGCCCTGGTCGGCGCCATCTTCCAGGACAGCGGCTACGACCAGACCCTGGCCATTGTCCGCCGCTTCTTCGAGCCGCACATCAACGCCCACCAGGAACAGCTGCTCAGTGCCGACGCCAAGAGCAGCCTGCAGGAGCTGCTCCAGGAACGGTTCAACGAGGGGCCGGAATACGTGCTCGTAGACGAGGAAGGCCCGGCGCACGCACGCCTGTTCTCCATTGCGGTCACCTTTCAGGGCGAGGAATTGGGCACGGGCATGGCTTCGAGCAAGAAGGAGGCCGAGCAGCAGGCGGCCCGCGTCGCCCTGGCCCACCTGCGCCAGCGCCGCGACTGAGGCCGGCCCAGGTTCATGGCCCTGGTCATCCCGATATTCATCCCGCACGAAGGCTGCCCGCACCGCTGCCTGTTCTGCAACCAGCACCGCCTCGGCAGCCAGGCCGCTGCACCGGTGGGCGGCGCGGAGGTGGCCGCGACCATCGACCTGTGGCTCGGCCGTTGCCGGCCCGAGCGGCGGCACCAGGTGCAGGTGGCCTTCTACGGCGGCAGCTTCACCTGTCTACCACCCGAGCGGCAGTTGGCGCTGCTCGCACCGGTGCAGTCCTTCCTTGAGCGCGGGCAGGTGCACGAGATCCGCCTGAGCACCCGACCGGACGGCATCGACGAGCCCACCCTCGACCTGCTCGCCCACCACCAGGTGAAAATTATCGAGCTGGGCGTACAGAGCTGTGACGATGCGGTGCTCGCCCGCGCCGGCCGCGGCCACGACAGCGCCGCCGTCATCCGGGCCGCCCGGCTGGTACGGTCGCGCGGGTTCCGGCTCGGTATCCAGCTGTTGCCCGGTCTGCCCGGCGAAAATTTCGCCAGCCTGCGGCGGACCACGGCCACGGTCATCGGCCTGCGGCCCGATTTCGTCCGCATCTACCCGACCCTGGTGCTCGAGGACAGCGGCTTGGCCCGCCTGTACCACCAGGGGGGATACCGGCCACTCACCCTCGGCCGGGCCGTGGCGCAGGCCGCGTGGATGAAAAAACGGTTTGACGCCGGGGGAATCGAGGTGGTACGGATGGGCCTGCAGCCGACCGGGGAACTCGAGCGCGCCCTGGTCGCCGGGCCCTATCACCCGGCCTTCGGCGAGCTGGTGCTCGGCCGGCTGATGCTCCGCCAGGCGCGCCGGCTGCTGGCCGAAGCGGCCACCGACGGACCGGTCACCCTGGTGATCGCCGCCCGTGACCGCTCGATCTTCCAGGGGCAGCGCTCCGCCAACCTGCACCGGCTGCGCCGCCTGGGTCTGGCGCACAACCTGGTCGTGCGCACCGATGCGGACCAGCCGCGCCAGACCGTGCGGATGGTGGCCGCATGAGGTCGCGTATCGCACCGAGTCTGATCAGGCGACTGCTCGTGGCCTGGACCCTCTGCCTGGTCCTGGCCGGATGCACCCCGCAGCCCGAACTGGAGCCGCTGGCCGCGGACGCAGTGGTTCTCGCCTTCGGTGACAGCCTCACCTTCGGCACCGGCGCGGCCCCGGGCGAGAGCTACCCCGAGGTGCTCTCCGGCCTGATCGGCCGCACCGTGGTCAGCGCCGGCGTACCGGGCGAGGTGAGCGCCGACGGCCTCCTGCGGCTGCCCGCGGTGCTCGACCGGGAACAGCCGGCCCTGCTGCTCCTCTGCCACGGCGGCAACGACCAGCTGCAGCGGCTCGACCCGAACCGGCTGGCCGACAGCCTGCGGGCCATGATCCGCCTCGCCCGCGACCGAAACATCGCCGTGGTGCTCATCGCCGTGCCCGCACCGGGGCTGACGCTCGCCCCGCTGCCGCTTTACGCCGAGATCGCCGCAGAGTTTGGTCTGCCCGTGGCCCTGGAGACGGTCGCCGACATCCTCGGTGACCGCGCCCTCAAGTCGGATTACATTCACCCCAATGCGGCCGGTTACCGCCGCCTGGCTCTGGCCGTCGCCGACCTGCTGCGCGCAGGCGGGGCGATCCCCTGAGCCGACATCCACGGCAGGCCGCCAGCTCCCGTCCGGTCCCGATCATCAACCCCTGCCGACCGTGCCCTGAACCGCCCCGGCCGGCGACCTGCAACCCTGTGTTCCCATGCTGAGTATCAATGACCTGAACCTGCAGTACGGCAGCAAGCATATCTTCCGCAACGTCGCGGCGCAGATCCACACCGGCGACCGGGTGGGGCTGGCCGGTGTCAACGGCGCGGGCAAGTCCACCCTGCTCCGCATCATGTGCGGCGAGCAGGACGTGGACCCGGGCATCGTCAGCCGCGCCTCGTGGTTTTCGGTGGCCTATCTGCCGCAGGAGGTGACCATCGACCTGGACGGCCGCAGCCTGTTCGACGAGGCCCAGTCGGCCTTTGACGACGTGCTCGCCCAGCAGGAACAGCTCGACCGGGTGAGCGAGGAACTGGCCCTGCTCGACCCGAACAGCCCGGAGATCGACGGTCTGCTCGCCCTGCAGGGGGACCTGCAGCACGCCTTGGAAGGGTGCGACGTGTTCCGCATCCGTCCGCAGATAGAACGGGTGCTGTTCGGCCTCGGCTTCTCCGCCGCCGACCTGGACCGGCCGGTGGGGAACTTCTCGGGTGGCTGGATCATGCGGCTCTTGCTCGCCAAGCTGCTCCTCAAAAAGCCCTCGCTGCTGCTCCTCGACGAGCCCACCAACCACTTGGACCTGGACTCGCTCACCTGGCTGGAGGACTTTCTCCTTCAGTACCAGGGGGCCATGGTCATCATCAGCCACGACCGCGCCTTCCTCGACCGGGTGACCGCGATCACCTGGGAGCTGAGCCTCGGCCGGCTGACCGTGTTCCGCGGCAACTACTCCCACTACCTGGTGGAAAAGGCGCAGCGCCTCGAGATGGAGCGC
>Ga0265295_1009102_pt1 | contig 10755 bp, 9 predicted proteins | sample Munlansysbiofilm_FD_192503 | JGI IMG/M metagenome (GOLD analysis project Ga0265295, IMG submission 192503) | Leachate microbial communities from a municipal landfill in Southern Ontario, Canada - Methane capture system biofilm | ecosystem: Engineered > Solid waste > Landfill > Unclassified ... | reverse complement strand
ACCTATGGTGGGGCAGCCACATATTGTTGAAGATCACCTTACTTCTGCGTACAACCTACTGGTTTTTGATGCAGCAAATAATATGTATCTGATTGATCCTGATGGTAAAATTATCTGGAAGAAAAAATTGGCCGAAGAACATATAGGCGAAGTTTTTGTGGTAGATTTTTACAAAAATAACAAATATCAATTTTTGTTTAATAGTTCAAATTTCCTGTATCTGATTGATAGAAACGGGAATAATGTTTCCGGCTACCCGATAAAATTGCGCTCGCAGGCCACCAACGGTATCGTTGTGTTCGACTACAACGACCGCAAGGATTATCGTATCCTGGTTTCCTGCGCCGATAAGCTAACCTACAATTACGAACTCAATGGAAAACAGGTGGATGGCTGGCAAAAACCACGTTCGCTCGAAATCGTTACCAAGCAGGTGGAACGCCTTATTGCTGCCGGGAAAGACTATATCATCATTACCGATATCAAAGGAAATGTGCGTATTGTTGACCGGCGCGGACAGGTACGCATCAGCCCGCGTGGTAACTTGGAAAAGTCTGTTTTTGCTGATTTTTACGTCAACAAAACCAATAGCAAGGGTATTTTGCTTACTTCCGACAAGCAAGGAAAACTACTTTATGTATCCGGAAACGGACAGCTATCCACCACCGACTTTGGTCAGTTTACCGATGAACATTTTTTCCTCTACGAAGACTTCAACCAAGACGGCAGCGTGGACTTTATCTACCTCGACGGCAATAAGATGAAGATTTTTGACCGCTTCAGCAAAATGCTTTTTAGTTACGACTTTAAAAATGTGATCATTACCAAGCCGCGCTTTTTTAATATCACCAAACGGAAGAGACTGCTCGGCATCGTTTCTGAAACCTCACGCGAGATTTATTTGATTGATAAAAATGGCAAAATGATTATCAGCTCCGGCCTGGCCGGCGAAACGCCTTTTGCCGTTGGGAGCCTGCGTGATAACGACGAAATAAACCTGATTACCGGTATGGGTGATTTTGTTTATAATTATGTGATTTATTAAGAAACGAATTGATAGCATTATTGGCAACTATATCAAACTGACTATTAATCAGCTGTTTGATGTGCTTTTGGTTTATCTTTGAGAAGACAATTTCATAAAAATCTCTAAATCTTACCCGCTGCCCAATTGCCTTTTCTCAGGTAAAGCCATGATAAACTTGTCAACAAAATACCATATAACAGCTCCGAAGTCCATACCAATGCGATGTCAGCATTAAAATAGTTGGTCAGCGTATAAACGTAACTCACATAGAAACCAAGCACAATCATCTCAATAACAAAAGAAATATTTGTTTTGCCTGTGCCCAAAACGCCATTAAAAAGAACGAAGCCAATCGCCAGAGCAATGGAACTAAAGTTGACCGTATAAAGCACCGGAATACTCTTTCGTATCAAGTCTTGGTCGCTGCTGTAAACACTCAAAATCGCTTCTGGCCATGCCAGACTGGCAAACACAAACAGCAGTACGCCGCCAACGCACATCAGTAATATTCGCCTCAGCAGCAGCATAATATAGCCCTGTTGGCGCATGCCGATCAGGTAGCTCACCATAGAGTTTGCCGCAGCTGCAAAACCCCAGATAGGAATCATCAGCACGATGTAAATACTGCGAATAATATTGGAAATTGCCAGCGCCTGCTCGCCCAGCTTTTCTACAAAAAGGAAAAAGACAAACCAAACACCCAGCGAAAGAAAGTTTTGCAGCATGATGGGAAAGGCCAGTTTGTAATTCCTGACAAACAGTGCTTTATCCCAGGCCTTAAACTGATAAAGATTGAAATTAATCGGATGCTTTTTCAGTTGCGTATTGATGATCAGGTAAGCCATTGCTGTCCCTTCTGCAATAACTGAAGCCAATGCAGCACCTTTTATGCCCATTTCGGGGAAGCCCCAGTTGCCGAAAATCAAAGCATAATCCAGGACGATATTTACCACCGCCATCACCAGTGTGCTCCACGTAATGATCTGAGTGCGTGCTATTCCAATATAAAAAGAGCGAAATAAAATTTGTGCAAAAGCAAAGAAAATACCAAAAACGCGGTAATCTAAAAACTCGATGCTGGCTGCATAAATGGCATCAGAAGAAACCAGTGGTCGCAAAATATCATCGCTAAAGGCAAACAAAACCAAAAAAGCCAAAATCGACAAAGGCAACATAAAATACAGCGCATGGTCGAAGGTTTTGCCGACCATTTTTTTATCGCCTTCGCCAAAACGGCGTGCAATAATGATTTGTGCTCCGGTACCAAAACCCAGTCCCAGGTTGATAAAAACCAGGTAAAACATACCGCCAATAGCCGATGCACCCAGCGCTACTTCGCTCACGCGACCCAAAAATGCCGTATCCGTGACATTGATTAAATTTTGAGCCACGCTACCCAAAATAATGGGATATGCAATGCTCCAGATACGATTATAAGAAATATTTAAGCTCACCTTTTGCGCCAGTTTTGGGCTGCAAAGGTAAGCAGAATGAAGCGCAAAATATCGTTTTATTCAGGATTTGAAATCGACCGTTCCGCTTAGTTCTGTTCCGCGTAGCATCCGCTACGTAGAATTATCTTGCAGCATCCACTGCTTACGCAATCGTTTATAGAATTTCACCCAATCCTGCCCCAAAAACAAAATAAAACCTGATTTTTTCAACAATGAATAAAAAAACGCATTTTTGTAACACAAAATAAATCCGGCTCCCGAATGGATACGCAACTAAAAGTTTTATTCAAAGAAAGACAGTACGTCAAATTTAGTGCCTACGGTTTTCTGAAAAACCTCCGGTTTTTTGAGCCGTTTCTAGTGCTTTACCTATTGTCCAAAGGCATGTCCTATACGCAAATCGGTGTCCTGATCGGCCTGCGCGAACTCGTGGTGATGATAGCCGAAATTCCCAGTGGCCTCATCGCTGATGTTTTAGGACGGAGGCGTACTTTGGCTTCTTCTTTTGTGTTTTATATGATTTCGTTTGTCGCCTTCTTTGTTTCACAAAATTTCGTAGGTTTTTTGGCTGCGATGTTCTTTTTCGCTGTTGGCGACGCCTTTCGCACCGGCGTTCACAAAGCCATGATTTTTGAATACCTGCAAAAAAAGCAAAAGCCTCAATTTAAAACCGATTACTATGGCCGAACACGTTCCTGGAGTCAGATGGGTACCGCTTTCTCGTCTTTGCTGGCGGGCGCTTTTGTGGTGCTTACCGGCGACTACGGACTAATATTTTTATTTTCCATAATACCCTATATCGCAGATTTACTGCTTGTTATGTCCTATCCTAAATGGCTTGACGGCGATAGCGACAGCGCAAAAGCATCTGTTAGCCAACGCTTTAAAATCGTTTGGAAAGCATTTCTAAACTCCTTGAAAAATATATTTATGCTGCGCGGATTGACAAATAACGCCGTGCATTCGGCCTTTTTTGCCAGTACTAAGGATTATCTGCAGCCGCTGCTGAAAGCCCTCGCGCTGAGTTTGCCGATTCAGCTTTTTCAGGAGGCTGAAAAGCAGTCGGCCATGGTTATCGGTTTGGTTTACTTTTTGATTTATGTCGGCACTTCTTTTATGTCGCGCTATGCCGGCAATTTCGCGAAGCTTTTCACACAGCCTTCGAAGCCACTAAACCTGACGCTTTTTGCCGGATTATTGGCCGGGATAATCAGTGGATTCTTTTTCCAGCATGGTTTTGAGTTGATGGCGGTGGTGTTTTTTATGGTGATTTTATTCAACGAAAACCTGCGAAAACCCATCGGGACAGCTTATGTGGCCACCCTTACCGACCAAAAGTCGATGGCCACGCTGCTTTCGGTGCAATCGCAGCTCAAAGCACTGCTTGCCGCCATCTTCGCGCCGCTTATCGGTTTTCTGGCCGATAAGTATGGCATCGGCAATGCCCTGATAATTTTTGGAATTGTTGTTATTGCACTGAGTCCTTTTTATTGGGTGAGGCGGGTGAAGGAGGAGAGGTAGAGCTAAAGGAAGTCTCAAAATTTGATGCTTTTATGCAGGTTTTATCGTTGTTTTATTGAAAATCTTCTTGTTGTAATTCATGACGGGATATAGTTTAAGCGATGCTTCTTATTGAATGTTACGTGCTGTAAGAAGCCCTATTTATCAAGCGAGCTTACTCTTTAATTCTGTTTTTTAAATCCATTTGTTCGTGTAAAATTCTTAAAATCAAAATCTCATTCTCATTTGCTATGCTGTAAAAAATGATGTGGCGTCCAATTTTATGTCCAAACAAACTTTTTAATATGGTCTCATTACTTTTACCTATTTTCGGTTTGTCCGCAATCACTTGACAATTATCAAGCAACAAATGATAGTATTTATCCGCTTGTCTTTCAGGCTAATCATCAACAGTGTAATTCCAAATATCAGACAAATCTATTACGGCTTTATTTGTCAGAAAATATTTAGCCATACTATTCTCTTTTTGCCTTTAGTTTTTCCAAGTGTGATTTTGAATTAAAGTCGTAAGCAATTCCACTTTCAACACCCTCTTGAATTGCATTCTTTAGGGCAATAACCTTATTTTCTTCTTCCTCCAATAATCTCAATCCTGCCCGAATAACTTCACTGGCGTTTTTATATCTGCCGGAATTTAATCGACTTTGAACAAACTCATCAAAATAACTTCCTAGCGACATTGATGTGCTTTTAGCCATATCTTTTCGTTTTTAATAAGCACAAAGATACCAATTATGGGTATAATGATTAAGTTTTTTGTGGTTTTTTAATCCCGGATAGCGAGTAAATATGAGCAGCTCTGCTTATTTATCTGTCTTGTGCATAAACCATAAATATCTACTTAGTGGCTGTTCCTGAATAACATACGCGCTTTTCACTCGTCAACTATTTTTTGAATACTCGATTTAGCGATGCTAAGCTTGTGTTTTTCTTGCCGCTCCAGCTTTTTCAGGAAGCTGAAAAGCAGTCGGCTATGATTGTCGGTTTGGTTTACTTTCTGATTTATGTCGGCACTTCTTTTATGTTGCGCTATGCCGGTATTTTTGGGAAGCTTTTCACACAGCCTTCAAAACCGTTGAACCTGACACTTTTTGACGGATTATTGGCCGGAATAATCAGTGGATTCTTTTTCCAGTTTGGTTTTGAATTGATTGCAGTATTGTTTTATTGAAAGTCATTTTTTGAACTCCATAACGACTGAACCATGTTGCGCAACAGATTCCGAAGCGAATTCCTGACCAAAAGAACATGAACAGCGATGCCAGAATCCGACGCCGATTGCTGCACTCACCCAGCTCTGAAACATACGCTTTTGATATAGTTATATACTTTATTTTCAGTTTTTTAACGATTTGTTAATGTAGAATTATTTACAGAAATGCTTTTTTATTAATAGAAGCAATTCCACAGTTTTAATTGGAATTATTGAAAAGCGTAAAATAAAAAGTAGAACCCTTTCCTTCCTCACTTTCTGCCCAAATTTTTCCACCATGATTTTCCACGAATTCTTTACAGAGGATCAGTCCAAGACCGGTTCCTTTCTCGTTGTTTGTTCCGGGTGTAGAATCGCTTTCACCAATGCGGAATAGCTTTTCAAGTCTTTTTGGTTCGATGCCTATTCCATTATCACTTACAGAAAAAATAATTTCCTTTGAATTTTTCTCGACTAAAATGTTGATTGCACCACCTTCTTTGGTAAATTTGATGGCATTGGAGGTCAGGTTTCTGAGTACGGTGCTGATCATTGGCTTATCAGCAAAAACCGGTGATTCTTGCGGTAAAACTTTTTTGATGCTGATGGCTTTTTGGCTGGCAATGTTTTCGAAAAGCCCTATATTTTCTTTTATCAAACCCACTAGATCAAAACTTATGGGATTAAACAGCATTCTGCCTGTTTGTGAGTGCGACCATTCCAAAAGGTTCATCAATAAATCCATGGCCCGATGCGAGGATTGTCCTATTATTTTTGCGTACTCATAAATCCCTTCGTAGTCTTTCTCATTGATTTGATCCATCAGCAAATCACTAAATCCTATAATGGCGTTGAATGGGCTTTTGAGGTCGTGAGCGATAATAGAAAAGAATTTATCTTTCTGGGCGTTGAGATCGCGTAGCTTCATTTCACTTTCAAGAAGTGCTTTTTCTGCCAGCTTACGATCGGTAATTTCCTGATGAATACCATACCATTGAATATCTCCATTGTCAAATACAACCGGAATTGATTCAATGCGAAACCACTGGTTTTCTTCTCGGTTGGTGAAGCGTCCTTCCCAGACAAACTTTTTTTGTTCGCGCGCAGCCTCCTTATTAAGCAATAAAAAATCTTCTATTTCATCTTTGTGAATATGCATATTGACCAGAAAAGTATCAGCCAATGCTTCTTCTCGACTGATTTGGACTATTTCACACCAGCGATCACTGACATATTCAAATTCCATGTGTCCGTTAGCCCGAATCCAAAATACATAGAGACCGATTGGCACGTTTGTTAATAAAGTATCGAAACGTTCTACAGCTTCTTTAATTTTCTTTTCGGATATTTTTCGTTGGGTAATATCACGGGAGATACCCAAATAACCGATTTTTTTCCCCTGATCGTCGAGCATAGCGCGAATAGAAAGTTCTACCCAAACCAGGTGTTTGTCTTTATGATATTGCTCAATTTCTAAGCGCACATGTTCATAATCCTTTAGCTTTTCCTTTTCTTTACCTGCTATTATGGCTTTGTAAATAACTTCTTGAGAATGAAAAGGCATAGTATCTTGAAATGATTCGCGCATTGCCTCTTCAGAAGTCAAGCCGCGCAATTGGTAGATGGATGGGCTGACATAGGTGAAGTGGTAGTTGTTGTCCAATTTCCAGATCACATCTGAGCTATTCTGCTCCAGCAACCGATATTTGCCTTCGCTTTCGCTCAATGCTTCTTCCGCCTGCTTTCGTTTGTTGGTGACCTCTTCATGCGAAAGCTTTAAGGCATTATGTGCTTGATTTAATTCCAGCAGCTCTTTTATGAGTTCTTCTTTAGTTTTATCTTGAATATTCATAATTAAGATAGTTTTGAAATGATAGTCTGTTTTTTTTCTTTAGCAGTGTTAACAAGCAGCATATGCTTTGTGGCGGACTTTAAAACACAAATCTTTCAACCCACACTGATTTATATTTGAAACTAAAATGCTTACTTTCATAACGTAACCTGCTATAAAGGTGTATGCATTATTAGCAACTGTTACTTTTTCTTTAGTATTTTTTCATAGTTTTGAAATAAAATTCTATCAAATATTATTGGTTCAATTTTAAGCGGAAGACAGATTTTTTCGATTATTTCTATTTCGGTTTCTGTATATGTTTTCCAGCTACTAAGCCCTGCCTGATTTGGAAATTCTATGCCAAATTCTTTAAATATATTTTGAATCCTGATGTCTAATGCAAGTGTATTTCTATTAATACCAAGAGTCATCAATAAATCTCTTGCACTTTTGTTCTTAATGAACATAAAGTTTCTTACAAAAAACATAGCCCTTTCTAATTCTGCACCTTCACCTTGTATTTTAGATAGATTTTGTAAAATCTCAATCATTCCGTTTTTATGTGATCTTATTATTTTAAAATTATGCAAAAGTGATTTTGTTTTTGAGCATTTTTCAATGTTGCTACTGGAATACCTGACACCAGCTTCACGCAAAACATAATTTATATCTTTTGCTATTTCAACATCTGTTTTCTCGTCTTTTAGTTTTTTTATAATTGATGATGTCAATTGGATCGTTTCTTTGCCAAAATCTATCATTTCCTTTTACGCCACCAACAACGTTAATCTGACCTACAATTTTCAGCCACAACATGTTATTGTCAAGTTTTTTCCAATTATTAGGTTTTGGAATTTCTGTGATGTTTATGTAGTCATCTATATTTTTTTTGAATACTTTAAGCTCCTTTTTAGTAATTTTCATGTTTTCTCTTTTTAATAACCGCTAACATGCATATACACCCAGTATTTCATATGTATCCGCCTTGTATCTATGTCTGTAATTTTTTACCGACCTAACAAAACCATCGCTAATTTAGTAAATTTTCAAATGCCCAAGTCATCCATTGGTCTTTTAATATGCTCTAAACCTTGAGTCCTTACGCAACTCCAAAAATCAACCAACTCGTCAATCCATGAACTCGTCAACCCATAAACTCGTCAACCAAAAAAAACAATTCCCCCCTCCAACTGTTTAATCTTTAAACTAAACAGTGTATGAAAATAATCGTTGCAGGAGGAACAGGTCTTATTGGTTCAAATTTGCTCAAGCGCCTCACCGGAAAGAATGACATCGTGCTTTTTACCCGTGATCCTGAAGCCGCACAGAAGCAGTTTGAGGGTGCCGGATTTCAAATCGTGAGCTGGGATCAGCCCCGCGAACAGCTGCTGGGCGTTATCCAAAATAGCGACGCACTCATCAATTTGTCTGGCGCCGGCATTGCCGATGTCAAATGGTCGCCTGCACGTAAAGAAATACTCGAAGACAGCCGTTTGATTCCTATCGAGAAGCTGGTAGAACTGTTAAAAAGGGCCAACATCAAACTTAAAGTGGTGTTGCAAGCCTCCGCTGTTGGCATCTACGGCAACCACGAAGAGAAATTGTTTACGGAAAAAGATGTTGCCGGCCACAATTATCTGGCCGAGCTTTCTAAGATGTGGGAACACAAAGCCACTGAATTCTTGCCTCACACCGAACGCCTGGTGCTTTTGCGTACTGGTGTGGTTTTAACGCCCGAAGGCGGCGCCCTCAAGCCTTTGATGGTGCCTTTCAAGCTGTTTGCCGGCGGCAAGATGGGTTCGGGTAAGCAGTGGGTCTCCTGGATCGACCTCGAAGATCAGCTCGGCGCGATACTTTTCCTGCTGATGAAAAACGACAGCAAGGGCGCTTACAACCTCACCGCTCCGCAAGCTTTGCGTCAGCACAGTTTGGCCACCGCCATTGGCAAAGCGCTCGGTCGCCCCAGCTGGCTGCCTGTTCCCGGTTTTGTGCTAAAACTCCTGATGGGACAAATGGCAGTGGAAATGCTGCTCGAAGGCAATCACGTTAAGCCCCACCGCTTAATTGAAGCGGGCTATGAATTTCAGTCGCCGGATATCGAAACCGCACTAAAACATCTGATTGGATAACGCAACGCATCAATACGCACAATGGAACCCTACGATACTTTACCCGAATTTGAATTGCTTAACCAAAACAACGAGCGTATTCGCAGTGCTGATCTTGTTGGTAAGTCCGCGCTCGTTATTTATTTCTATCCCAAAGATGATACGTCTGGCTGTACTGCTGAAGCCTGTGCTTTTCGCGATCAGTTTGAAGCCTTCGCTGACGCTGGTGCACGGGTGTTTGGCGTAAGCGCCGACTCCGTGGAATCGCACAAACAATTTGCTGAAAAACACCGGCTGTCTTTCGACCTGCTGAGCGATCCCGGCAATAAAATCCGTAAACAATTTGGGGTACCGCGAAGCATGTTTGGTTTGCTGCCGGGCAGGGTTACTTATATATTTAATAAGGAAGGCAAACTCATCCATCAGTTCAGCTCACAGCTCAAGGCCGAAAAACACATCACCGAAGCATTGGCAGCCTTGCGCTAAATGGGATTTATTCTGTAGCAAAAACCTTAGGATAACATAAAAAATATTTCGTCACCGGATGCGACAACACGCTGATATTAAGCTGATCCGAAGCCTCCGAAATATCTTTGATGCTGCCGTCTTTGTAAATGATATTTATGCTCGCCTGCTGCGGATGGTAGGCATGATTGGAAGTTTTTCCACTGATCAGCAGGTATTCCGATTCACTGTCGGGAAACTGAAAATGCCTGCTAATCTGGTGCTTCAAGGCCGCAATTCGTTCTTCCGAAAATTCACCGTTGGACAGTTCAACCTTAAAAAGCTGTCGGTTTACAATCGCATTGCTCAAATAACTCAAAATGGGATCTGGATGCGAACACCAGGTCTTCAGTGCCGTAAACACATCAAAATCATCTAACTGGCAATATAAACTCAATGTTTGTTTGTCGTTATGCAGGTCTTCAAATCCTTCTTTTTTTAGTAGGAAATAGGCCAGCGGATCGGTAACTTTCTGGATTACCTCGGGTGCAATTTCGCGGGCGCGCAACAGCACTTTCATCAGGACATTCTCGGCGCTCAACACCGTTTTGTGCAGATAAACCTGCCAATACATCAGCCGGCGGGCTACCAAAAACTTCTCCACCGAATAAATGCCTTTGGCTTCGATACACAGCTCATTGTCAACAATTTCAAGCATCGCCAGCAGCCTGTCGGCATTGATATTGCCTTCTGTTACGCCTGTATAAAAGCTGTCGCGCTTCAAATAGTCCATCCTGTCCATATCCAATTGACTGGATACCAACTTGTTCAGAAACTTCTTAGGATGCGTATCGTCAAAAATTGCCAGCGTTTCATCCAGCGCTCCCTGATATTCGATGTTGAGTTGCTTCATCAGCAGTTGAGAGATAGTTTCGTGCGAAACACCTTGAATGATAGTCTGTTCCAGCGTATGAGAATAAGGGCCGTGGCCAATATCATGCAATAAAATCGCCAATGATGCGGCACGAGCTTCCTCGCGGCTGATGGTGTAGCCTTTGTTGCGCAAAATATAGATGGCCTGCTGCATCAGGTGCATGGCGCCCAGGCTGTGATGAAAACGCGTGTGCAGTGCTCCCGGATAAACCAAATGCGTGAGCCCAAGTTGTTTGATGCGC